>Ga0265313_10001601_pt1 | contig 21013 bp, 16 predicted proteins | sample 4123metaG_FD_203122 | JGI IMG/M metagenome (GOLD analysis project Ga0265313, IMG submission 203122) | Rhizosphere microbial communities from Carex aquatilis grown in University of Washington, Seatle, WA, United States - 4-1-23 metaG | ecosystem: Host-associated > Plants > Roots > Rhizosphere >...
CGAAGGCGCACGGACGAGACCGGGCTTGGCAGGGGAGGTGTTGGCAAGCGCGACAAGTCTGTAGTAGGGTGCCGTTCGTGTGGCGCTGACCAGGGTGGCGCCAAGCTCGACGAGCTGATGGTTGAGAGGCTCGCCGGTCAGATGGGCGCCCACGACCGCGAGACAAACGCTTGCCGGATCCTCTTCCGCGAACGAATCGTGCTGGTCTCGTTGCCATGGCCGAGACGACACCCCCAGCGTTTTGCAGGTGGCGGCGTGGTAGCGGGAGCCCAAGGTCGCGAGTCGAGCGTCGCTGCCGGCCGGGCCGATGAGCGTAATACCGAAGGGCAGCCGGTCGGCGCGAAAGCCCGAGGGGACCGCGAGGGCACACAAATCGAGCAGATTGACGAAGTTCGTGTACGTGCCGAGGTTGCTATTGAGGCGAATGGGATCGGCGCTGACTTGCTCGAGCGTGTAGATCGTCGGCGTCGTCGGCACCACGAGTGCTGCAATCTGCTCGAACACAGCTTTGGTCTGCCGAGCGAGAAGGGCGAGGCGAGCTTCGGCGCGAAAGACGTCTGCAGCGGTAAAGCGATTGGCTTCGAGAAGAATGGCGCGAACGACGGGATCGAGAGCCTCCGGGGCCGACGCGAGGAGGCCGCCTGCTGCCTCCAAGCGTTGGGAAAGCCACGGACCGTTGTACAAGAGCTGTGCGGCTTCGCGGAACGGCGACAGGGAAATTTCGACGACTTCTCCACCGAGAGACTGGAGAACGGAGATCGCAGCGTCGAAGCCAGCTTGCGCGAGCGCATCGCCGAAAAACTCGAGGTCGGTCGCGGCGGGCACGCCAAAGCGAAACGAGCGCGGCGTTGGAGCGTTTGGGTGGAATTCAGTCGCCGAGCGGGCATAGGGATCGGTAGCGTCGAAGGCACGAGCTATCTGGAATACCTTCCATGCATCGGCACAGGTGAGGGCGAAAATCGACACACAATCGAGGGAGCGACATGCCGGAACGACGCCGGCCGCGCTGAGAAACCCGCGCGTCGGTTTCAGGCCAACGATGTTGTTGAAAGCCGCCGGCACGCGACCGGAGCCAGCCGTGTCGGTGCCGAGGGCGAAGGCCACCATTCCGGTAGCAACGGCAACCGCAGAGCCAGAGCTCGATCCGCCCGGAAGGTAGCGTGCATCGAAGGGATTGCGAGGGATCCCGTAGGGCGAGCGTACGCCGACCAAGCCGGTCGCGAATTGGTCGAGGTTGGTCTTGCCGAGAACGATGGCGCCGGCACGGGTTAGTCGCTCGACCGTGAACGCCGACTGCTTTGGCAGGTACGAAAAAGCGGGACACGCAGCCGTGGTAGGCATGCCCTCGACATCGATGTTGTCCTTGACGGCGAAAGGGACGCCGAAGAGCGGTAGGTCCGCTCCTTGCGCCTTGAGCTTCTCGAGGTCGGCAAGGCGCTTCAGCAGCGCATCCTCGTCGACCAAATGAACCCAGACGCCTGCGGCGCCGCGGTCGCGCGCCCGACGGTGGACTTCGCAGAGAAGGTCGGCGTACGAGAATTGACGCTCGCGAACGCCTCGGGCGACCGATTCGAGCGTCAGCGTATCGTCAAGGGTATCTTCGATCACGGCGAGGGTAGGATGCCAAAGGCGGCAACGTCACGTGCCGCTCCGTTGGGATTTACGACAAATTTAGTCCGCAGAAAGATTGCGGAAACAATCCATGGACTATAGAAATTCATACGATGAAGGAATCCCCCTACGCATGAAGGGCGAGCCGATTGTCTTGCCTCAACTCGTCAAGCGCGCTCTTGCATCGGACTTCGCGTGGAGCCCGTTTCGGCCGGGCATCCAGATTCATCGTCTCTATGGAAGCAGCGACCACGGGCCATCCGCCGCGCTCTTGCGGTACTCGCCGGGCGCCAGCATCCCTCACCATTGGCACGAAGGTTATGAGCACATCCACGTTCTTCACGGCTCACAGGTCGACGCTGGCGGCAGTTACGCCGAGGGCACCCTCATCGTCAATCCGCCGGGAAGTAGCCACGCGGTCCATAGTCCCGACGGCTGTGTCGTCCTTGTCATCTGGGAACGCCCCGTCAGCTTCGAGACGAGGGAAGTCTGACGCGACGTCGTGGCAGGCCTCACTGCATCTATCGTTTGCGAAGGAAGAAGACCGAACGCTCCTCGCAAGTCAAACACACTACGGACCGTTGCTCGTGCAGCGGCCGTTCTATCCCGAGGGACAGGCTGTCTGTCATGTCTATCTTTTGCATCCGCCAGGCGGTCTGGTGCCTGGCGATTCCTTAGCGGTGGATGTTAGTGCGCGTGAAGGGGCCCATGTTCTCGTGACGGCCCCCGCGGCGACGAAGATCTACCGAAGCGATGGCCGCGGGTCGTCGCTCGTGCAAAACCTGAGTGTGGCTGCGGGTGCGGTGCTCGAATGGTTGCCCCAAGAGACCATCGTGTTCGAAGGAGCGCGCGCGGAAGTCGCAACGAGGGTTGATTTGCAGGGCGATGCGGCGTTTGTGGGCTGGGAGATCGTCTGCCTCGGCCGGCCCGCCTGCGACGAGGGCTTTCGCACGGGCGTGTGTCGCCAGCAGTGGCAGGTGCGGCGAGATGCCCAGCCGTTGGTATTCGAACGGACGCGCTTCGAAAATGAGGTGCAGCAGGCCACCTGGGGGATGCGTGGTGCATCGGTGGCCGGCACCCTGCTCGCGTCTTGGCCAGGCGTCGATGGTGTCGACTACGGGAGCCTGTTTGGCGACGCCATGGTGCCAACCGGCGTCGATCGTTTGGCGGTGACGCGTGTTCGCGGTGCCCTGCTGATACGCTACGTGGGCAGCAGCGGAGAACGCGCCCGTGGATTCTTCGAGCGTGCCTGGACCGTCCTGCGGCCCCTCGTGGCCAAGCGGGCGGCCTGTTTCCCTCGCGTGTGGTCAACCTGAGCTCAAAGGAACAGTAAACGATGGACTTATTACCCCGTGAGAAAGACAAGCTGCTTCTCTTCACGGCCGCCCTGCTCGCCGAGCGGCGCAAGGCGCGAGGCCTCAAGCTCAATTATCCGGAAGCGGTGGCGTACATCTCTGCTGCGATCCTCGAAGGAGCACGAGACGGACGGACGGTTGCAGAGCTGATGACGTACGGGACTCAGCTTCTCTCACGGGACGACGTGATGGAAGGGGTCGCAGAAATGATTCCGGAGGTTCAGGTCGAGGCGACGTTTCCCGATGGCACGAAGCTGGTCACGGTTCATCAACCCATACCCACGTCGAATACGATCCCCGGCGAGGTTTTGCCGTTAGAGGGGGCGATCACCATCAACGATGGCCGGGCGACCGTCACGGTGGAGGTGGCCAATACCGGCGATCGGCCCATTCAAGTCGGTTCGCACTACCATTTCTACGAGACCAATCCCGCGCTGCGCTTCGACCGTGAGAAGACCCGTGGCTTTCGGCTCGATATTCCGGCCGGAACGGCGGTTCGTTTCGAGCCCGGACAGAGTCGTACCGTCGAATTGTGTGCCTTCAGTGGCAAGCGTGAAGTGTATGGCTTTCGTGGCGAGGTGATGGGGCCGCTCGACAAGGAGCAATCGTGAAGCACGTCGACCGCCGCGCCTACGCAGAGATGTACGGTCCTACGGTTGGCGACCGCGTGCGACTGGCCGATACGGATCTGGTCATTTCCGTCGAGCGTGATTACGCCATCTATGGCGAGGAGGTGAAGTTCGGCGGTGGCAAGGTTATCCGCGACGGAATGGGGCAAAGCCAGCTTTGGGGCACCAAAGTAGCCGACACGGTGATCACCAATGCGCTTATCGTCGACCACTGGGGCATCGTCAAGGCGGACATTGCCATCAAAGAGGGCCGCATCTCTGGCATTGGCAAGGCTGGCAATCCGAGCGTGCAGCCGGGCGTGTCGATCATCATCGGTCCGGGAACGGAAATCATTGCGGGCGAGGGACTGATTGCCACCGCTGGAGCCATAGACTCCCACATTCATTTCATTTGCCCGCAGCAATGTGAAGAAGCGCTGATGGCCGGCGTGACGACAATGATCGGTGGTGGCACCGGGCCAGCGGCCGGTACCAACGCGACGACGTGCACGCCAGGGCCATGGAATACGGCGCTCATGCTGGCCGCGGCAGATGCCTTGCCGGTCAATCTCGGCTTTCTTGCGAAGGGGAACGCCAGTCTTCCCGGCGGCCTCCGAGAACAAATCAAAGCCGGGTGCATGGGCCTGAAGCTGCACGAAGACTGGGGGACGACCCCGGCGGCCATCGACACGTGCTTGGCCGTTGCCGAAGAACACGATGTGCAGGTGGCCATTCATACCGATACCCTGAATGAATCGGGATTCGTCGAGGATACCATCGCTGCCTTTCGTGGTCGTGCCATCCACACCTACCACACCGAGGGTGCGGGCGGTGGACACGCGCCGGATATCATTAGGGCCTGTGGTGCTCCGAACGTCTTGCCGTCGTCGACCAACCCGACTCGCCCGTACACCGTCAACACCGTGGACGAACACTTGGACATGCTGATGGTGTGCCACCACCTGGACGCCGGCATTCCAGAGGACATTGCCTTTGCCGAATCGCGCATCCGGCGCGAGACCATCGCCGCCGAAGATATTCTGCACGACCTCGGTGCCTTCAGCATGATGTCCAGCGATTCTCAGGCCATGGGCCGCGTCGGTGAGACCATCACTCGAACATGGCAGACAGCGCACAAGATGAAGCAGCAGCGAGGTCCGCTGTCTGTGGATAATGAGAGTGGCGGCAACGACAACTTCCGTGTGAAACGTTACATTGCCAAGTACACCATCAATCCTGCGATTACCCACGGCATTGCCGGCGAGGTCGGTTCGCTGGAAGTGGGCAAACTGGCAGATATTGTCTTGTGGAAGCCAGCGTTCTTTGGCGCGAAGCCGGCGTTGGTCATTAAAGGCGGCTTCATCGCTGCCGCGCCCATGGGAGACGCCAATGCCTCGATTCCGACGCCGCAGCCGGTGCATTATCGGCCCATGTTCGGCGCCCTGGGTGGGGCGCTCCAGCGGACGAGTGTGACATTTGTGTCGAAGGCCGCGCTCAATGGCGGGATCGGAGCGCGCTTGCAGCTGAAGAAGCGCCTGGTGGCGGTCGAGGGAACGCGATCCGTCCGCAAGCGCGATCTCATTCATAACGACTATTTGCCGGTGATCGAGGTCGATCCTCAGACGTATCAGGTTCGCGCGGACGGAACGCTGCTGGTTTGTGAACCCGCTAGTCTTCTGCCGTTGGCTCAGCGTTACTTCTTGTTCTGAGAATCATGATCGAATTACGTGAAAGAGTTGAGCGAAGCGACGGCAAGCCGGTTGCGTGTGAAGGCCGTTTGACGCTTGCTTTCGATGACCGCCGCAAGAGTCGACTGCGAGCACGTCTTGAAGACGGTCGGGAGGTCGCGGTGCTATTACCCCGCGGTACCTCTCTGCGCGACGGCGACTTCTTGCGAGACGAACATGCGAACGTCATGGTTCAGGTCAAGGCCGCTACGGAACGATTGTCTGTTGCGCGCGCCGCGGACCACCACATGTTGGCGCGGGCGGCATATCACCTCGGCAATCGCCACGTAGCGGTCCAGCTGGGCGACGATTGGGTAGCGTACCCGCACGATCATGTCCTCGACGAGTTGGTGCTCGCGCTGGGCTTGACGGTGTCTTGCGAATCGAGAGCGTTCGAGCCCGAAGCAGGCGGTTATGGACACAGCCACCACCACGCGTGAGCCTACGCTTCAGGCTGGCGGAATGCCTCTGTTGCGCCTCTTGCAGCTGGCGAGCGCGGCTCTTCCCGTCGGCGCTTTCGCCTATTCGCAAGGACTGGAACAGGCGATTGCCATGGGCTGGGTCAAGGACGAAGCGTCCGCCAAAGACTGGATCTTAGGCTTGCTCGACCATGGTGTTGGCACACTCGATTTGCCGGTCCTGGCGCGGCTTCAGCGCGCCTTTTCCGACGACGATGCCGCCGCAGTCTATGTCTGGAATGACTTTCTTTTTGCCTGCCGGAGTAGCGCCGAATTGCAGGCGGAAGAACGGCATCTAGGAGGAGCATTGGCCAAGGTATTGGCCAATGCCGGCATTTCGCGAGGCAACGCCTGGGCGCGTGCGCCGGGGCCCGCGTACGTAACGATGTTCGCTCTTGGCGCGGCATCTTGGAAAATTCCCGGCGCTGCGGCAGCAACAGGCTATGCCTTCGCGTGGACGGAAGCTCAGGTGGGCGCGGCGACCCGGCTTTGTCCTTTGGGCCAACAGGCGGCGCAGCGAATTCTATCGGCTGCTTTGCCCGTCATCGAGCACGCAGTGTCCTCTAGCCTGCAGCTCGCAGACGACGACATCGGATCCTCTACGCCCGCGCAGGCGGTTGCCAGCGCCTTGCACGAAACGCTCTATTGTCGACTCTGTCGTTCGTAAAGGAGAAATCAGGTGACGCACAAACAACCTCTACGTGTCGGTGTCGCGGGACCGGTCGGTTCGGGGAAAACGGCGCTCGTCGACGCTCTTTGCAAGCGACTGCGCGAGCGATTCAATCTTGCGGTGGTCACGAACGACATTTACACGAAGGAGGACGCCCAGTTCCTCGTGCGCAGCGGCGCCTTGTCGCCCGACCGGATCGTCGGTGTCGAGACCGGGGGCTGTCCGCATACGGCCATTCGTGAGGACGCGTCCATCAACATGGAAGCCATCGACGGGCTGACCCAGCGATTTTCGGGCCTGGATCTGATCTTCGTGGAAAGCGGTGGGGACAACCTGGCGGCGACCTTCAGCCCCGAGCTGGCCGACCTCACCCTCTACGTGATCGATGTGGCCGGCGGCGACAAGATTCCCCGCAAGGGCGGGCCTGGAATCACGAAGTCCGATTTGCTGGTCATCAACAAGATCGATCTCGCGCCACACGTCGGCGCCTCGCTAGAGGTCATGGACCGCGATGCGCGCGTCCAGCGCGGAAGCAAACCGTTCGTGTTCACCAACATTCGCGCCGGCGTAGGCGTCGACGTGGTTGGGGACTTCGTGGTCAAGCAAGGCTTGCTCGACGTCGCGTAGTCGGTCGTTCAAGCAAACGAAGGAAGGGACTCGGGAGTCACATCGACGCCGACGTGCAATTCGTGGTGGCCACCTCCCAGAATGACGCCGCGTAAAGGCGTCACATCGCCGAAGTCGCGACCGATGGCGAGTGCGATGTGCGCCTCGCTCGGCAGCAGATTGTTGGTCGGATCCAGATCGACGAAACCAAAGCGCGGTGACCAGACCGCCAACCACGCGTGGGAAGCGTCGGCTCCCTGCAGTCGCGGCTGGCCGGGCGGCGGCGTGGTGACCAGGTACCCGCTTACGTAGAGCGCCGAGAGGCGAAGGGCGCGCAGGCAAGCGATCATCAGATGGGCGAAGTCCTGACAGACGCCACGGCGCTCTTGAAAGACCTCGACAATCGGCGTGGCAATCGTGGTGGCACCCGGATCGTAGACGAAATCGCGTCGCATGCGGCCCATGAGGTCGATGCAGGCGTCAAGCAATGGCCGTCCTGCGGGGAAGGACAAGCCGGCGTAGGCCGCAAGGTCTGGCCAAGGAACGACGAACGGCGAGGGAAAGACCATCTCTTGCGCTACGAGATCGAGATCGCAGTGCGGCTCGGCCAGGTTCGTCACGGCGATTTCCCAGGGGACATCGTCAGCAGCGATCAGGGGTGGACGTGGAGTGACTTCGACCTGGCTTCGGGCCGTGACGACCAGCTCGGTATGCGACGTGGCCAGAGCGATGTGGTTCGCCCGATTGCCGTAGTAGTCGGCGCGTTCATGGCAAACGACCGGCGCTGGCACTACCGCTATCTCCGCCGAAAGACAACGCTGGTGCGGCAGATGGCGTGGCAGGAGATGCACGTCGTGTTGTGAGCTGCTTACCGATTCCGAATAGCGGTAGTGCGTGACGTGGCAGATGCGGTATCTCACGTCGCCCCTTCCCCAGGCGTGGCACTGGCCAGGGCGCGCGGCATGACCGCGTGGTTGAGGTAACTGTCGCAAAGCGCGTCGGAGAGCGTAGAAAGGCTTGCGGCGACGTCGCTGAGCACGTCGTAGATGGGCGGCGGTTTTCCGGCGGTCGTTGAAACGCAGGCCGGAATCACGTCCAGCAGTTGCAGGCGAGCAAGGCAAGCCAATGCCAGCCGTTCTTCCGGTCGCAGGCGTGCTTGCGCGTCCTCGTGGGGTAAGCACAGCAGGTGGTCGCGCAGTGCTGCGACTTGAAAGAGCACGGCGCGTGGATTGCCCGCATCCACCAGCAAGAGGTCGACGACGGCGGCAGCCTGAAGCCCGGCCAGGTAGCGGCGTCGGTAGGTGATGCTACTGTCCGCGACGGCAAGCAAGGCTTCGAGGAGCGCGCTCTCGCTTTCCGCTCCGGTCGCAAAGGCTGCGCGCAGGAGCGAGAGCAACTGGAGGGCCCGTTCGAGGCGCCGGCCGATGTCGAGGAAGCGCCAGCCGTGGCCGCGGGTCATGCTTTCCATGGCCAAGCCGGAAAGTGCGGAAAGACCGGTCACGGTGCGATCTAGAAAACCACCGAGGCTGTTCGTGGTCGGCGCCCGCACGAGGTCGTCGGCGCGATCGGCTTCGTCGGCCAAGGCGCCCAGCACGCGAAGCGTGTCCGCCGACAGTCGATCCCGGACTGCCGCGGCCGCGCGGAAGGCTGCTCGTAGTGTGTTTGTCAGCGTGCCTGGCGCATCGGACGCGTAAAGCGAGCACTCCAGCCAACGTAGCGGCTGGATCTGCCAGTCCGAGGGCAACGGTGTTTCGGTCTCCTCGGCGAGCACGGTGAGCAGCGTCGGCAACGAGGCGCCCGCGTCGCTCTCGTCCGTCAGACGACCAAGCAAGTAGCGCGCGAGGCGCGCGGTGCTCTCGGCACGTTCTGCGTAGCGGCCGAGCCAGAAGAGGTTGTCGGCGCTGCGACTCGGAAGATCGGCGCCGCCTCGAGACAGCTCGACCGAGTGGCTAGCGGGGGGGAGCAAGCTGAAATGGCGGACCGGTCCGTCGCTCGTGACCCACACGTCTTTGGCCAGCGCGCCGCGCGCGATAGCCACGTCGGTTTGGTCGGCGCTTGCTGCAGCCAACCCGAGTCCGCCAGGCATGGTCTGATAGTCGTCGCCCGAGCGGATGGCGTAGGTGCGCAATACCCACGGACGAGGCGCGAGGATGTCGCCGTCGAGAATCGGTTCGGCGGCGGAATCGACCCGCTCTTGCGCGATGAAGATCTCGGGTTGCGAGCGAAGCCGCAGAACGAATGCGTCGCGCTCGGGCGGGGGCAGGCGGTCGGGGAAGGTCAGCGCGGGTCCGAGACCAGGCCAAGCAGTACGGAAGACCATGCGATCGACATTGGCCAGTACGTGCGAAAGGGCGCTGGCGTCGCCACACCAAAAAGATGGCGCCTGGTCGAGCGCGAGCGTTTCGCCGTAGAAGTTGCGGGCAATCGCAAACAGATAGGGGAGCAGTGCCGGCGATTGTCCAAGACCCGAACCGAGGCCGCTCGCGACGGTAACTTGTCCCGCACGGATCGCTTCCACCAGACCAGGCACGCCAAGTTGCGAGTCGGGGCGTAGCTCCAGCGGGTCGCAGTAGTCGTCCTCGGTCTGGCGGAAAATGACGTCGACGGGCGAAAGGCCGCCCAATGTTTTGAGGAACACGCGCCGTTCGCGCACCGTCAGGTCGCCGCCCTCGACGAGAGGATAGCCAAGGTACTGCGCGAGAAACGCCTGCTCGAAATAGGTGGGGCTGGACGCTCCCGAGCTTTGTAGGACCACGCGGGGCTGTTCGCGAGTCGTGGGTGCCAGCGAGACCAGGGTCTCGCGTAAGGTGCGAAAGAACGCAGCCAGGCGGAGTGTGTGCTTGTCGCGAAACGGCTCGGCGAAGACCTGCGAGACGACCAGCCGATTGGCAAGCGCGTAGCCGGCTCCGGTTGGCGCCTGAGTTCGGTCGCGCAGCACGCACAGTCTGCCTGCCTTCGTTCGTACGACGTCGGCGGCGTAGAGCGTGAGCTGGTTCTTCGCCGGCAAGCCGTGGCACGGTCGCAGGAAGGTCGAATTGGCGAGAACGAGCCGGGCCGGCAGATGTCCTTCGTGAAGCAGTCGCTGCGGGCCGTAGAGATCGGCCAGCACGCGGTCGAGCAGGTGCGCTCGCTCGGCGATGCCCTTGCTGAGGGTTGTGAATTCCGCGGGCTCGATGACGATCGGCAAAGCGTCGAGCTTCCAGGCTCGCTCACCCGCTTGGCGATCGCCGGGGGCATTGTAGGTAATGCCGTGATCGCGAACGTGCTGTCGAACCTGGTCGATGCGTTGGCGGAGATCGGCGGCGCCGAGCGTCCGAAGAAGATCCGTCAGGCCGTTGGTCGTTGCGAGCGGCGCCGAGGCGTCATCGATCGATTCGGGCGAGGGTGGCGGCTGATCCTGCATCGGTTGCTAGGGCTTTAGCGTCGCAGATCGAGCGTCATCGGCAAGAGCGGATTCTTTTCGTCGCTGGCCTCAGGATAGCCGCCCGGGGTGTGTCCGAAGGGAAGGAAACGAGCCGCGCGACGGCTTTCTGCCACTAGTGCGTTTTCCGGACGTGACTCGAACGAAAGCCCACCTGGATGGGAAACGTGGTAGGTGCAGCCGGCGACGGCGCGCCCTGACCACGTGTCGTAGACATCGAAGACGAGCGGCGCATGCACGGGAATGGTTGGATGAAGCGCCTCGGGCGGCTGCCACGCACGAAAGCGCACGCCGGCCGCGAATTCGCCAGGCGTGCCCGTGGACGCGAGTGGTATGACTCGGCGGTTGCAGAACAGCCGGTGGCGACCGTCCGTGAAGTTGCGCACGCGCACCTGCAGCCGCTCGAGAGACGAGTCGACGTAGCGGGCGGTTCCGCCGAACCCGCCTTGCTCGCCAAGGACGTGCCACGGTTCGAGCGCCCGGCGTAGCTCCACTTCCAGCGAACCTGCATTCACTTTGCCGACAAAGGGAAAGCGGAACTCGAGGTGCGGACGAAACCATTCGTTCTCGAACGCAAATCCGGCGTGCTGGAGGTCGGCCACGACGTCCGTGAAGTCTTCTTCGACGAAGTAGGGCAGCATGAAGCGATCGTGGAGTGCCGTGCCCCAGCGGACCAATCGCTGCTGATAGGGCGTGCGCCAGAATTTGGCCACGAGCGCTCGCACGAGCAGCTGCTGGGCCAGGCTCATGCGCGCGTGCGGTGGCATCTCGAAATTACGCAGCTCGAGGATGCCTTGGCGCCCCGACGCGACCTCGGGGTTGTAGAGCTTGTCGATGCACATCTCGGCGCGATGGGTGTTGCCAGTGATGTCGACGAGCAGATGCCGAAACAATCGGTCCACGAGCCACGGTGCGCATTCTTTGCCGGCCTCGACCAGCCGAAAGGCGATCTCCAATTCGCCCAGGGCATCTTGCCTGGCTTCGTCGATGCGCGGTGCTTGGCTGGTGGGGCCGATGAAAAGGCCCGAAAACAAGTACGACAGCGACGGGTGGTTGGTCCAGTAGCCGAGGAGGCTGCGCAGAAGATCGGGACGGCGGAGCAGGGGACTATCCGCCGCGCTTCGCCCGCCGAGCGTGATGTGGTTGCCGCCCCCCGTCCCGCTGTGGCGGCCGTCGAGATCGAATTTCTCCGTCGACAATCCCAAAGCGCGCGCTTCTTCGTAGAGCGCCGTGGTGAGGTCGCAGAGCGATCGCCATGAAGTAGATGGCTGGATGTTGACCTCTAGGACGCCGGGATCGGGCGTTAGCTCGAACTTGACCAAGCGCGGATCCGCTGGCGGTGGATAGCCTTCGAGACGGACGGGAAGCGCCCGCTCGGTGGCAGTTTGCTCGATGGCAGCGACCAACTCCAGGAAGGCTTCGACCGAGAGGGGTGGCAGGAAGATGTGCAGGATCCCGTTGCGAGGCTCGGCGCAAAGCGCGGTTCGCAGGTGCCCAGCCGCCGATTGTCCCGGCCGCGGAGGCGCCGTGGGGGTGTCCGTGCCGGGTCGAGAGGATTGCAGGACAACACGCGACGGAAGCGGCGGCTGCGTGGCAAGCGGATCGGGATCGAACCTCTCTTCCCTATCTTCCAGGTCGCCCGGTGCCGCCCACGGCAGCGAATCGAGGGGGAGCCGGAAGCCCATGGCCGAATCGCCGGCGACGAGAAACAGATGCTCGCGGCGCAGGAACCACGATCCACTTCTCCAGCCGCGGTCACGCTCGTGCGCAAGGGGCAGGGCAAAACCCACCACGGTGCCAAGCGAATCCTCGAAGACGTGTGCGAGATGCTTGCGCTCCATCTCGTCGTCGAGGCGCGAGTTCAGCGGATCGACATTCACCGGGAGGCGCCGCTCGCGCCACAGGTAGTACCACGCGTCTTCGTAGCCCGGTTGGATGGGACGACTGTCCACGCCCAACCTACCGGCGAGCGCGACTAGGAAGGACTTCGCCTGAGCCGAGTCCACGGTTGCGTGCGGCCCGTCCTCGGCAACGATGAGGTTCGGGTCCTGCCAAATGGGGACTCCATCGCTCCTGAAATAGCAAGCGATGCTCCAGCGGGGCAGCGGCTCGCCGGGATACCATTTGCTCTGTCCGTGGAACAGCTGGCCGCCCGGTGCAAATCGTTGCCGCAACCGGCGCGCCAGGCTGTCGGCGAGGCGAAACTTGGCTCCGCCGAGCGCCGTGGTGTTCCACTCGGGTGCGTCGGCGTCGGCTGCGTAGACGAAGGTCGGCTCGCCGCCCATGGAAAGGCGAACATCGCTCTTCTCAAGTGCTTCATCCACCGTGTCGCCGAGGCGGTTGATGGCAGACCAGGTTTCCTCGCCGTAGGGCTTCGTGGTGCGCGGCGCTTCGGCAATGCGCTCGACGGTCATGGAAAAGCTGAAATCCTCGCCGAGCTCTTCGTCGTCGGCGAGCTTGGTCCATGCGAAGGAGCCGGTGACCGGCGCCGCGGATCCCGGTTCGGGCGTGCAGGCGAGGGGAATGTGGCCTTCGCCGGCCAGCAAGCCGCTGGTGGCGTCGAGGCCAACCCATCCCGCTCCGGGCAAGAAGACTTCGGTCCACGCGTGCAAGTCAGCCACGTCTTGACTGACGCCAGCGGGGCCAGAAATTGGCTTTTCGTCGGGTTGAAGTTGAATGGAATAGCCCGAAGCAAAACGCGTGGCGAATCCGAGGTGGCGTAGCAGCTGGCACTGCAGCCACGCGAAGTCGCGACACGAGCCATGGCCCACGGTAAGGGTGTGCTCGGGCGCAAAAACGCCGGGCTCCATGCGAATGTCGTAGCGGAGCAAGCCCTGCACATGCTGGTTGATCTCGACGAGAACATCCATCGTACGTCGCCCTTCGCGGGCGATCCGCGCGCGACAGTGGTTCACCAAGGCCGCAAGCTTGGGTTCGAGTGGCACGGCCTGCACGTAGGGGAGAAGCTCGCGGGCCAGGTCGGGCTCGTAGTGGATCGGCAGTTTCTCGGCGGACTTCTGCAAGAAGAAGTCGAACGGATTGATGGCCACGAGATTGGCGACCAAGTCGACGTCGATGGTAAGGAGCTTGGCAGGCTCGGGAAAAACCAGGCGAGCTTGAAAATTGCCAAACGGATCCTGCTGCCAATTCAGGAAATGGGGCAGCGGCGAGATCTTGAGTGAATAGCCCTCGATGGTGGTGCGCGTGTGAGGCGCGGGGCGCAGTCGCACCACGTGAGGGGAAAAGGAGACTTGCCTGTCAAATGCATAGCGGGTCGTGTGGTGCAGTGAGACGCGCACGCAGCCAGCGTAGCCGTACTATCGTTTCGGTTCTGTTTCGGGCGGGTATGTTCGCGACGAAATCGTGCTTTTGGCGTTGTGGGCGAGATTGCTGGTGCCGCCAGCGACGCCGGGAATTAACGAGTTACTGATTTTTCGTCGCGTCGAAACGCGTCGGCAATGTTGGGGCGCTAATCTCAAGGAAGGACAATCCAGATGTTCTTCAGGATTTGCCGATGACGATACCCAGCTTCCTCGATGAAATGGTTGGTAACTGCACGCTGGATGACTTTGCAGATCGACGGCAGAAAGCCCAGGTAAGAAGCCCCTATCGGGTCATCGACGAATGGCTGCGCTCGACGGAGGCGAGCGTCTTCGCCAGCAAGCGGGAAGAAGCCGACCTCATCTTTCGTCGCGTCGGCATCACCTTCAACGTCTACGGCGACCAAGCCGGGACCGAGCGATTGATTCCCTTCGATATCATTCCGCGCGTTCTGGCCGCCGACGAGTGGGCGCGCCTGGAAGCCGGGCTGGTGCAGCGGGTGAAAGCGCTCAACCTCTTCTTGAATGACATCTACCACGCGCAAGAAGTTGTTCGCGCCGGTATCGTGCCCGAGGCGCATCTGCTGCGCAATTCGCTGTTTCGCCCCGAGATGAAGGGCGTGGATTTGCCGAGCAACGTGTACGTGCAGATCGCCGGCATCGACATCGTTCGGGTCGAGGAAGGCACGTTCTATGTGCTCGAAGACAATCTTCGAACGCCGTCCGGTGTTTCGTACATGCTGCAGAACCGCGCGGTGATGACCCGCCTCTTTCCGCAGGTGTTTGCCAAGGCACGGGTCGCGCCGGTGGACCACTACTGCCAAGAGCTCTTGCGCAGCCTGCGCTCGCTCGCACCCGCCACGTCGGAGGGCGAACCAACGGTGGTGGTCATGACGCCGGGCCCGTACAACAGCGCCTACTTCGAACACAGCTTCCTCGCTGAACAGATGGGCGTGGAGCTTGCGGAAGGGCAGGACCTTTTCGTGCGCGACAACGCCGTCTACATGCGCACCACGCAGGGCCCTCGTCGCGTGGACGTCATCTACCGCCGGATCGACGACGACAGCTTGGATCCGCTCGCCTTTCGGCCGGACAGCATGCTGGGCGTACCGGGGCTGCTCAGCGTCTACCGCAACGGCGGCGTCAATCTGGCCAACGCCATTGGCACCGGAGTGGCCGACGACAAGTCCAGCTATCCGTACGTGCCGGATCTCATCCAATTCTACTTGGGCGAGACGCCGATCCTCGCCAATGTTCCCACGTACAAATGCGCGCTCGACTCGGATCGCGCCTACGTGCTCGAACATTTGGGCGAGCTGGTCGTCAAGCAGACGCAAGGCTCGGGCGGCTACGGCATGCTGATCGGTCCGCGCAGTACCCGCGAAGAGCGGGAGAAATTTCGCGGCCTCATCAACGCGCACCCGGATGGTTATATTGCTCAGCCGACCCTCGCCCTTTCATCGTGCCCGACCTTCGTCGAGGAAGGCATCGCGCCTCGGCATATCGACTTGCGCCCCTTCATCCTCACCGGCGCAAGCGGCAGCGTCGTGGTCCCCGGCGGACTCACGCGAGTGGCGTTGACACGAGGCTCGCTCGTCGTCAATTCGTCGCAAGGTGGCGGAACGAAAGATACGTGGGTGCTGCGTCCCTAGCTCACTCGGAGAACTACGATGCTCAGTCGAACTGCCGACAATCTCTACTGGACCGGACGCTACATCGAACGCGCCGAGAACTTGGCGCGGGTGCTCGATGTCAGCTACCGCAATGCCCTCTCGGATTTGCCGGGGTCGCCTCCCGAAAGCGAGTGGCGGGACGCTTTGGCCAGTCTTGGCAGCCCACCGCAATTCGCGGAGCGCAAGCTTCGGCTCACCGAGACGGATGTCACACGTTTCTTTGCGGTGGATGTCGAAAGCCCGTGCAGCATCAAGTTCTGCGTCCGTGCGGCGCGCGAGAACGCTCGCGCCCAGAGGGCAGTCATCTCGACGGAAATGTGGGAGAGCATCAACGCGACCTGGCTGACCTTGAGCGAGCTCGATGAGGCCACACTCCGCCAGCGTGGTCTGCGGGAATTCTTCGATTGGGTGAAAGATAGGTCGCACCTCTTTCGCGGCATCTCGCACAGCACGACCTTGCACGACCACGGGTTTCATTTCCTTCGCCTCGGCACCTTCCTGGAACGAGCCGAGAGCACGGCCCGTCTGCTCGATGCGAAGTTCCAGGCTCTCGAGGGCATGGACGCCCAGGCTGCCGGCACCACGTACTACGCCTGGGGCTCGGTGCTTCGTCAAGCCAGTGCTTTTCGCGCGTACCACCAGACCTACCACGACGTGATCACGCCACGTCGCGTGGCCGAGCTGCTCATTCTTCGTCAGGAAATGCCGCGTTCGCTGCGCTTCTGTGCGAGCCAGCTGGTGGAACATTTGGATGCCCTCGGCGGCACCCGCGACATCGAGGCGCAGCGCCTGGCGGGCGAGCTTCACGCGCGCTTGCGTTTTGCCCGCATCGACCGCGTCCTGACGAAAGGCCTGCACGAGTTTCTTTCGGAAATCATCGCCAGCATCGGCGACCTTTCGAGTCAGTTGGCCCGAGATTTTCTCATGACTGTCTAGGCGGAGGATCCATGCGACTTTCGATTGTTCACGAGACGAAATACCAATACGCCACACCGGCGAACTACACCATTCAGTACCTGCGCCTGTCGCCGCAGCCGACGCCACGGCAGAAGGTCCTCAACTGGCAGCTGGATCTTCCCGGGCCAGCCCGGCAGTTTCTCGACGGTTTCGGCAATACGGCGCACGTCTTGGTCATCGACAAGCCCCATCACGAGATTCGCATTCGTGCGCGTGGCGAGGTCGAGCTGGATACAGAGGACACGCCGGTGATATTACCCGACAGCGGTCCGCACCGGCCGGAGCTTTTCATGCGGTCCACCGAGCTGACGGCGCAAGACGAGGCGCTGGTCCGATTCTCGGAAGGTTTTCGCAAACAGACTGCGAACAATCGCGCCGCGGCTGTCGAGGCACTGATGACGGCGGTGCGCGAGAAAGTCGATTACCAGAAGGGGGTGACGCAGGTGACGACAACGGCGGCAAAGGCGTTTTCCCGTGGCGCGGGCGTTTGCCAGGACCACGCACACGTCTTCGTGGCGTGTTGCCGTCAGTTGCGCATTCCAGCCCGCTACGTAAGCGGCTATCTAGCGCCCAAGGAATTGTCGGACGCGGCTGGAGCACCTCGGGAGTTGGCTAGCCACGCCTGGGCGGAGGCGTGGATCGACGGAGTAGGGTGGCAGGGCTTCGACGTGGCCAACGACGTGCGTGCGCATGGCCGGCACGTGCGTTTGGCCGTCGGGCTCGACTACCTCGATGCGTGTCCGGTGCGAGGATTTCACCGCGGCGGCACCGGCGAGTCGCTGGGTGTCGAAGTCCGGGTCAGCGATCCGGCGGCGGCACAAGAGGAGTTGAAACGGCAGCAGCAACAGGCGCAGCAGTAGAACGGTTCGCCGGGGAGTCGCCGATCAACCTTTCACGTAGTCGCGCAGCTCTGGGTACTTCGCCATGGCCTCGGTTTGGTGGTCGTGCACGATGCTTTGGATCGCGCCTGCGAATCCCTTGCGCAAGTCCGAATTGTTGACGGTACTCGGCGCGGCTGCAGCGGTACCGCCACCCAGGTTGCAAACGGTGGTATTCGCCGCCGAAACGTCGAGCACGGTCGCGGCGCTCTCGATGCCCTGTTCCCGTCGGCCTTGGACTTCCGACGAGTAGATTTCGCCGGGTGAGCCGAAGCGTTCGGCGATGAGCTGCAAGATCGACGTGTTGTCGAGCTTCGCGTGCGAGACGCCACGCGCGGGCGCATAAGGGCCTCCGACGATCACGGGGATGCGCGGCCCGGTCGTGTCGAAGGCGACGGCGCCGTTCGGGTGACGGTACTTGATGGCCAGCGGTGGCACGTGATCGAAGAAGCCTCCGTGCTCGTCGTACGTGAAGACGCAAACGCTACGACTCCATTTGCCCGCATGGGCGGTCAGTGCGCGGTAGGCCTCGGCGACGAACGCTTCGCCGGGCGCCATGGCCAATGGCGCGTGGTTGTCACAAGGCGGGCGAAAATGAACAGGACAGTCGTAGTAATCGGGTTCGATGAAGATGACTTGCGGCCAGTCCTCGGCGGCTTCGTTCTTGACGTCGTCGGCCAGCTGCGAGAAGCGCCGGAAATGGCTGGTCAGTAGCAGCGGCGCAATCTTCGGCATCAGGGCGAAGAAGGGCAAGCCGGCCGCGTACACGCGCCAGCGAATGCCGTGCGCGGACAGCCAATCGTAAATGGTCGGCTGGTCGGGCAGCAACGTGCCGGTGTCGGCGATGGGCGTGGCGCCACACATGGACATCAGGCGGTTGGGCGCAGTCGAGGTCGGCACGCAGGCAAACCAGTTGTCGCAGACGGTGTACGTGTTCGCGAGGGGCGCCGTGCTCGGCAGATCCTTGGCTTGCAGAAGTCCTAGGACGGGTGGATCGCGTACGATGCTATGAAACTCGTCTTCATAGGCGCGCACGAATCCATTCATCAAATAGACTTGAGCCGCCGCCACATAGTTCAGTTGTTCGCGGACGGCCGCGGCGCTGTGGGGCAGGTCGCTGGACGAGGGAGCGTCGGTTCGCCAAAAAGGACGGATGCCTTCACCGTCGGTATTCTTGTTGACGTAGTCGTCCTTCATCAGGTCGTCGATGCCGACGATATCGCCGCGGTTGCCGCCGCTCGGGTGGCGCAGGTACCCGAGTACGTGATCGAAGGATCGGTTCTCCATCATGAGAACGATGATGGTGTCGACGTTCTGCTTGAGTTGGTCGGGCGTCATGGGGCACCTCCTGTGCAGCCTGCGTAGGCGTAGACCGTGAGCACATGCGGGGGATGGTCGCAGGATTCATCGCCGCCAAGCTTGGTCGACAGGATCCATTCACCCTCGACAGGTAAAGCCGCGAAGGCCGTGCTGTTTTGGCCAGGCCCGACGTGCGCGGCAATGATCTTTCCCTGTGCGTCTGTGCGACGGATGTCCAGCTCTCGCCCTTGCCCGTTGGAAATGCCGACGCCCACGACCTCGGCTTTCACGTCCGGCGAGAAGTTCTTCATCTGGGCTTTGACGCCCATGACGTTCGCCTGGCAGGAAAACGAGTCGTTCAGATCGGCGGTGACGAGGGTTGGCTCGGGCATCTGAATGTCGATGTCGCTGCCCGCGGGCTCGCCCAGCCAACGGGTTACCCGGATGGATGCGCGCGTGTTTTGTGTCGGCTTGAGAATGACTTGGCCTCTGGATGTGACGGCCCCTTGAAGCGCGTCCGCCACCGTGGGCGCAAACGCAAGGGTCGCCGAGCCCGTCACGTCCCACTGGACCTCCACCTGCTGTCCGGGACAGATGTGCCTGGGCGAGGCGTTGAAGGCGTTGACGTGCGCATTGCAGGCCGCTGCCCCGAGGACCACACCGATACAGATCGTCTTCAACTTTGCCATCGATGGCCAACCTCCCGCTGCACGGCGCCCGAGGCGACCGCGTCCTTTGGAGACGTTGGACGGCAAATAGTTACAAGATTCATGAGGACCCACAACGGTGCGTGTTGCCGTAGAATGGCCATGTGCGCACCTACTGGACGCGAGGGATAGTGTGGGGCTTGCTGCTCATGACTGTGTCCTGCGGAAGTACCCAGTTCGCCTCCGACGCCAAGGGTGGCGACGCCGCCGAGACCGAAGATGCCTCGCCGGTCGTCGCCGAGGTGCCCTACGCGGCTGACAGCGCGACTGCGGACACGCTTCGCGCGGCGGATGGCGCGGCCATGGGCGATGGGGCCGGGTGGGCTGACAGTCATATCACTGGCGATCTTGCGGCAGTGGACGGTGTGTCAGCGTCCGCCAGTCGATTCCCCGACACGACGGCCACCATCGCCATCTTGTCGGACCAATTGCCAACCCTGAATGCGCAGCAGGCCCAGTTTGCGGCGACCCACTATGTGGGCTCGCAGAAGCTGCTCCTCGGTACGACCCGCGCCTTGCGTGTCATCAATCCCAATTTCGTGGTGTTGCACTACCACCTGGCCATGTGGCAGTCAGCCCCGGCGACTACCTTCATTACCGACGGGCTGACCTGGGGCAACGACTATCCCGAAGTAACGACACACGAGACGTGGTTCTGGCACAACGCCAGCGGTGCTCGCGTGCCGAGCAGCGCGGATGGCAAGCTGCTCATGAACGTTTCCAACAGTGAGTTTGCGGCCTACTGGGCCGACTCCATCGCACGGCAGACGGCCGCCGGTGAATACGACGGCGTGTTCCTCGACTCTGCCTCGCCCGCGCTGCTGCAGGGTGAATGCGCCAGCACCGATTCCCGTCTGGCCGGCACAGCGGCCTCGAACCAGACCTTCACTGAGCTCGGGGGACAAACCTGGAGCGCGGCGTGGGGCGCCTGGATCGGCAACCTCGATGCCTCCCTGGCGCAGGCGGGCACGCCGCTGATTCCCAACACCAGCGCCTTCGTCACCACTTGGGACAAGAGCGACTACAACCGTACGGCCGGAATCTTCGTCGAAGGATTCGCGGATCCCGGCTTCGCGCTGGCCGATTGGAAGGCCTCGACCAACCAGATCCTGAAGACTGCCAGCGCTGGCAAGATCGTTATCTTGCAAAACTACCTCTCATCGCCGGGCGATGTGACTCGCCGGCTCTACTACCTGGCGAATTACCTCCTGGCGAAAGGCAGCCGTAGCTACTTATTCTACTTCGCGAGTACCCCCCTCGAGTGGTATCCCGAATGGCAGATCGATCTCGGCGCGCCCGCCACGACGCCAGCCAACGTCGATGCCCTGGTCTGGCAGGGAGTCTACCGCCGTGACTTCGCAAGCGGAGTGGTTCTTCTCAATCCAAGCCTCAGTGCCGTCAGTGTGACTCTGCCATCCGCGATGCGGCGGCTGGACCCCCAGGGCGGTGGCGCCGTACCTAGTGACGGCAGCGTCCCCGGCAGTCTGAACAACACCTCGGTCACCACGCTGAGCCTGCCGGCCAACTCGGGGGCGGTCTTACTCAAGTAGTGGACAGGTTTGGGCGTTGATCCCATCCTGACGTAAAAGATTGAGAGAGATGAATCGTCGGGAATGGCGGTGATTCATAAGGGTTATGCGACTCAAGGCCATCACCGGAAGTAAAGCCCAGACAAGAAGCACGAAGGAACCAAAATCGCTGGTTAAACTGCGAGCGATTTTGA
>Ga0265313_10001604_pt1 | contig 21002 bp, 19 predicted proteins | sample 4123metaG_FD_203122 | JGI IMG/M metagenome (GOLD analysis project Ga0265313, IMG submission 203122) | Rhizosphere microbial communities from Carex aquatilis grown in University of Washington, Seatle, WA, United States - 4-1-23 metaG | ecosystem: Host-associated > Plants > Roots > Rhizosphere >...
CGCAAGGGCGTCATCTATCTCAGCGGCGATCAGAAGGCCTGCGATGCGCTGATGCCGATTGCCAAGACGTTTGCCGAAGTGACAATCTTTCTCGGACCATTCGGTGCTTCGACCACGGTCAAGACCATCAACAACATCCTCGTTGGCTTGCACATCGCGGGCACGGCGCAGGCGATGGCCATTGGGCTGCGCGCCGGCGTGGACGTCGACCTCATGATCAAGGCGATCGTCAACGGCAGCGGCGGTTCGACCCAGTTCGGTATTCGCGCGCCGTGGATGGCGCAGCGCAAGTTCATGCCGCAGCAGGGCTCCGCTTCCGGCCTCGCGCACTATCTCGAACGCGGCCAGGAGCTCGGCCGGGAGGTCGGCGTCGACACACCGCTGATCGATTGCCTGATCGATGTCTTCCACCGTGCGCTGCCGCAGATCGGCGAGCGCGACGTCGCATCGATCATTGAAATCTTTGAGTCCGAGAAACCAATCGAAACCCCAGACCACTGAGACGGAGTGAAGCAATGATCGCCGTTCGCAAGATTGCCCATGCCAGCTACGAAGTTCCCGATCTCGACAAGCAAGTCGAGTACTACACCAATGTTCTCGGGCTGACCCTGTCCGACAAGGACAAGGATGCCGCGTATTTGTCGAGCACGGTCGACCATCACTCGGTCATCCTCAAGCGCGGCTCGCAGCCGAAGTGCACCCATATCGGCTTCCAGATCGGTCCCGACGACGATCTCAACGCGTTCGAGAAGCAGACAGCCGCCAAGAACGTGAAGACCGCGCGCAAGAAGGACCCGGAGCCGACCATCTCCGACATGCTCACATTCGCGGATCCGAAGGGCACCATCATGGAGGTGTTCAAGCGGCCGGAGCTGCAGAAGCAGAGCTTCCAGCGCAAAGGCGTTGTCCCGCACAAGCTTGGCCACGTCGCCTTCCACTGCCAGGATGTGCAGACTGTGACGAAGTTCTATTGTGACGTGCTCGGCTTCCGCGTCTCGGACTGGATGGGCGATTTCTTCTCGTTCCTGCGCTGCGGCGTCGACCACCACACCATCAACCTGATCGGCACCGGGTCAGACCGGCACTTTCATACGGCTTTCGAGCTGCGCGATTGGGGCCATCTGCAGACGGCCTGCGACTTCCTCAGCCTCAACGGCTACCGGATGCTGTGGGGACCCGGCCGGCACGGCATTGGCCACAACCTCTTCGCGTACCACCAAAGCCCGTCCGGCCTCATCACCGAGCTGTTCGCCGAGCTCGACCAGATGAAGGATGAGGCTCTCGGCTATTTCGATCCGCGTCCCTGGCATCGCGACAATCCGCAGAAGCCGAAGGTGTGGCCGAAGGACCCCAGCGCCGCGAACCTGTGGGGTCCGATGCCGCCCGATGAAATGATGAAGCTCTAGCGCCTCGCGGCGCGGCTTCTCATCCGGTGGGAAGCCGCGCCGTCCCGGGCGGACGTCATCGACGAAAGAATTTGCAAATAAAGCGCCGGCAAGAGCGCATCATCATCGAGGGGGAGGAATTTAATGGCTTTGGGAATTCATTCGTTTGTGCGCGGCGTGATCCGCGTCGCCGTGGCGGCCCTGGTCGCCGTTGCCGTGTTGCCCGCGCATGCGGCCGACCCGGTGAAAGTCGGATTCAGCATGGCTTTGACCGGCGGTGTGGCACCCAACGGCCGGCAGATACTGCTCGCGCTCGAAATCTGGCGCGACGACGTTAACGCCAAGGGCGGCCTGCTCGGGCGGCCGGTCGAACTCGTCTATTACGACGACCAGAGCAACCCTTCGAACGTTCCGGCGATCTATCAGAAGCTTCTGTCGGTCGACAAAGTCGATCTGCTGATCGGGCCTTACGCCACCAACATGGTGGCGCCGGCAATGCCCGTCATCATGGGCGCCAAGAAAACGACGATCAGCCTGCTGGCGCTCGGAGTGAACCAGCACTTCAACTATCCGCAGTATTTTTCGATGGTGCCGGCCGGGCCTAACGGCATCAAGGCCTTCTCCGAAGGCTATTTCGAGCTCGCGGCGGCACAGAATCCGAAGCCGAAGACGATCGCGCTCGTCTCCGCCGATGCCGAGTTCGCGCGCACGGCGGCTGACGGTGCCCGCGCCAATGCCACGAAGCTCGGCTTCGACATCATTTACGACAAGAGCTACCCGCCGGGGACCACCGACTTCAACCCGGTGGTGCGCGCGATCCAGGCCGCCAATCCGGATGTCGTCTTTGTCGCGTCGTATCCGCCCGACACCGTCGGCATCATCCGCTCCGCGAACGAGATCGGTTACACGCCGAAGATGTTCGGCGGCACCATGATTGGGCTTCTCGTTACGCCGCTGAAGGCCCAGCTCGGGCCGCTGATGAACGGCATCACCATCATGGAAAGCTTTGTTCCGGCGCCGACCTTTAAATTCACTGGCCTGCAGCCTGTGCTGGACGAATACCGCAAGCGGGCTGCCGGCCAGAAGATCGATCCATTTGGCTACGGCTTCGCGCCGTTCGCCTACGGTGCAGGACAGATCCTCGCGGAGGCCGTGACCAAGACAAACGGCTTCGATCACGAGAAGCTGGCGCAGTACATTCGCTCGCACAAATTCAACACGGTCGCCGGCGAGGTCGCCTACGGCAAGGACGGCGAGTGGTCCGAATCACGGATGGTGTTCACGCAATTCCGCAACGTCCAAGCCAATAACATCGAACAGTTCAAGGACACCGAGCGCCAGATCGTGGTCTGGCCGAAAAAACACGCCACCGGAAAATTCATCTATCCCTATGCCGAAGCGAAGAAGTAATTCACGCATAGCTGACAAGACAAAACCGGCCGCGACATGCGCGGCCGGTTTTTTTGTCCGAGGCACTAATCGTGCCGGGACCGCTTCTTGCGTGGCCGCGCCTTCTGCCGCAGCGCGTACTCCTCGTCGAAAGTGTGCATGTTGGAGAACAGTTTGATCAGCATGCGCTTGAGAAGGCGCAGGTCGCTTCTGCTAAGGCCGCGGGTCGCCACTTCCTCGTAATGCGAGGCAATCGGGATGATGCGTTCGGTCAGCGTCCGGCCCTTTTCCGTGAGGTTGACGCTCAACGCGCGGCCGTCGCTGCCCGACCGGCTGCGCACGACGAGTTGCTTCTGCTGCAGCCCCACCAGCAGCCGGGATAGCGTCGAAATGTCGATGCTGGTTCGCTCGGCGATGTCGCCCAGGCGCTGATTGCCGTTTTCCCAGAGCGCGACCATGACGCGCCACATCGGCAAGGTGGCGCCGAGCGGCTCGATGTCGCGCGCGAAAGAGAGTCCGATCCTTACGCCGGCGCGGTTGAGCAGATAGGGCACGAAGTCGGCGAGCGCGAAGCTGGTTTTTTTCATGAGGCCGGGCCGGAAACGCCAGCCCTAACTAGCGCATCGCCAATTCAACAAGCAAGCCCGGGGGGCTCCTTCGCACCTGCGAGCATATATTTGCATCTGCAAATTAATCTTGACCGCGCGGCGAGCGGGCTTAGTCTGGGGGTCACGGAGGCTTCACCATGGCTGTCAGCGCTGTTAAGGACGCACAATCACGGACGTCCGCCAGGCCCACTGTAGCCGAGCTGCTCGGCCGCGCCCGCTCGATCGGCGCTCTCGCCCGGGAGTCGGCGCTCGAAACCGAGCGGCAGCGGCACGTCTCTGCGGCGCTCGTCGGCAAAATGCGTGAGGCCGAATTGTTCCGCGTCATGCAGCCCGCGCGCTTCGGCGGCTTCGAATACGGCTACGACGTCTTCGTCGAGTTGGTCGCAGCTGTTGCCGAAGGCGACGGCTCGACAGGCTGGGTCTACAGTCTTGGTGCCGTGCATCCTTGGCTCTTCGCCTGTTATCCCGAAGAGGCGCAGCAGGAAGTCTGGAGCCAGGATCGCGATGCCCTCGCGGCGGTGTCCTATGCGCCGACGGGCAGGGCGGTGTCCGACAAGGACGGCTATCGATTAACCGGCCGCTTCAGCTTCGCCAGTGGTTGCGACAACGCCAACTGGGCCATTCTTGGCGGCATGATCCCGCTCAAGGACGGGCCGAAGCCGGGCTTCTTCCTGATTCCGTCCTCGCAGTGCACGATCCACGACGACTGGTTCACGGTCGGCCTTGCCGGGACCGGCAGCAAAACGATCGTCGTCGAGGATCAATACGTCCCGGCTTATCGGACGGTTACCTTCGCTGACATGCTGACCGGCAACGGACCCGGCACCGCAACCAATCCTAATCCACTGTATCGCCAGCCGATGCTGGCCGTGGTGCCGCACTGTCTCGTCGCGCCCGCCTTGGGTATGGCTCGTGGCGCCCTCGAGGCCTTCAAGGAACAGGCCGCCGGCCGCACCACGCGCGGCGCGGTCGCTGGCGGCAACAACAAGATGACGGAGTTCACCACCGTGCAGATGCGCGTCGCCGAAGCGACCGCCTCGATCGACGCCGCTGCGCTTATGATGCACCGTGACATCGCAGACACGCTTGCCGCGACCGCGGCCGGCAAGGCTGACGTGAAGCTGCGGATGCGGGACCGCCTCACGCACTCTTTCGCCACTAAGCTTCTCACGCAGGCCGTCGATGCCGTGTTTACCGCGGGCGGCGGCGCTGCGCTTGGCCTTCACCATCCGGTGCAGCGGTTCTGGCGCGACATCCACGCTGCCAGCTCGCACATCAGTCTGAATTGGGATTCGGTCGCCGCAATGTACGGGCAGCACGTCTTTGGACTCGAGCCAAGAGGTCAGTACTAGGCGGCAAGGTTTCACTCGCGCGACGACGCGCGCAACGAAATAAACGGGAGGTTAACAATGAGGACTATCATCCGCGCCACCGCGGCGCTCCTGGCGTGCGTGCTGGCTACGGCGGCCGGCGCGCAGCAATTCACAATGAAAATCTCGTCGCCGACGATCAACGATGCCACGCAGGAATGGGCCAAGGAATTTGCGGCCGGTCTAAAGGCTCGCGTCGGCGACAAGATCAAGGTTGAGTTCTACCCGGCGAGCCAGCTCGGGCAAATTCCGGCGACGGTCGAAGGCGTGGCGATGGGGACGATTGAGGTTGTTGCGCCGGCAAGCGGCTTCCTCATCGGCCTTGAGCCGCGCATGCAGGTCTTTGACGCGCCGGGGCTGTTTAACGATATGGCGCACGCGCAACGCGTCTTCGCCGACCCTGAGGTTCGCGCTCGCCTCGCGACCTTCGCCTCATCCAAGGGCATGGAAATGCTTGCGGCGTGGCCGCACGGTCCGTTTAACCTTGTTTCGCACAAGCCGATCCGCAAAGTGGCGGATTTCCAGGGCCAGAAGATCCGCGTGCCGGGCGCCGCCCCACTTCAGATTAAGCCGTTCGAGAAGCTCGGTGCCCAGCCGGTTTCGATGCCGCTCGGCGAAGTGCTTTCTGCGATGCAGAACCACACCATCGACGGCATGGTCGCAGCCGCCACCGTGTTCACGGCCTTCAAGTACTACGACGTCGCCAAGGCCATGACCTCGCTGCCGGGATCATTTCTTGTGGTTCCCGTCATGGTCAACAAGGAGTGGCTGAAGTCGCTGGGCCCGGATCTGGAGAAAGCGGTGCGCGAGGAAGCGTTCAACGCGCAGCGCAAGATCGAGAAGTTCGCAATCGATGATGTCGCGCGTACCGGCGACGTCTGGAAGAAAAACGGGGGCGAGGTCATTGTTTTCCCCGAGGCGGAAGCCAAGGCCTACCTGGCTCAAGTCGAATCGATCGCGCCAGCAGTCCTTACCGCCAACCCGACGATGAAAGGCGACTTTGATCTTCTTTCCGGCGCGGCAAAGAAGCTCGCTCAGTAGTCGATGGGTGAGGACAAGCAAAAAGTCACGTCCCGATGCGACACGGTCGCGTCGGGGATCGAATACGTCCTCGCCATCGGCCTCATTTTCGCGATCCTGTTCAACTTCATCAACGTCGTCGGCCGCTACGTTACGGGCTACACCCTGACCGGAGTCGACGAGCTCGAAGTTTATCTTCTGATCTCGATCGCATTCCTGAACGCCGCCGTCGTCAGCTGGCACCGCGCACATTTGCGCATGGATTTGCTGGTCGGCGCGTTGCCGCCGGCCGCGCGCCGCGCGGTTTCGATCTTTGAGATCGCCGTCACGCTGGTGGTGACGAGTTTCGTCGGCTATCAATCCTTCCACTATGTTTCACGAATATTCCGGCTCGGCGCTGTCAGCGACATCGCGCATGTGCCCACATGGATTCCGCACAGCGCGGTTTGCCTCGGCTTTGGCTTGATGGCGCTGATCGCGATCGACCGCGGCTTCGCATTGCTGCGGCCGCGTGCAGACCGGCTCTGATCGGCAAGCCCACATGAGTTTCGCGCTTGGGATCGTTCCGGTCGCTCTGCTGCTGCTCGGTTTCCCGATATTTCTTGTGCTGTTGAGCGCGGTTTCCGTCGCGCTGATCTTTTTCATGCACATGCCGCTCGCGGCATTGCATCAGAATTTGTTCGGTTCGATCAACGCCTACGCGCTGCTGTCGATCCCGTATTTCATCTTCGCAGGGGAGCTCATGGGTCGCGGTACGGTTGCGCGGCGGCTCGTTGATTTCGTGCAGGACGGCGTCGGCTCCATCCGCGGCAGCCTTGGCGTGACGACGGTCGGCGTCGCCACGATCTTCGGCGCGATCTCCGGCGTGAGCGCCGCTGCGGTCGCGACCATCGGCAAGATCATGTACCCGTCGATGGTGAACGCCGGTTACCCTGCATCCTTCGCGGCAGGGCTGATCACGGCGATCGGCGCCATCGACATCATCATACCGCCGAGCATTCCCATGATCGTCTATGGCGCCGCCGCGCAGGAGTCGGTGCCGCGTCTTTATGCCGCCGGCATCATTCCGGGCCTGCTGATTGCGCTTCTCGTCGCCGGCTACGTCGTCTGGCGCGCCAAACGCGACGGCTTCGGCGAAGGCAGGCCATTTGACCTCGGCGCTTTTCTGCGTTCCGCCGTGCGAAGCCTTTGGGCGCTTGGCGCACCGGCGATCATCCTCGGCGGCATCTATGGCGGGATTTTCTCTCCGACCGAGGCGGCGGCCGTCGCCTGCGTCTATGCGGCATTCGTGACGATGGTGATTTTCCGCGAACTCGGCGTTGCCGACATCGTCGCTGCGGCCGCGGCAACTGTGCGCTTTACGTCGCAGATTCTCATCATCGTGGCCTGCGCCGGGGTGTTTGCCTGGCTGTTGACCGTCAATCAGGTGCCGGCGACGCTGGTGTCCTGGATCAGATATTTCGACGTGTCAGCATGGCAGTTCCTGCTTGTGGTAAACGTGCTCCTGCTGATCGTCGGCTGCTTTCTCGATCCGCTGTCGGCGATCCTGTTGTTGACGCCGCTGCTCATCCCGGTGGCGAAAGCCCTCGGCATCGACACGGTTCATTTCGGCATCGTGTTCACGGTCAATCTGGCGATCGGCATGTTCCATCCGCCGTTCGGCATCAACATTTTCGTCGCGCAGTCGGTGCTGGGAATCCGGCTCGAGACGATCTATCGAGGGATCGTACCGTTCGTCGTGATTTATCTCGTAGCGCTGGCGTTCATTACCTACGTGCCGGCGATATCGCTGACCGGCGTTCGGCTGTTGTTTCATTGATGAACGGGAGCGGCTTGGATGTCCCTGCTCAGAAGTGGGGCTGGCCATATGGCGTTTCCGCGCCAGGATTGTTGACAAATACCTGTTAGGAGAGGAATGTTTGTCGGCAATGCAGGATGAAAAGCCTCTTTCTGTCGTCGATCGCCTCCAGAGCGAGCTGGAGACGCTGATCCTCAATGGCGACTACATGCCTGGCGATCGCATCAACGAAAACGCCCTGGCCGCGAGATTTGGCGTCAGCCGCGCTCCTGTGCGCGAAGCCTGCCGGCTGCTGCAACGGGACGGGCTCATTCAAATCGTGCCGAACCAGGGTGCCTTCGTCCGCGACCTCTCGCTGGTCGAGATCGTGAATTTGTTCGATGTCCGCGCCTGCCTTGGCAGGCTCGCCGGCGAACTTGCCGCCGCGGCGATCACGCGCGCTGGCCTGGACGCGCTGCGCGATTTCATCGCCGCCATGGACGAGGCATCGCGCGCCGCCGACGCCAGCCGTTACATCGATCTCAACATCAAATTTCATTCGAGTCTCTACGCCTCGACCGGCAATGCGCGGCTCGCCACGCTCGACGCGCAAATGGGCAAGGAGCTGCGGCTCTATCGCCGGCACGGTCTCGCCTTCGGTGGCGGCCTGGCGGTTTCCAATGTCGAGCATCGTGCGATCGTCGCCGCCATGGAGCGCGGCGATCGCGCTGTAGCCGGCAGCGAACTCGAAAAGCATATTCAGAACGGCCGCGATCGATTCATTCGCGCGATGTCGGCGACCGGACAGCTCGTGCTGAAAGACAACAACCCCGGCAAAGCCAGTCGAAAAAGAGCGTAACGGAATCCATCATGAAAATTACCGGCGTCGAATGCCTTCCGGTTCATTCCGGCTGGCGCAAGAACTTCGTCTTCGTGCGCGTCGAAACCGACGCCGGCATCGTCGGCTGGGGTGAGGCCTACAGCCAATATGATCGTGACCGCGCGGTGGGCGCCCAGGTCGAGGAGCTCGGCCGCTATCTCGTCGGGCGCGACCCCTCGCAGATCCGGCACTTCCTGCAGATCGCTTTTGACGACTACGCGCAGCGCCGCGGCTCGCTCGAGTTCTACTGCGCGGTGTCGGGCCTCGAGCAGGCGCTATGGGACATTCTCGGCAAGGCGACCCAACAGCCGGTCTACAATCTGCTCGGCGGCCCGGTGCGCGACAAGATTCGCGTCTACGCCAACGGCTGGAGCTATAAGATGCAGCAGCCGGCCGACTACGCCAAGGCCGCCGAGGGAGTGATCAAACGCGGCTTCACAGCGCTGAAATTCGATCCGGTGCCGGGCCCGTGGCGGACTTACGTTCCGAAGGAGCACATCCGCCGCGCGGTGAAGGTGTTGCGGGCGATGCGCGACGCGCTCGGTCCTGACATCGACCTGCTGCTCGATATCCACCGGCGTCTTGCGCCGATGCACGCGATCGACCTCGCCAATGCGCTTGCTGAGTTCGAGCCGTACTGGCTCGAAGAGCCCTGCCAATCGGCAAATGTCGAGGCGCTGGCGGATGTGCGGAAGGCGAGCCGGATTCCCGTCGTGACCGGAGAAGCGCTTTATACCCGCGCCGAGTTCCGTCCGGTCTTCCGCGCCCGTGCTGTCGACATCATCAACCCCGACGTCTCCAATTGCGGCGGCATTCTCGAACTGATCAACATCGCGGCCGCCGCGGAATCGGAAGCTATCGCGGTGTCGCCGCACAACTACAATTCGACGACGTTGGCGCTGTCCGCGACCGTGCACGCCTCGGCTTGCATGCAGAATTTCATCATCACCGAATATTTCCTGCCCTTCGAAGAGATCGGGCAGCGGCTGTGTCCAAACCTGTTGAAGCCGGTCAACGGCTACATTTCCTTGCCGGAAGGACCGGGTCTCGGCTTGCAGGTCGATGAGGCGGCGGTTCGTGAGGCGAAAGGAAAGCCGTTCCCGGCACGCACATTCAGGCTGCCGAAGGATGAAGGCCCCTGAGGCCGCGATTGCGGGCGACAACGATAATCCGCAACGGGAGGAGGAGAGATGAAGCGTATTGCCATCGCGGCCCTTGTCGCCGCGGCCCTGTTTGCCGGCGTGAGCGCTCGCGCCGCCGATAATTACCCGTCGAATACGGTCAGGCTTGTTTGCTGGAGCAGCGCCGGGTCGCCGCTTGACGTGATGATGCGCCAACTCGGCAAAGAGCTCGGCGAAATGTTCAACCAGACCTTCATCGTCGAGAATCGCGCGGGCGGCGAGGGCGCGGTGGCGATGGCTTACGTGAAGGGCCGCCCTGGAGACGGCTATACGATCCTGTCGACGACATCGAGCATGTCGTTTGCGATGGCGACAAAGGATATCGCCTATACGCCGGACGACTTTGTCGTGCTGCCGGCGCTGCAGGCGGAGCCGTCCGCGGTGGCGGTGCGCGCCGACAGCCAGTTCAAGACCATGAAGCAATTCATCGACTTCATCCGCGCCAATCCCGAAAAGTTGTCGGTTGGCGGGTTTTCATCGGCCGGATTTCATCAATACGTGTTCTACCGCCTGCAGCAGGAGGCGCACTTCAAATCGGTCTGGGTGCCGTTCAAGGGCGGCTCGGACGCGGCGCTGGCGCTTCTCGGCGGCCACATCGACGCCGCCATCATGACGCCGAGCTCGGCGTTGGCGCAGATCAAGAATGGCGACATCCGCCTGCTCGGTATCAGCTCGGCGGATCGCAACGAATATTTTCCAAATGTGCCGACGTTCAAGGAGCAGGGTTACAACGTGGTCACCGCGATCTGGCGCGGCATCATGGTCAAGGCGGACACGCCGCAGCGTATTGTCGACACGTTGCTGGCGGCACTCGACAAGATGAAGAAGACGGACGACTGGAAGAACTTCTCGAAGCTCAACATGCAATCGTCGGTCGATATCTCGCTTCCCGACATGCAGAAGCAGGTGCGTGAGGAGGTGCGGTCGGATCGCGAGTTTCTCGAAGCGACGGGAGCACGGAAATGATCATGGTCGTCATGAAACGCAACGGGGTCTTCGCGGCGGCTTGGCTTTTGATTTGGGCGACATTTGTGGCCCCGGCAAGCCTTTCAAGCCCGGCTTCGGCCGCGCAATGGTCGCCGCAGCACAATGTCGAATTCATCGTGCCCACAGCGCCGGGAAGCACGATGGATCTGCTCGCGCGCGTCGTCCAGAAGATCTGGCAGGAGAAGCATCTGATCGACTCGACCATGACGGTCGAGGCGAAAGCCGGCGCCGGCGGCGCCGTGGCGTGGAGCTATGTCGGTCGGAAGACCGGCGACGGCCACTATATCGCGATCAGCGGTCCGACGCTGGTGGCCAATCAGGTGCTCGGTGTCGGTGACATCAGTTACAAGGACGTCACGCCGATCGCGCAGTTGTTCACCGAATATGTCGTGTTCGTCGTCCCGGTCGATTCGCCGATCAAGAACGGCGCCGACCTGGTCAACGCGATGCGCACGTCGTCGACCTTGTCGATTGGTGTCGCGCCCGGCTTCGGCGGATCCAATCACGTCGCATTTCTCAGGCTGGCAAAAGCCGCCCAGATCGACCCCAACAAATTGGCGATGGTGCCATTCAAGGGCGCGAATGAATCGGTCAACGCGCTGTTGGGCGGACACATCGACGTTGCCGATGCGACGATGTCGGCGGTCGCGCCGTTTCTTAAGTCGGGCAGGCTCCGGGCCATCGCCATCGCCGCGCCAAAACGCGGCCAGCAGGCGGATATTCCGACCTGGAAAGAGCAGGGCTTCGATGTGGTCGAGGGAAATTGGCGCGGCATCGTCGGCCCGAAGGATCTTGATCCGGCCGCGCTTGCCTATTGGAGCGCGCGCGTCGCCGATCTGGTGAAGTCACCGGAATGGGCCGAGGTTTTGAAGCAACAGCAGTGGGACGCCGATTACGCCGACAGCGCCGCGTCTAGGGCGTTCCTGGACAGGCAATTCGAAGATTTGCGGGTGACGCTTGCAGGCTTGCACCCATCGAAATGATGCCGGACGTTGCGGCTTGAGTTCGCCGTAGGAGGCTGTTGTGAGCAAACCGGAAGGCGCGCCGTCCTCGGCTTCGGCGATTGGTCCAACGAGGCAGCTTGCCGAGTTCAGTTCGTCGCTTCGATTTGAACAGCTGCCTGACGAAGTGGTGAGCAAGGCCAAGCTCTGCATTATGGATACGCTGGGCTGCTGCGTCTTCGGCGCGTCGCTGGAGCCGGTGCGCAAGCTTGCCGCAGTTGCATCACAAGAGGGCAGTGCTCCCGTCGCGACAGTCATCGGGATGCCGTTTCGCACCAGTGCGCCGCTGGCGGCGCTCGTCAATGGCACCAGCGCGCACGCCTTCCAGCTCGACGAGATCCACCTTGAATCCACGTTGCATGCCGGCTCGCTCGCGTTTCCGGCGGCTTTCGCGACAGCCGAATTGCAGCGGAATGCGAACGGCCGCGACCTCATCACTGCATTGGTTGCCGGCTACGAAGTAGGCATCCCCGTCGGCCTCGCCGCCAAAGGCGGAATGTTCAAGAGCGGCTTCCACAATCAAGGTACGACCGGCGTGTTCGCGGCCGCGGCCGCAGCGGCGAGGCTTCTGCGCCTGAACGCGCAGCAAACCCAGCACGCCTTCGGCATTGCCGCGTCACAAGCCGCGGGTCTGATGGCCGTCCAGGATGGCGCCATGGCGAAGTCCTTCCATTCCGGTCGCGCCGCGCAAAGCGGTGTCTATGCGGCGCAGCTTGCTTCGCTCGGCTACACAGGCATTCCGGATGTTTTGGATGGTGCCTACGGCACGTTTTTTCCGTCATTCCTCGACGGTTGGTCGGCCGACGCACTGTGCGACGGACTGGGGTCGACGTGGAACATCCTGCGCGTCGGCTTCAAGCCCGCGTCCGCTTCGAATGGCAGCATCACGGCGATGACCGCGATCGACCGGACCATGCGGGAGCACGATTTGCGCGCCGACGAGATCGTTTCGATGACCGCGTTCGTCAGCGACAACACGCTGCATCATTGCGGCTGGCCCTACGAACCCGATCGCATCCAGGGCGTGCTGTCGGCGCAAATGAATCTCCGTTACGGGATTGCGGTCATGGCGCTGGAGCGGAACTGGGGTGTCGAACAGTTCGACGACAGCAAGATCCGCGACGCGAAGATTCTGAAATACATCGAGCGTATTCGGGTCGAGCACGACCCGCAATTCGATGGCAACAATGGGCGCTATCGCGTGGCCTGCCGGCTTGTTGTCCGCACCAAGAATGGTGGCGAGTTCGAAACAACGGTGCTGTTCCGCAAAGGCAGCCCGGAAGATCTGATGACCACCACGGAACTATCCGAGAAATTCAGGACGCTGAGCAAAGGCATCGGCGAGCGGCAGTCACAAGCGGTTGCCGAGACGGTGTCCGGCCTTGAACACGTCGAGAATCCGGCAGGCCTTGCGGATCTTCTGATCCTGAAAAGCTGAACGGGCGCGGCCCGGCGGTCGCTATGATTGGACAGCGCGCTTGGTCTCTTGCCGCCGGATCAGGTCCAGAAAGGCCGTCGACGCCTGACTGGGTATGCGGCCGCCATGCCTGAGAAGCATGAATGGGCGTTCCAGCGGGATGAATTTTACCTCGCGCAATGTCTTCAGGCGAAGCGCCGATTTCACCACGGCGTTCGAAATGGCCGTTGCCCCAGCGCCGGCTTCGACAGCCGCGCTGATCGCCTCGTTCGAGGGTAATTCGAGCGTGATATTGAGTCGCTCCGGTGCGATGCCAAGCTTTGCAAGCGCATGCTCGAAGACGGATCGCGTGCCCGAGCCGCGTTCGCGCAACACCCAATTGGCTTCCAGAATCTTCGCGGGCTTGATTTGACGCAAGCGCGCCCATGGATGGGCCGCTCCGACAACGATCACCAGCCGATCCAGATCGACGATTTCCGTGACCAGATCGGGTTGGCGAATGCCGCCTTCGATGAATCCGATCTCGGCCTGACCCGAACTGACCGCCTCCGCTACTTGCTCGGTGTTGCCCAGTGAAAGATCGATCGCGATCTTGGGATACTCGCGTTGGAAACGGGCCAGGCGTTGCGGCAACCAGTAGGCGCCGGTCGTCTGGCTGGCGTGAATATGGATTATGCCGCGCTTGAGGCCGCGCAGTTCGAGCAGTGAGTTTTCCGCCGCGCCGGCGGTCCGCAGCACCGTGCGCGCCTGCTCGAGAAAAATGCGCCCGTCTTGGCTCAATTCGATCCGGCGGCCGATGCGGTTGAACAGAACAATGTTGTGACGCTTCTCCAGGGCCTGGATGGCGCCGCTGACGGCTGATTGCGTGAGATGCAAGTCTTCCGCGGCACGCGTCACGTGCTCGCGTTCAGCAACCGCCACAAAGATGCGCAACTGATCGAGTGTCATCGAGGACAGTATAATCGATAAAAACGATTGAAACAAAAGAAATAATCGGTTCGACTGATGGAGGTTTGCTGCGTAGTTTCGCGGGCCTGGGTAGGGCGCGCCATGGCCGTCGAGACCGTTCGACTTTCCGGGTTTTCGTTTGTGTCCCTGCGGCAGTTTGTGCCGGGTATCGTCGCGGCGGCCTTTGTCGCGCTCGCCGCTTATCTGGTGGCGCCCTATGTGGGCCGAGTCGCTCCGATCCCGGCCATGGTGATCGCGCTGGTGTTCGGCATCGCGCTCAATCCGGTCGTCGCGCGTCCGCTGACCAAGCCCGGCATGGATTTCTGCGTGCGCACCGTGCTGCGCTGGGCCGTGGCGCTTCTGGGGTTGCGCGTGGGGTTTGCCGATATCGCCGCCCTCGGTCTGGGCACGGCGGTGCTGATCATCGTCTCGATGATCGCGACCATCGTTGCCGGGTTTGCCTTCGCCCGCTGGAGCGGACAGACGGCAGGCTTCGGCGCGCTCGTAGGTGTCGGCACGGCCGTTTGCGGGGCGTCTGCGACCTTGGCGGTCTCGACCGTCGTGCCGGACTACAAGAGCAAGCAGGCCGACATCGCCTTCGTCGTGGTCGCGGTCAACGCGCTGGCGACGTTGTGCATGCTGGTTTATCCGCCGATCTGCGCGCTGCTTGGTTTCGATGCGCAAACCACCGGCGTGATGCTGGGCGGCACCATTCACGACGTCGCGCAGGTGGCTGGCGCCGGCTACGCGGTGTCGGCCGCGGTCGGCAACGCCGCGGTGATTGTCAAGCTGTTCCGCGTCTTTCTGCTGCTGCCCGTGGTTCTCGCGGTCAGTGGCTACTTCACGCGGATTGGCTTTAGCCACGGCGAGGCGCGCGTGCCGGTGCCAGGGTTTGCGCTTGTCTTCCTGGCGCTGTGCACCCTGAACAGTCTCTTGCCGTTGGTTCCTTCGTTGCTGCCGGTCTATGCGCCCGTCAAAAGCGCGCTGGTCGAAGCTTCTAATTGGGGCTTGCTGTTGGCGATCGGGGCGCTGGGGCTCGGGACGTCGGTCAGGACAATTATCGGCCTAGGCTGGCGCCACATCACCACGGTGCTGGGCACGACCGTCGTTGTGTTTGCGATTGTCACCTTTGGGCTTATGGTGATGCGCGCTGTTTGACGCGGTGGCTTGCCGCGCGGCGCCGACGGTATCGGCAAAGCCTCGTTAAACCAGGCATTTCCCGGCGCTTGTCTGCGATCACGAAATCGCGGGATAATGCCGCCTAGGGACGGTCCAAGGAAAAGTGGCGTTATGCCCGATACCATGATCCTCGAAACCGAGGATCTCACGAAAGATTTCGCCGGGTTCGTTGCGGTCAACGGCGTGAATTTGCGCGTCCGTCAGGGCACCATTCACGCATTGATCGGTCCCAATGGCGCCGGCAAGACCACCTGCTTCAACCTCCTGACCAAGTTCCTGAGCCCGACGCAAGGGCGCATCCTGTTCAAGGGCCAAGACATCACGGCGATGCAGCCCGCGGATGTCGCACGTCTCGGCCTCGTGCGCTCGTTCCAGATCTCGGCAATCTTCCCGCACATGAGCGTCCTGGAAAACGTGCGTATCGCTCTGCAGCGCAAGCGCGGCGGATCGTTCGACTTCTGGCACGCCTCGTCGGTGCTCAACCAGTTCAACGAGCGTTCGATGGAGCTCATCACCGACGTCGGCCTGTCGTCGTTCGTCGACTGGGCCGCGGTTGAATTGCCCTACGGCCGCAAACGCGCACTGGAGATCGCGACCACGCTCGCGCTCGATCCGGAGATGCTGCTGCTCGACGAGCCGACCGCGGGCATGGGACACGAGGACATCGATCGCATCTCGCAGCTGATCAAGCGCGTCTCTGCCAACCGTACCGTGCTGATGGTCGAGCACAATCTTTCGGTAGTCGCCGATATTTCCGACACCATCACCGTGCTGACCCGCGGCCGCGTGCTGGCCGAAGGCGACTACGACACCGTGTCGAAGAATCCGGACGTGCGTGAAGCCTACATGGGAGTGGGGCATGCTTGAAGCGCGCACGCCGCTGCTCGCGGTCAAGGACCTCGAAGCCTGGTACGGCGAGTCGCATATCCTGCACGGCGCAAGCTTCGAGGTTCGGGAAGGCGAGGTGGTCACGCTGCTCGGGCGCAACGGCGCCGGCAAGACCACGACGCTCAAGTCGATCATGGGCATCGTGGCGAACCGCACGGGTTCGGTCCGCTTCGAGGGCCGCGAGCTCATCGGCGCCACCTCGGACCAGATCGCGCGCGCCGGCATCGCTTTCTGCCCCGAAGAACGCGGCATCTTCGCCAGCCTCGGGGTCGAGGAGAACCTGATGTTGCCGCCGCAGGTGCGGCCAGGCGGGCTTTCGCTCGAGCGCATCTTCGAGATGTTCCCGAACCTCAAAGAGCGGCTCGGCTCCAACCAGGGCACCAAGCTGTCGGGCGGCGAGCAGCAGATGCTGGCGATCGCCCGCATTCTGCGCACGGGCGCGCGGTTGCTGCTGCTCGATGAGCCGACCGAGGGGCTGGCGCCCGTCATCATCCAGCAGATCGGCCGCACCATTCGCGCGCTGAAGCAGCAGGGTTTCACGATCCTGCTGGTGGAACAGAATTTCCGCTTCGCCTCGACCGTTGCGGATCGCTATTACGTCATGGAACATGGGCGTATCATCGACCAGTTCGCCAATGCCGAGCTGGATGCGAATGTCGAGAAGCTGCATGATTATCTTGGCGTCTAAAGCAAACACAAAACGATGAGGAAGAAACTATGAGGAAATTTCTGGGACTTGCGGCGCTCGCCGCGGTTCTTGCCTGCGGCAGTGCAAGCGCGCAGCAAGTCAACGTGAAGATAGGCGTGCTCACCGATATGGCGAGCCTCTATGCCGACGATACCGGCCCCGGCTCGGTAGCTGCCGCCAAGATGGCGGCCGCTGACTTCATGAAGGATCATCCGAACGTGAAGGTCGACGTCGTCAGCGCCGACCACCAGAACAAGGCCGACGTCGGCGTGCAGATCGTCAATCAATGGATCGATGTCGACCACGTTGACATGATCGCCGACGTGCCGAATTCGGGCGTCGCGCTGGCGGTTGCGCAGGTCATCAGCACGAAGAACAAGGTTTTCGTCGCGTCGGGTCCCGCCAGTTCGGACCTCACCGGCCCGAAGTGCCAGCCCACCACGGTCCATATGACGTACGACACCTGGATGCTGGCGAACGGCACCGGCAAGGCGATCGTCAAGAACGGCGGCGACACTTGGTTCTTCCTGACTTCCGACTACGCGTTTGGTCACGCGCTCGAGCGTGACACCATGGCGGTCGTGACCGCCAACGGCGGCAAGGTGCTGGGCGCGGTGCGGCATCCGATCAACACCAGCGACTTCTCCTCGTTCCTGCTGCAGGCGCAGTCCTCGAAGGCCAAGATCATCGGCCTCGCCAACGCGGGCGGCGATACCATCAACGCCATCAAGCAAGGCGCGGAGTTCGGCATCGTGGCAGGCGGGCAGAAATTCGCCGGCCTTCTGGTCTTCGCTCCCGACGTCGCCGCGCTCGGTCTGAAGACCGCGCAAGGCCTGATGTTCACCGAAACCTTCTACTGGGATCTCAACGATGCCACCCGCGCCTGGACCAAGCGTTGGGACAAGGAGCGCAACTCAGCTGGCAAGCTCCCAAGCATGAACATGGCCGGCGTTTATGCCGGCACGATGCATTACCTCAAGGCGGTCGCAGCGCTCGGCAGCGCCGCCGACGGTAAGGCCGTCGTTACGAAAATGAAGGCGATGCCGACGGACGATCCGGTGTTCGGCAAAGGCACCATTCGCGCCGACGGACGTGCTCTGCATCCGGCCTATCTGTTCGAGGTGAAGAAGCCGGAAGAGTCGAAATATCCTGGCGACCTCTACATCCTGCGCGCCACTATCCCGGCGGACGAAGCGTTCCGTCCGCTCAAGGACGGCGGCTGCCCGCTGGTCAGCGGCTGATCGTAGCATCCGGCAGCGAGGGGCGGGCTCCGGCCCGCCCCTTTAAGCGGAACGACGCATGTTCACGATTTTCGGCATCCCCTCGGCCGCGCTTTTCGGCCAGCTCCTGATCGGGCTGATCAACGGCTCGTTCTACGCGCTGCTGAGTCTCGGACTTGCCGTCATTTTCGGCATGCTGAACATCATCAATTTCACGCACGGCGCCCAATACATGCTGGGGGCGCTCTCGGCCTATCTGCTGCTCAAATATTCCGGACTCGGGTATTGGCCCGCGCTGCTGATCGCGCCGCTTCTTGTCGGCGCTATCGGCGTCGTAATCGAGCGGCTATTTCTGCAGTGGCTTTATAAGCTCGATCACCTCTACGGCCTGCTGCTGACGTTCGGCCTGGCTTTGATCATCGAAGGCATCGGCCGCAATTATTTTGGCTCGGCCGGTCTACCTTATACGCTGCCGGATTCGCTGCGCGGCGGTCAGAATCTCGGCTTCATGTTTTTGCCGAACTACCGGGTTTGGGTGATCGTTGCGTCGCTGACGGTGTGCCTCGGCACCTGGTTCGTCATCGAGCGCACGCGGATCGGCGCCTATCTGCGCGCCGCGACCGAGAATCCGACGCTGGTGCGCGCCTTCGGTATCAACGTGCCGCGCATGATCACGCTGACCTACGGCTTCGGCGCAGCGCTCGCGGCCTTTGCCGGCGTGATGGCGGCGCCGATCTACAACGTCTCGCCCAACATGGGTTCGGAGCTGATCATCGTCGTGTTCGCGGTCGTGGTGATCGGCGGCATGGGCTCGATCATGGGCGCCATCGTCACCGGATTCGGGCTTGGCGTCGTTGAAGGCCTGACCAAGGTGTTCTTTCCGGAGGCCTCCAACACCGTGATCTTCGTCATCATGGCGATCGTGCTGCTGGTGCGTCCGGCCGGCCTGTTCGGGCGGAGAGCGTGATGGAGCGCGTCGTCGATCCGGTGACGAAGAGACCCGTGCTGTGGCGCCAGCACAGCGAGGAGATCGGATTCGCCGTCCTGGTCGTCGCGCTGCTCGCCGCCCCGTTTTTGGTCTATCCGCTGTTCGTCATGCAGGCGCTGTGCTTCGCGCTGTTCGCCTGCGCGTTCAATCTGCTGATCGGCTACGTCGGCCTCTTGTCCTTCGGCCATGCGCTCTACTTCGGTTGGGCGAGCTATCTGTCGGCTCACGCCGCCAAGGTCTGGGGCGTGCCGCCCGAGGCCGCCATCCTGATCGGTACGGCGACCGCCGCCGGCCTTGGGCTGGTCGCCGGATCGCTCGCTATTCGCCGCCAAGGCATCTACTTCGCCATGATCACGCTCGCGCTGGCCCAGATGATGTATTTCGTCGCGGTGCGCGCCAAGTTCACCGGTGGTGAGGACGGCATTCAGGGCGTGCCGCGCGGCATGCTGTTCGGGCTGTTCGACCTGCGCAACGACATGACGATGTATGTTCTTGTGCTGGCGATTTTCCTCATCGGGATGGCGATCATCTATCGCATTATCCACTCGCCGTTCGGCGAGGTGCTCAAGGCGATCCGCGAGAACGAAACGCGCGCGATTTCGCTGGGCTACAAAACCGAGCGCTACAAGCTGCTCGCCTTCGTCCTGTCGGCGACGCTCGCGGGCGTTGCGGGCTCGACCAAGGCGCTGCTGGTGCAGATCGCTTCGCTCACCGACGTCAACTGGCCGATGTCGGGAGAAGTCGTGTTGATGTCATTGGTCGGCGGGCTCGGCACGCTGTTCGGGCCGGTGGTGGGTTCGTTCGTGATTTTGACCATGCAGTACAAACTTGCCTTCATGGGCGAGTGGGTGCTGGTCATTCAAGGCGTCATATTCGTTGCCTGCGTGCTGCTGTTCCGCCGCGGCATCGTCGGCGAGTTGGCGAAGCTTCTGCGTGTTCGCGGGCTCTAGCTATTGGCGCGCGTCACAATCGCGCGATGTCATCTTGCCCTGAAAATTATCAGCCTGCCGCCGGAATAGGCGGGAGCCGCAAGCGCTGCGGAAAAAGCTGCGGTTTTTGGCTGGCACAAAGCTTGCTCCGGTCAATCCGAGTTGGTGGCTAGGGTTCCGGTCCTCGACATTTGCGGGGGCGGCAGGTCCGAGAGCTGCCGCCCGGACCGTCAGTCCGGGTGCACGGCGGGACAAAAACCCGGGAGACCTCAGTGGCCTTGATTGGCAACGAGGTTGTTTAGCCAGTCAGTGGCCAGAAACCGCGAGGACTGGGCCACGAAACGATTTCCAAAATTTCGCAGGAACCGTCGGCTTCGCCCTCGCAGCCGCACGGCTTGTTATTCCGCAACGACAGGAGTTCGCGATGATCCGCAAAGGCGCCATTAGCACATTCTTCGGCCTCGCTTTGCTCGCTATGACCGGTGCTTCCCCAAGCTCGGCCGCAGGCCTCACCATCGGCTACAGCGATTGGCCCGGCTGGGTGGCCTTCCAGGTCGCCATCGACAAGGGCTGGTTCAAGGAAGCCGGCGTCGACGTGACGTTCCAGTGGTTCGACTATTCGGCGTCGATGGACGCCTTCGCTGCCGGCAAGATCGACGCCAACTTGATGACCAACGGCGACACGCTCGTCACCGGCGCCGGCGGCGGCAAGGGCATCATGATCATGCTCACCGACTACTCGAGCGGCAATGACATGATCGTCGGCAAGCCCGGCGTGAAGAGCATCAAGGATCTCAAGGGCAAGAAGGTCGGCATCGAGGTCGGCGTGGTCGAGCACCTGCTGCTGGTGCACGCGCTGAAAGAGTCGGGGATGAGCGAGAAGGACGTCACGCTGGTCAATGCCAAGACCAACGAGACGCCGCAGGTGCTTGCCTCCGGCCAGGTCGATGCGATCGGCGCCTGGCAGCCGATCTCCGGCCAGGCGATGAAGGGTGCGCCAGGCTCGCGGCCGCTCTACACCTCGGCCAAGGCCCCGGGCCTCATCTACGATGTGCTGGCGGCAAGCCCCGCCAGCCTGACCGCCCACAAGGATGATTACATCAAGATCATCAAGGTGTGGGATCACGTGGTGCACTACATCAACGAT
>Ga0265313_10001606_pt1 | contig 20995 bp, 11 predicted proteins | sample 4123metaG_FD_203122 | JGI IMG/M metagenome (GOLD analysis project Ga0265313, IMG submission 203122) | Rhizosphere microbial communities from Carex aquatilis grown in University of Washington, Seatle, WA, United States - 4-1-23 metaG | ecosystem: Host-associated > Plants > Roots > Rhizosphere >...
AACCCGCGCGCGCGAAACCGCCCACGCCCGGTTCACTCTTTCTCCGACAGAATGATTTAGCCGGTCCCATTAATAAAATGTTGCTGGTTCAGCGGGAGAGAATTTCGCTGACGGGTGACATCGCCGGGACGCGGTCGCAAACAACTTTGATTGAAACCAGGATCGGCACCGATAATAAAGCGCCGGGCACTCCCCAGAGCCACATCCAGAAAATCAAGGAAACAAAAATGACCACTGGATTGAGCGTGAAGCGGCGTCCGAGCAATACGGGCGTAATGAAATTCGCTTCCAGCAGATGGAGCAGCAGATACCAGGCGGGCGGCAGCAGTCCCGTCCACAGCGTGTCGAAAGTAAGCAGCCCCACGGCAGTCAACAGGAGGACGCCGGCAATGGGGCCAAAGTAGGGAACAAAATTCAAAATCGCCATGAGGATTCCCCACATCGCGGCGTTGGGTACGCCCATGCCGTAGAGACCCGCACTTACTAAAATACCCAGGCCAATATTGATCAACGAAACTGAGAACAGGTAATTGGAAATGTTTTGCTGAATCTCACGATTGACCTCGATGGCACGCTTCTTGTCGCTCAAGGTTGGCATCACATGGACGAGTTTTTGCAGGAACAGGTCGCCCGAGGCCAGCAACAGGTAAGTCAACACCAATGTCTCACCTATGCCCACCAGGAAGGTTCCGGTCCAGTTCAGGATCGAACCGGTGCCACGGCCTTCTTTGACCTCCAGCGTCGGGGTTTTTCCCTGTGCCGCCGCTTTTTCCGCGTCCGTGGCACCTAGGTTGTTGACCGCCGCGGCGGCCGCGCTGAACCGTGCGGCCCGCGGGAAAAGTTTCAGCACCCGTTGCCTCAACTCGGTCATGCGTTGCGGCGCTTCATTCACCCACGCCATCGCCGGGCGGCCCAATTGAAAAAAACCAACCCCGATGGCGGTCACCAGGAGACAAAGCACGACCGCCGCGGAAAGTGCCGGCGGAATGTGGCAGCAGGACAACCAACGGATGAGCGGTTTCAGGGTCATTCCCGCCACGCAGGCCAGGAAGACGGGCAGGACTACCGGACGCGCAAAATAGAGGAAGCCAATTGTCCCCAGCACAATCAAAACGATGGGCACCGGCGTCGCTCTGGCAACCGGGGTGCTGATTGGTTCAACGGACGGTGGTTCGCCTCCGAGCGCATCGGCACGCAGCGCGGCTGCGACCGCCGAGCCATCCTGTGCCGCATGGGGCTGCGTTATCGTGGCGGCGTCCATATTCGATGCGTCTGTCAGTCAATCATCTTCATCCCGCGCGAAATGCCGGCCGGACGAAGCCGGCCCTGCATCTCCAACCCGCCGATCAAGTGCCGGGAGGGATTTCGAAACGTGCCCGGCATACTGGTACTTCGGTTGACCTGGTGGGCATGGCACGCTTCACAGTTCAACGTTACAATGACTGGTGCAAGGAATGACCTCCGGCAAAATCGCGGCGATCACCCGGAGGAATTGAGGCGAACCCACCATCCGGCAGGAAATCATCATCAACACCAGTCAAAAGCATAATTAGGGGGATTTTGGTCACGTGTTTGGTTTCCCATTGCGGCTGCTACTTTGGCGAAACTACGTTGCCGGATTGCTTTTCGCTATGGGGTGTTACCCTACCGCGCTCCCGGACAGCCATGATTGGCGTGAAGCACAACGGGGTGAAACCGCCGTGGATTTCAAAAAGAACACTTGAAACAAAGTCGGCGCCGCGATGAAACACCTCCTTTGCTCAATCTGTTTTCGGCAGCCGGTGGCTCCATAATCCACGGTCGGGTTATACCCCATAGAAAAATGTCATTCCACCTCGTAACTTGCTCTGGAAAGTGCGGTGAACAAATTGTCATCAAAAACGAATGCCATGCCATGCATCTCCTTTTATTGCCGGTTGTTGTCGATGCCGTCCGGGTTGAGGAAGGTGAGTTGGACTCCTTCCCGTCATCGTTATTATAGTTCTGCTGCTTTGCTAACATGAAATTGTCATTGAAACCGCATCACCTCAAACGCTATAAGGACATCGCGTTGCTGTTTTGGAAATACGGCACTACCGATCTGGCCAAGGAATTTGCCAATGAAGCCGCTGGCGATGAAAAAACACTTTTGGGCGCCAAACCCGGGCAGCCCGTGCCGGAAGAATTGGCCAATGATTTGGAAAAAATGGGGCCGACCTTCATCAAGTTCGGCCAGTTGCTTTCCACCCGCGCCGACCTTTTGCCGGAATCCTATTTGAAGGCGCTCGCGCGTTTGCAGGACAAGGTCAAACCATTTCCTTACGCTGAAGTGGAACAAATTGTCGCGAGTGAACTCGGCGTCCGCCTGTCAAAAGCGTTCTCGTATTTTGAAGAACAACATCTGGCCGCCGCGTCGCTTGGGCAGGTGCATCGCGCGGCCCTGCGCGACGGTCGTCCCGTTGTTGTGAAAGTGCAACGGCCGGAAATCCGCAAACAGATCGCGGAAGATTTTGAGGTGCTCGAAGAAATTGCGGGCTTTTTTGAAGAACATACTGACATTGGCCGCCGTTATCGTTTCGGAAAAATTCTCGCGGAGTTCAAAAGTTCCATTTTGCAGGAACTGGATTATCAACGGGAAGCGTCCAATCTGACCACATTGGCCAATAACTTGAAGGAATTTCCGCACATTCTGGTCCCGCTGCCGGTGCTCGATTACAGTTCGCGCAGCGTGTTGACGATGGATTACGTCAGCGGAACAAAAATCACCGCGCTTAGTCCCATCGCGCAATTGGACATGAACGGCGAAGTTTTGGCCGAGGAACTTTTCAAGGCGTATCTGAAACAGGTGTTGATTGACGGCTTTTTTCATGCCGACCCGCACCCGGGCAACATTTTTCTTACGGACGACGGGCGCGTGGCGTTGCTGGATTTGGGCATGATAGGGCGGGTGAATTCAAACATGCAGGAAAATTTATTGCGGTTGTTGCTGGCCATTAGCGAAGGCAACGGCGATGAAGCGGTGAAAATTGTTCTTCGCATCAGCGAAACCGCGGATGACTTCGATGAGGTGGAGTTCACCAAAAAAGCGACGGCATTTGTTTCCGAACAGCGGGACCAGACTTTGAATCACCAGGACGTGGGCAAAGCCCTGATGGGCGTGTCCAGAACGGCGGCCGAAACCGGACTTTATGTTCCCACCGAATTGACCCTCCTGGGGAAAACCCTGCTGCAACTGGAGGGGGTCGGGAAAATCTTGTGTCCGAATTTCAATACCAACGGTTCGGTGCGCCGGAATGCCGCCGAAATCATGACGACCCGGATGCTTAAAACCGCTACGCCGGGGCATTTATTTGGATCGTTTCTCGAAATGAAGGATTTTGTTAGCGGCCTGCCGGGGCGCGTCAACAAGATTTTGGACGTCGTCGGAAATTCCAAATTGGAAGTAAACGTCAAAACCCCGGACGCGCGTCATTTGCTCAATGGTTTCGAGAAAATCGCCAATCGGGTCACCACCGGCATTCTTCTCGCGGCATTGATTGTCGGGGCTGCGTTGATGATGCGAATCAGCTCCGCCTTCCAGATTTTTGGCTATCCCGGCATCGCGATGGTTTGTTTTCTGGTTGCCATTGGCGGGAGTGGCTGGCTGGTTCTGGGCATTCTGTGGAAAGATTACCAGGACAAGCACAAGCGAAAGGAGTGAGATCAATTCTCGCCAACTTCAAGAAAGTCCGGTAGCGGCTGGTGTGTGTGCAACGAGCTCCATATAACCGATCTCCGAAAGCGTATCGGTGCCAGCCTCCTGGTTTCTTTGTGGAGTTGTACGGTTTGTGACAACACATTCCTAAAACGATTAGGCCGCCGACACCTTTCGCGGGGCAACTTAGTTCACCCTGAGAGGGAATAAGTTGGTTTCCGTCCAGTATTTGCCGGTGGGTGAAATCTCCCAGCCTTGCGCAATGACCCGCCGAAGCGCCAAATCTTATTGATACACTGCCAAAATTTTGTTTGAAGTGCGCCCTCTCAAATGATGCACTCCCCAAAGCCGTGAAAATTTTCTTCCGTTTTTTGCTCCAGGTTTTGTTCCGCTTTCGTGCTTACGGCCTGGACGAGCTGAAGACACCCGGCCCGGTGCTTTTGATTCCAAATCACCGCTCCTGGATCGACTGGCTGTTTCTCTGGGTCTGCCTGGATGAAGATTGGAAGTTCGTCACCTCGAGCATCTCGGCGCAGACGAGCTGGCTGCATCGGAAATTAATGATCAATCACTACACGCTGCCCATTGATACCGGTTCGCCTTACGCGGTAAAGCGCATGGCGGAGTTTCTCAAAGGCGGCGGGCGGCTCGTACTCTTCGCCGAAGGCCGCCTGTCGCGCACGGGCGCGTTGATGAAGCTCTTCGACGGCACAGGATTTTTAATTTTTAAAACGAAGGCGAAAGTCATCACGGCTTACCTGCGCGGTGCCGGATGCCTGCCGCTTTCCCCCAATCCGGGCCGAAAAAAATATTTTCCCAAAGTGACCGCCCATTTCAGCGCCACGCTGGCTTCCCCCGAGTTGGGGAACATCAGCACCGGTCGCGCACGGGCGCTGCTGACCAGCTGGCTCCGCGACCAGATGGTGAGGCAGCAGTTCGAGGTCGAGATGACTTTCGGCCCGCAAAATGTCCTCTCGGCGGTGGCGGAGACTGCCCGCAAACATCCCGGCCATATCATTCTCGAAGACACAACGCAGCAAACGTTGACCTATCGGAAGCTGATGGTGGGGGTGGATGTGCTGGCGCACGCCTTGCGTGGCACAGTTATGGGCGGCGAGCGTGTTGGCCTGTTGATGCCCAATGTCAACGCGACACCGGTAGTCATTCTTGCGTTGTGGAGCCTGGGCAAAGTGCCCGCCGTGCTGAACTTCTCCTCGGGCATGCCCACCATGCTGGCGTGCGCGGAACTGGCCGGATTGAAGCACCTCGTTACCTCGCGCGTCTTTTTTGAACGTGCCAAGTTCAACGCCGACGATTTTGTGAAAGCGGGTGTCAGTCTGATTTTCCTTGAGGATGTGCGCGCCGGCATCACCGGCTCCCTGAAATTCCTCACGCTGCTCCGGCACGTTTTCCATCCGCCATCCGTCATCCGCAGTTTGCCATCGGCCGTCTCGACTGCCGTGATTGTTTTCACGAGCGGTTCCGAAGGTGTGCCCAAGGGCGTCGAATTGACGCATGGCAACCTCCTCACCAACATCCGCCAGATGCTGGTTGTCACTGATTTAACCGACCGCGACCGCCTGTTCAACTGCCTGCCGCTCTTCCACAGCTTCGGTCTCACGGTGGGGGCGTTCCTGCCACTGGTACGCGGGATCTATGTCTTCCTCTATCCTTCGCCCTTGCATTACCGCAACGTGCCGGCCGCGCTCTACGAACATGACTGCACGGTGTTTATCAGCACCAACACCTTCCTGAACGGCTACGCGCGGAAAGCACATCCCTACGACTTTCGCAGCATCCGGTATCTGTTTGCTGCCGCGGAGAAACTACAGGAAGCCACTGCGCTCGCCTGGTCGCAGAAATACGGCGTGCGCATCCTCGAAGGTTATGGTGCGACCGAGTGCGCACCATGCCTGAGTGTCAACACACCGCTGGAGCCACGCTACGGTTCCGTGGGCCGCCTCCTGCCGGGCATGGAATCAAAGCTGGAACCGGTCGAAGGGGTGGCCGAGGGTGGGCGGCTCTTCGTGCGCGGACCAAACGTGATGAAAGGCTACTTGAATCCGGAGGCGAACGCGAAATTCAAGGCCCTCGGCGGTTGGTACGATACTGGCGACATCGTGAGCCTGGATGCGGAAGGCTACCTGCATATCCTCGGGCGGATGAAACGCTTCGCCAAGGTGAGTGGCGAGATGGTGAGCCTTACGGCCATCGAAGATACGCTGGCGGGGGCGTTTCCACACTACGGCCTGCACTGCCAGATCGCCGTCATCACCCGCCCCGAGGAAAATAAAGGCGAAGCGCTCATCGCCGTGACCAACGAACCAAAGCTGACATTGGATGAAATACGCGACGCCATCAAAGCCAAGGGGTTGACGAATCTGAGCGTCCCACGCGAGATAAAAGTGGTGAAGGAAATTCCGAAGCTCGGCACTGGCAAGGTGAACCACCGCGAGCTGCAGGCGCTGATGGAATCGCCGCCGACTCCACCCACTCCGCCCGCACTGTCGGGCAAATGAATCAAATGCATTCCATGCGATCGGCCTTCGAAAGCGAAGACCGAAACTAAATGAAGACTGCTCCGCCAAGAGGGCCGCCAATGCTAAGGGATCGGCACCGCACTCTCTAATCTCTAACCGGAAAAGTGCGGCCATGCGCGACGGGTCCTTATCTGAACACGCGCATCGCCAACACATCTTTTCACGCGGAAACAGAATTGTGGGCGGAGCCAAACTTCGTTTTCAACGCGAGCACCAGCCAAAGCGCGCTCGCCACGATCAACGCGATGGGCAAAATCAAGACTGCCCTCTGCAAATTTCCACCGAATGAATCCGCCAGCCGGCCGACGATTTCCGGCGACCACATGTCACCGAAGAGGTGGATCGTAAAAATGGAAACGGCCATGGCGCTGGCACGGAGATTCACCGGCGCGGTTTCCAGAATGAGCGTGTTGACCGGTCCGGTGGACAGAAACAGGAAGAACATCGCCGCCGCCAGAAACGTCATGGACCAGAACGTTGAACTGGCGAGGAACGCGCCAAATGCGAGCGGCACGGCGGCCAGCACCGAGAGTCCCAGCGTCCAGGCGTAGCCTGCGCGATTGCGCTTCTGCCACACGGTCGCACCGAATCCGCCAATCAACGTGCCCGCGAGTCCGGCGACCACGAGCACCGCGCCGAAAAATTCGCCCGCCTTGTCCACGGCCACGCCGTGAGCGCGATGCAGGAATGTCGGCCCCCAATACCCGAATGCGCCCAGCGCGAACGTGTAGGCCGTGTAGCCCAACACCACGAGCACGTATTCCGGGATGTGAACGAGATTCACGATATCGCGGATGGAAGGTCTTTTTGCTGCTTCAGCCGTCTTGCCCTCGGCCTGGCCGCGTTTGAGTTCAGCAAACGGCAGCATCACGAGCGCGAGGAGCAACCCCGGCGCGCCCGCCCAGATGAACGCGTGCCGCCAGCCCCATTTCGCCGCGAAGAGTCCGCCTATGATCGTACCCAAGGCCGCGCCGACGGGGATGGCAACGTAGAAAATGGTCAGCGCGTTGTTCCGTTTCGCGGGGGCGAAGCTGTCGGAAATGAGACTCGGACTGATGGTCGCATAGCTCGCTTCGCCCAGGCCAACAAGTACGCGATACGCAATCATTACCGCAAACGTCGCCGCGAACCCCGTCAAGATTGTCCCCACGCTCCACACCAAAATGCCGGCGGCGATGAGCCATTTGCGCGACCAGCGGTCACCCAGCCAGCCGAAGACCGGCGAGGTGACGAAATAGCCGATCATGAATGCCGTCCCGAGCCACCCGGCCTGACCGTCGTTGATGCCGAGATCTCTTTGCAGCGGCGTCAACACCGCCGAGAGCACGAAGCGGTCGAGGTAATTGAACAGATTGAGGCCGGTGAGGATGACCAGAATCCACGCTGGCGAAAGTTGCTGGCGCGATTCGGTGGCGGTCATCGGCTGCCAAGCTAACCTTTGCCGCAACGGAGTGTAAACCGAAGAACGTCGGACGATTCAATCAGCGCGCAAGCGGGTCGAGTCAGTGATGCATCCCTGCAAAGAACCACCAGCTTGCGCCGCCCAGCAATGCAATACCCGCTAGACCCAATACTATTTTCAAAATAACGAAGCCAATCTTGAATGCCACGTAAAGCACGAGACACCCAGCGACCACCACACCCACCTGAACTGCCGGTGAGGACATCTCGGCACTGATTTGTCCGATATGAATCATGATCAGCGTTCAACGATTGCCATGGTGCCATGCTGCACCCTCCGCCCGGGCGGTGGACGGCAACAGCAGGTGATTCCGCTCCGGCTTACCGGCGTCTGGAATAGTAGTAGCCGCCGCCGCCGCCGAACAATACCAGTAACACCACAATGATTAAGAGAGTTGACATATCTGAACTGTAGGGCCGGCAATGAATTCGCGATATGGGGTGTTATCCCCTCCCGCAGAAGAAGGTGTGTTTTTGGGCGAGTCACCTGCGCTACCCTGCTGCCCGGACCAGACGAAAAACCAAAAAAGTTCTCGGGTGGACAGGCATTGTCCGGGCCGTGTGATAATCTGGTCCACAGTCCGACGGTTGGTATTCGCCCGGGATGAAACGACATCGCAACTCGAAGGGTTGTCAGCGGATCCGATGACGGATATGGCGGAATGGTCGCGCATGAATCACGAACTACCACCACAACTGGACTGGGCGGTGGGAGCGATTGAGGCGGCGCAACGAAAATTCAGGACCGCGGTTCTGATCAGGCTTTCGAGGATTGAGACGATGGTCTCGATGGTCCGCGGCGCTCAGATTTCTCCTTGCATCCAGCCCGAATCAGCGCGAGGTCGCCGCATGTCGTCAGAACCGACACGAACATTTCCATTTTAGCGTCGCCATTCAGGGTTACCCATTTTCTAAACTTTTAAATATTTTTTAATGTTTTCCGGTAGCTGATTAAAGGCATCTCCAATACATCGTAATATTCGAGTCTTCAACGCATTGGTATTCTCCGGTCGAAGCGAGTCCAGAGATTCCATAACCCCTCTTTCAAACCCGGCGTTAAAAGCGCAAACCGCGCAGGTTTGGCGACCCTCTACAACTTGTGACTCAGGAAGGTCAAACAAATATTTAGAGGATGCCTCCTTCCCGTTCTGACATTTGTCCAGATTGCTGACCAGCGGCTCAATGATTTTCTCCCGGCCTAATTGGTATCCATGCTGATACGCACAAATAACGCACTTTCGTTGGCCTGCTTGAACTTGGGAAGTATGTAATTTGGCCAGAACTTCTATCGGTGCGGAGTTTCCGTGGTCACAAAATAAGTTTTCCATAAATTTATGGTGGTTATGTCTTAACAAACCAAAAATACAAGCCGAAAAGAATCTTTATGGAAGTATGGACAACTGGTTGCATGATAATTTATGCAACCACTCGATATAAAAAATATACTATTCTGGATTTACCCGTTATCTCCTGTTCAAATCCGTGTGCATCCGTGTCTGAAACGTTTTTCCCCTTCTACGGATGGGATAACCGAAAGAAATGAACAAGGCCGCTGATGGGATTGGTCAGCATCCGGGTGCTGCGGTTGGCACGTTGCCCTCAACCAACAGGTCGAATGTCCAGCAGGCGAACATTCGTCACATTCGCCATTTACCGCCAAGGTATCCTTTAGTTCCGAGGCGAACCTGCCTTCCGCCAGCACCGGCGAGCGGCTACCACGACCAAGCCTCCGAATACGGCAAACGAACTGATGGACGGTTCGGGAACGGAGAGCGTGGCGAGTTCCGCATTAATCCAAGGCAAATAATCGGCAACGCTGACATCCTGCCACATGTCGGTTGAGTCGGCGACTTCACTGTTCTTATCGTTCCCGAGCTTGCCGTTGAGCGTTCCCGTTGTTGAGCTGGAATGCACACCGAGGATCGTGTTGCCGGAGAGGCTGGGGCCACCGGAATCGCCAGCGAAAATGAATGAGGTGCTGCCGTTGTAATTGGGGCTGACACCGTTGATCATAAGGCTATTTTGAAATCCTTGATAGGCATAGTTCTGACCGGCGTAATCAGAAACCGCTCCCGTGATGGCTGTCACGCCGGCGCCATTGATGGTGTTGGGACCTGCATGAAGGGTTCCATAACCTGCGCCGTAGCCGTACAGGGGCGAATAGACATAGGACAGGGTTCCACCCAGATTAACGACGCTTGCCTGATGGCCATAGCCAGCCTGGGTAATCGCCGTATTGGCTACCGGCGAGGCATTGGGCAGGGCCACTGCCGCCAGACCCGCTGGCAGCGTGTTCAATTGACTGCCGGGAATAAAGACATCAAGAATCGCCAAATCCACCGCGCTGCTGCCGTCGGCGGGAAGGTCGAAAAGCGTCGCCTCGTCTTCCGCCGCGAAGGAAGCGCCGCCACCGCCAGCATTGCCAAATGCGACGCTGATCTGGCCGGGTGTATATATAGTGCCCCCTCCACCCGAATCATCGCGAATGACATGGTCCGCCGTGAGAACGTCCAGATCCACCCCGCCGTTGTAAGGCATCATCTGAATGACGGTTCCGCTCCCGCTCCCGCCCGGGTCGGCAATCCGAACGACGGCATTGGCGGTATTGCCCAAGGCCGCAGTGGAATCCGAGCCGGGAGAGATGGCCAGGCCAAAACAATGGCTCGGAATCATTGCCCCAAAAGCGGAGGATAAAATTACTCCGACGGTTAACGAAATATGCAGGGGTTGGTGCTTCAGTTTGCGGTTTGTTCCTGTTGTTTTAGTCATAAACAAACTCCTGATTATGGGTTATAGTTTAACGCTGACCGCGCGATTATGGGCATAAAAAGTCTTAAGTCAACTATTAGTTATTCACATTTGCCAAAAGACGCCGGATTTTCTGGTTTTGGACGGGTTGCGGAATTCGTTTTTCATGGCGGTAGCTTCTAACGTTAACCTGCTCATCATGATACCCCTTTTCGTACCGCTTGACTCCGGAGGGGGGCGGTTGCTCCGCGCGAAAATGAACACGCATCACCATTTCACATTGGCGGAGTGCAAAAACTTGAAGCGATATGAAGCCGCACTTGATCAGAACGTTGGCGACGTGGCAAAAAACCGACCACGGCTTTGCCGGCACGCCTCTTGGCGGGGCAGATGGCGAAACCGTTCAACTGTTCGACGGATGACGTCGCCATCCTCGTCAGTACGGGGATATTGCGGGTGCTGGGTATATGTTCGACGCCCGCAGTGAACGTGTGCTGAAAATCGCAAAAAACCTGTCTGCGATGTGTAGTGGTAACGGACAGCGGGGGTTTTCATACTCGTTGTTAGCTGAGGCTATACGACCGCTCGTCCGTAGACAAAACCAATTCTCTAAGAAACCCACCGCGTCAGCGAAAAATCTCCAACGAAACTTTCAACGATGTCTTCAACAATCGAATATGCGATGTGCATGTGGCGTGTTAAGGCCGGTAGGAGCCGTGTAGCGCCAAAAACCGCTTGAAAACCGGCTTTACTTCATCAGACCGGACTTGCCGGTCGTCATTGCCAGAATGACGCCGGCGCTTCGGTTTTTGCAGGAATACAAATCAATGGATTTGACTAGAAGAAAAGGCTTCGGATTTTCAATCGCGGTCAGGATGAAGCACAACGGCCGCTTTCCGTCCGGCGTGAAAGACCCGCCCACCCAGGCCACTTTGGAATTGGTGCCGGTGGGAGCCGCGTCTTTGATGCTGCCCCGGGTATTAAAGTCAATGACATCAACGCCGTAGCGGATGGTGTTGGTCACCGAGTAATCGTCGTCGTATCCGTCGTCGTAACGGAACACCAGATTATAAACCGGCGTGTTGTATGGCGACCCGTAAAAGGTGCAATGATAAACGTAGAGGGTTTCAAACCTCCGGTTCACGGCGATTCCGAGAACCTGTTTGGGAAAGACGGCTCCCGATTCCGCGTTGCCCGACCCCCAAAGAAGCTGAAACCCATCTATCTGGAGCGGCACATGGTCAAACACTTGAAATCCGATGGGCGCATCCTTCCACACGGGTGACTTTCTAAAAGTGGAGGCTGATCGGTCGGAAATGTCGCCAAGATCAAGCGGGCCGGCCAGACGGTTTGCGATGGCACGTCTTCCGCCGGCCCGAGCGGATTCGGTTGCGATTTTGTGCCGGAAGACAATCACCGTGATTGCGACCAGCGCAAGCAACACCACGGTTCCATACACACCCGTCGTTTTTGTGTTTGTCCAGGCCATGGGTTTCGATGCCAATTTTATGTGGAAGTTCTTTTGTCCGCAAATCAATTAGGCGGCTTCCGTTTTGAAAGGGCGATTGCCAAAGCTTGCCTTGCAGGAACAGATTCAGGCGGCTCCGTAAAAATGAATCATCGAACAGCGCGACCATCGCCCGACCTGTGTTCCCATATTTACTAAAATGTGGGCATACTGATCGTTATTTACTCTAAACTTTCCACACGCGCACGGCCGGTCTTCGCCGCCTTCGGTCTAATGGTTAATGCTGCAAGAACCGGTCCCAGGCACTACGGAAAAACCAGCTGATAAAATTCCGACCGCGAGGGACTATTCACTGGCTGGGAAATCTGGTCGAGGCTGGTGGAACCCACCACCGTGGACCAGTCATTCGGGTTGGTACTGATGCCCTTGGCCAGGTTATTAGTCTGCTTCACCAATCGCCAGCCGATGTTGGCCGAGGGCCACGCGAGCGTGATTTGACTGCCGTTCAACGTCGCACTGAGAGTCGGCGGCGGAACATAGTAGCTCAGCGCGTTCTCCAGAGCGTAATTGGCCATCACGACACCGTTCCCGCTGACGATGTTGAAGCCCTGCCCAAAAACCGCCTCATCAATGTACAGGCAACTGTATTCCAGGATCGCTCGGACATCCGCGTTGTTAAACGATGGCTGCGCGCTCCACACCAGCGCCGCGATCGCCGCCGCGTGGGGAGCCGCCGCGCTCGTACCATAAAACGGCGAAAATGAAGACAGGCTGGTCGAGACTCCATCCGCCGCCGTGATGTCCGGATTCGCAATGTTAGCGCCCCCGCTGGCCAGCAAATTACCCGGCGTAATCTCCGAACCGTCCGGTCGGTAAAACTGTTTGCGCGGCCCATCGCAGCTGAAGGATTCCGTAACATCATTGTTATTGAACGCGTAGGGATAAGGTCCCGCCGGATAACTCGCATTGAAAGGAGTCTCCGCCGGGGTCGCCGCCACACCGATACAACTCGCCGTTGCGTTATGGCCCGTGGTGCCACCCGCCGTCCCAATGACCAGAATCGTGTTTTCCGCCGAGGCTTTCAACCTGAGATAGCGCGGCGCGGCGGTCGTCTTTTTGAAAATGACAATTTCATCCGCCGTGGCGACCGAACTCACTTCTTCAAAGGGCGACTGGCTGCCGTCCTGTACATCCGTCGAGGCGGCGACCACCGAAGTGCCCGTGGAATTGAGAATGTAAAGGTCGTAATCATTACTGGAAGTGGTGGCTTCATCGCTCCAAAAAAGCTCGATCGGTGCGGTCGTGGCTCCGTGCGAGGTATTTTCGACCACGTCATAATTATAACTCGTCGAGCCATATTGGAACTGATGGACCGTCCCGCCCGGAATCACGCTGCTCGTCCCGCCATTGACATAATTCCCTTCCCAGGTTGATGAGGTTCCGTATGCGTAATTGCCGTAGTTACCCGCGGCCGAAAGATACAACGCACCGTTGCTGACCACTTCGTTTACTGCCTGGGCCACCACGTCATCCTGAAACGGATTTTCGCCGGTATAAACCTCGTCATCCACGATGATCTGGCAGCCATTGGAGCGCAGCAGCAGAATGGAATCCGCAAATGCCGCCTCTCCCCCGTCCGCCGAGGCAAAAACAATCTGCGCACCGGGCGCCAGAGCATGGACGATTTCCGACATCGCCGTCCCCTCACCGCTGCCGGGAATCCCGCTCAGCCCGGGCAAATACGTGAAAGATGCCGGCAAATCCCCCGTGCCGATTGCCGTGCTGTAATTGTCGCAACTGTCAGAAATCACGCCGACCTTGATGCCGGTACCGTCCACGCCATAGTTCGTGCGGGTAATCCCCGCCAGATGCGTCCAATCCCCCTGGCTCGTCACCGAGCCTTGTGGTTGGGGCTTTTCTCCTTTTGAAATGTATTTTACATCCGCGCGCGCGGCGATACCCACCAACGCCGTAGGGGGCAGACTGGCGCGAATGGATTTCCACCGGGCCGACTGATGGAGCACCGTGCCGCCGGCCTGCTTGATGGCTTGCAACAGGGCCGGATTGGGCGCGGCTGCGATATCGACGATCACACGACCATCAAGTTCGCGATCGACATGTGATTTCAAGTCCGGTGCGCCGGCCACGGCCAATCCCCCCGCCGCTTCCCGGCTGAGATATAACAAGCTTGAATGGATCTTGCGTTCCGCCGGTGAGCGCGCAGCTTTTTCGGCCTGAATCGCCTTAAACTGGTTCATGACTGCCGGAGAGAAGTTTTGAGGCAAGTCGCTGGCGGCAACGTTTTGAGCCAAAGCGCCGACGGCTAATCGGGCGACCACACCCGCCATTCCGAGGATGCGGATCATTTTTATAATGGTTGGGATTTCCCATTGGGTTGCTTGCCCACGACCGGCGATCAGCGTGGACAGGAATAACCGATTTTTAATGGGAGTTTTCATAATAAAATTGGGTCGTCTTCCTTGCTTCGATTACAAAGTGATTTTAATGCAAGGCGTTTTACATCTTGGCCAATGGAAAACCAACTTGACCACTGCTTCTAGCATAAAAGAACCTGGGTTGTCGAGCGTTTTCCTCAAAGGTTCGCAACGGTTGCATTTGTTTTGGAGCCAATCGAAACGGCAGAAGACGTTAAATTTTCATTTTCCAGGCTTAAAGAGTTTCACCTGATTCTTCACCTGACTTCATTAAGTGTTGGTTGAAAACAGGCCCTCGCCTTAAATTTGATCCCGACTTGATGCATGTCGCGTCAACAACCATCCTCCCAGCCATGTCAAATTTTATGAATCCAGCCCTGATGCGCAGGCTCACGCTTCCAAACTAACCCAATTGTTTTTCCAGTGGCGGCAGGGAACGTCCTGGTTGTGGTCGGATTGGCGAGAATGTATGAATGTTGCCACTGCCCCATTCAACTCAAACAGAGTATGTGCTTGCGCGCTGCCGGCAATCAGCCGGACCACTCCGGCAATTGAATGGCACGAGGCCCGAACGCAGAATTTGAACCCCGTTTTCACTGTGATCCTTCGAAGCTAAACTGACCGGCCTGTGTTCAACGGCATGGCCCGCGCCATCCTTGCTCCCAACCAGGCGGGTAACGGTGGCGCGTGCTTTATATTTGTTCCTAATCCAGCTTTGCATAAATCTTTTCGGGCGGTTGTTTTGGCTCCGGCCCAGGTTCGGCAAGGTGATTGCTAAATAGCGCGATGTCATACTTAACTAACAAACCTGAACTGTTGGGTTTGGGGAAGGCCATTGGTTTGGCCGCCTTGAAAATCCTCCAATTATTGAGCAATTCCGGGTTTTCCGATACCGGCTCACCCCGGCGTGCCGGGATTCATCCCATTTTCCAATGCGCGCAACCGATGTTTTAAAATGCCCACCAAGTCCAAAACGCAACCGATCAAGCGCCTGCTCGGACAGTACGAGCACGACGGGTATTTCGACGAAATGCTCGATGCCGAGGGCCAGTTGCGCCCGCATTACCGGCAATTCCGGGAGTTGTTCCAAACGCTGACGACCAAGGAATTCGAACACAAACGCCAGTCAATCGACCTCGCGTTTCTGCGTCAGGGAATCACGTTTAACGTTTATGGCGATTCGGCGGGGGCGGAGAAGATTTTTCCCTTCGATCTGCTGCCACGGGTCATTACGGCCAAGGAATGGGAGATGCTCGAACGCGGCCTCGCGCAGCGCATCACGGCGTTGAACCTGTTCCTGCGCGATATTTATCACGAACAAAAAATCCTGCGCGACGGCGTCATCCCGCCGTCTTATGTCCTCTCGGGAAAACATTTCCGGCGCGAGTTCGTGAACTTCAACGTGCCAAAGGACATTTACATTCACGTCTGTGGCACGGATTTGATCCGCGACGACAAGGGCCAATACCTGGTGTTGGAGGACAACGGCCGCTGCCCCAGCGGCGTCAGTTACGTCCTGGAAAATCGCCGGGCGATGAAGCGGGCCTTTCCCGCCATGTTCGAGGGCATTGGCGTGCAGCCGGTCGAACATTATCCGCAGGAACTGCTCAAGATGTTGCAGCACATCGCGCCTGCCGGCGTGGCGGACCCGACAATTGTTTTGCTGACCCCGGGCGCCTACAACTCGGCTTACTTCGAGCACACCTATCTCGCCCGGCAGATGGGCATTGAAATCGTCGAGGGCCGCGACCTGGTGGTGCGGGACGCGCGCGTCTTCATGCGCACCACCAAGGGACTTCAGCCCGTGCATGTCATTTACCGGCGCATTGACGACGATTTCCTCGACCCCACGGTTTTCCGCCGTGATTCGCTGTTGGGCGTGCCGGGGATTGTCCATGCCTACCGCGCCGGCAATGTGTCGCTCGCCAATTCCATCGGCACCGGCATTGCCGATGACAAGGTGATGTATTACTTCGTGCCGCGCATGATCAAGTATTACCTCGACCAGGAGCCGCTGCTGTCCAACGTACCGACCTATCTGGCCAGCGAAGCGGAGGACAGGAAATACATTCTCGAAAATCTCGACCAACTGGTGGTGAAGGCGGCCAATGAATCCGGCGGTTATGGCATGTTGATGGGGCCAAAGGCGACCAAGGCGGAAATCGCCGCGTTTCGCAAAAAAATCGAGTCCGAACCGCGCAATTACATCGCGCAGCCGATGATCTCACTGTCCCGGCATCCCACGTGCGTGGAAGATGATAATTATTTTGAAGGCCGGCACATTGACCTGCGGCCCTATATTATTTACGGTGAAAAGATTTCCATCGTGCCCGGCGGCCTGACGCGCGTGGCGCTGCGCAAAGGTTCGCTCGTGGTCAATTCATCACAGGGTGGTGGCAGCAAGGACACCTGGGTGTTGTATGGAGATGAATAAAGCAATTTACGATTTACGATATCCGATTTACGCGTTCGCTTTGAATGCCGACGCGCAAGTTCAATCGGGTCGCGTAAATCGCAAATCGTAAATCAAAAATGTTAAGCCGGGTTGCCAATTCACTGTACTGGATGTCGCGTTACATCGAACGCGCCGAAAACATCGCGCGCATCGTGGACGTGAATTTGCAGATGCTCCTGGATTTTCGGAACCTCGACGAGGAGCGTCTGGCGCAACATTGGCTGCCCATCGTCGAGACAACCGGCGACGAGAAGCAATTCTTTCAGCTCCACAAAAAGGCCACCGGCCAGGCCGTCACGGAGTTTCTCGTGTTCCAGACCGAGAACCCCAATTCCCTCGTATCCTCCATCTGCCAGGCACGCGAAAATGCCCGCATGATCCGCGACCAGATTACCATCGAGTTCTGGGAGGAATTGAACCGGCTTTACTGGTTTGTGAAAATGCCGGAAGCGCGGCGGATTTGGAAGGAAAGCCCCAGCGAGTTCTTCCAGCAGGTCAAAAACAGCTCGTTACACCTGATTGGCCTCGGTTATGCGACGCTGCTGCGCACGGAAGGCTGGTGGTTTGTCCAGGTGGGAAAATTTCTGGAACGTGCCGACAAAACGTCGCGCATTCTTGATGTGCGTTCCGGGACGTTGCCGGCGAAGGGCGCGCCCGAGGCGGCCGGCCAGCCGGAAGTGCTGGAGTGGTCGGCCATCCTGCACTCGTGCAGCGCCTTGGACGCCTACAAGACGCTGCACGGCGCGGAGGTGCATCCGCGCGGGGTCGTCGAATTTCTTTTGTTCAACGATGATTTCCCCCGATCAGTGCGTTTTTGCGTCGGCCAGTTGAACCACGCGCTGCGCCGCATCTCCGGCGTGGCTGACGGCCGCTTTTGCAATGACGCGGAGAAACTGGCCGGGCGGCTGGTCGCGGAATTACAGTTCAGCACCGTGGATGAAATTTTTGATCAAGGCCTGCATCCTTACCTGGACCAGTTGCAGTCCCGGCTCAACGACATCGGCGCGGCGCTGTTCGACGCCTACATTTTCCAGCAGTTTAACAACCTGGAGGACGAGATCATGGTTCAACAGGAGGAGCAACAACAACAATGAAGAGAAACTCAAATGGTTACGACCGCCCTCGCCCCGGCCCTCTCCCCCAGGAGAGGGAGAATTGTCGTCAGCCGGCCGGAGAAACCGGTGCGCTGGGAATTTTCGCAACCCGTACTTTGCTCTTCCCTCTCCCCGGGGGAGAGGGTCAGGGCGAGGGCGAGCGTTCCACCATATTCTTCGAAGCCGGGCTGGAGGCCGGCGCTTTAAATTTATGAAACGCATTGGCATCCTGACCGCCGGCGGCGACACCCCCGCCTTGAACGCCACCATTCACGGCGCGGTGGTGCGCGCCAACCAGCTCAAGGTCGAACTTGTCGGCCTCATCAAGGGGTTCAACTGCCTGTTCAACCCGCGCGTGCCGCATGTTCATCTCAACCCGCTGTTTCAGGAAATTCCCGAACTCGACCCCACCAAGGGCGGCACGCTCATCGGTTCGTCCCGGGATTACGTTGATCCCGACAATAAAAATGACCTCGACATGGTCGAATCGCGGTTGAAAAAGCTCGGGATCGAGGGGCTGATCTGCATCGGCGGCGACGGCACCCTCAACGGTCTGCAACCGATCGCCGAGCGCTTGCCGGCCGTGCTGGCGCCCAAGACCATTGATAACGACCTGGGCTTGAATTATCCCAGCGAACCGGACGAGTGGGTGCGGGTGAACGATGCCGCAGCCAAACGCGGTTACCGCTACAAACAGGTTCCCGCCACCGAGACTTTCGATCTTGATCATATCGTCAATTACGCCACGCCCGGTTATACCACGGCCGTTTATGTTTCCGCGCAAGGTGTCGAACGCATCCGCACGACGGCGGAAAGCCACCGGCGCATCGCCATCATCGAAGTCATGGGCCGCCATTCCGGCTATATCGCGCTGGGTACGGCCTATGGCCAGCCGGACATCATTCTCATCCCCGAGCAACCGCTCGACCTCGAACACCTCGTCCAGCGCGTCAAACACATTTACGATCTCCAGAAAAACGTCGTCATCGTCTGCGGCGAAGGCATTGTGGACGAGCAGGGCCGGGAACTGGGCGCGGAGACGAAATCCACCGACCCTTCGGGCAACGTGGTCCTCAGTGGCGCGGCGGACGCGTTGCGCAACAAGCTGGTTCAGATGATCGGCGACCGTTACTTCCAGCTTTACCGCCGTGGCGAATCGGCGAAGGAGGCGATCTTCACGCGCAAAGTCGGCCACACGCAACGCGGCGGTCGGCCCATTTTATTTGACCGGTTTTACGCCGGGTTGCTCGGGGCCAAGGCGGTGGATCTGTTGCTCGAGGGCCGCAACAATGCCGTTTCGGTCCTGCAATACAGTTCCGACAAGGGTTTTCATGTGGAAGGTTATGATGCAAACCGTTTCCGGGATCGCTGGGGCCTCATTCACGCGCGCAAGCTGCATCCGGCGCTATACGATGCGAAATTGATGAAACCGTCGAAGCTGGGCATTGATTATTTGCTGCCGATTTTCACCGACGCCATCGGCAACGATGACGCCGAGCACATGCGTTCGACGTTGTTCGACCCCGGCAATCTGGCGCAGCCCTACCACTCCATCAACACGGACGTGCACAAGCGCATCCGTTTCCTGGAAACGGAGGCCGCATGAATTCGCCCGCCAGCTTGATTCCCTACATCAACGTCAAACTGTCGTTGCTCGGCTTCCCGCCGGTGGCAACCCGCGACGTGGCGGAACTCGGTGACATCGTTGCTTCGCTGATTGCGCAGTACCGGGAAAAGGAGCGATTGCTGGCCAATCACCTTTGTGTCGCCGACCAGCGGATTCAGACCTTCCTGTACGATTATCTGCAGGACGTGCCGGTGACCAAACTGCCGCTGCGCACGTTGACGCTGGATCGTCCCGGCATGGCGCGCGTGCTGTCGCTGCCGGCAGATCGCGATGAATTCGCCTCCAGCATTCTCAATTCCTACCGGGTGAAGCAGGGCGTGCTGCACAATCCTAAAAGCGATCGCCGCACAACCCAGGGCATCTTTCATGTGGCCGAAGGCGGCCTGCCAATTCCCGACGACAAAATCGGCGTGCCCAAGGCCGTGTTCGGAAAATTGCTGAGCCTCGCCCTCAATCCGCCGCGCGAAATCATGCGCCTGCCGTTCACCGCCACGCAGCCGCAGCCCGCCGAGTGCTTTGTTTCGTTGTTGCTCCGGCCGGTCGTCTGCCCCGAAGTGCCCGGCTTCACGCCGCAAAAAACCATGGAGATTCGTTTTTTTGCGCCGGGCAATCTCGTCAGCAACCTCGATTTCGTCGAAAACATCTTTGGCAACGGCGGCGACCCGAATCTGCCGGAGAACGACGCCGGTCTCGACACCGAGCATTGGACCGGTCACACCGGTTGCGTCATCCTCGCGCCGCATCTGACCAAAATCACCAAGAAGGACGCCGGCCTGCCGCCCTGGGACAAGGCGACCGAACGCCAGCGTCGCGACGGCATGTGCTGGAAGGACGAGTGGGAATTCTACAACAACGGTGGCGCGTTCAAGCTCACCTGCCGCGACGAAACCGGCGTCATCGTCACCCTCATTGCGGACAACTACTTCGGCTACTGCAAGAAGGAAGTGAAGACGCAGATCAGTTACGCGGCCAATCTGTACGGCCTGTCCGAGGAGGAGCACGCGGGCGGCGCGCTCGTTTTTCCCGCGTACGATCTCGGCGAGGAATTCAGCGGTGATACGCACGTCAAACGCATGGGCCATTCCTTTGCGGAGGTCACCTTCGTTCATCGCGAGGCGATCGAACTGAAATCCGAGGGTTACGCCGTGGATAAAAAATATCCGGACATCATCTATGTGCCGGAGGACGCGCATTTTGATCTGCACAAGCAGAAAATCTCCTGGCCCGGCGGCAAGACCGAACACGCCATCAAGCTGCTGCCCGGCAAAACCTACCTGCGACCCTCCGGCTACAAAATCCGGCTGGAAAAGCCCGCGGCGAACCGCGCCTGGCGGTTGGTGGGCACGGTCGCTGAAGGCACGCTCTGTCACAAACCCTGCACCGTTTCGGGCGGCGGCAAATCGGAGATTTCCAAGCCCATTACCGACGCGGTCCTCACCGGGCCGGTGTTCGTGGCGGATTTCAAAAAGGATTTTGACCAGGTGGCCGAACTCA
>Ga0265313_10001610_pt1 | contig 20973 bp, 15 predicted proteins | sample 4123metaG_FD_203122 | JGI IMG/M metagenome (GOLD analysis project Ga0265313, IMG submission 203122) | Rhizosphere microbial communities from Carex aquatilis grown in University of Washington, Seatle, WA, United States - 4-1-23 metaG | ecosystem: Host-associated > Plants > Roots > Rhizosphere >...
GGGACTTGATCCTTCCGCTACGACAGCGCTGGAGGTCGACAGTCACGCTTGCTATCGTCCCGACGCACAGCGCGGAGCGAAGCAGACATGCCCGGCGGAACTGCAAAATTCCTGCGCCGCGCGTTCGGCCTCGTCCCGGCGGGTCCGAATTACTTCTTCCCGCGCCATACGCTGATCGTGCGCCTGTCGCACTGGATCAATGCGGGCTGCCTGGCGTTCCTGCTGATGAGCGGCTTGCAGATCTTCAACGCCCATCCCGCGCTTTATTGGGGCAAGAGTTCCGACTTCGACCATCCCATCCTGTCGCTGACGGCTCAGCCCACCGAGACCGGCTATACCGGCGTGACCCAGATCGGACCCTGGCATTGGGACACCACCGGCGTGCTCGGCGCCTCGAACGTGGACGGCATACAGATGGCGCGCGGCTTCCCCGCCTGGGCGACGCTGCCCGGACCGCAATGGCTCGCCATGGGCCGGCTTTGGCATTTCTTTTTCGCTTGGCTGTTCGTGATCAACGGACTGTTGTTCTGGACCTACATTTTTGCGCGCGGGCACTTACGCGACCTTCTGCCCGGCAAAGCCGACCTTGCCCATCTGCCGCGTGAAATCCTCGATCACTTCCAGCTCAAATTTCCCAGGGGCGAGGCCGCCAAGCGTTACAACGGCTTGCAGAAGCTTGCCTATTTTTTCGTCATCTTCATTCTCGGCCCGCTCGTCGTGCTGACCGGCCTCACCATGTCGCCGACCATGGACAGCGCCTTTCCGGGGCTGCTCTGGCTGTTCGGCGGACGCCAAACCGCGCGCACCATCCACTTCATCTGCGCCTTCTCGTTCCTGGGATTCTTCATCGTGCATATCGTGATGGTGATCCTGTCGGGCACCTGGAACAATTTGCGCTCGATGATCACCGGCTCTTATGCGATCGAGGGCAAGGATGACTGAGAACCGGCGAGGATTCCTTACCAAGGTGGGCGCGGGTGCGACCGCGTTCATGCTTTCGGGCTGCACTTCACTTTCCCAGCAGAAATGGCTCGCCGATCTGTTGGCCAAAGTGGAGGTCCTGACGCGCCACGCCCAGCGCCTGTTCGCCAGGCCCGACACGCTGGCGCCCGAATTCTCCAAACGGGACATCGCGCCCGTCTTCCGCGCCAACGGCACGCTCGACCCCGCTACGCCCGACTATGCCAGCCATGCAGCGAACGGATTTCGCGACTGGCGCATCGAGGTCGGCGGGCTCGTCGAGCATCCGTTGTCGCTCTCCATGGCCCAGTTGCGCGCCATGCCCTCGCGCACCCAGATCACCCGGCACGATTGCGTGGAAGGCTGGAGCTGCATCGGAGAATGGACGGGGACTCAGCTCGGCCTGGTGCTTGCCGCCGCCAAGCCGAAGGCCGAGGCGCGCTACGTCGTATTTTATTGCGCCGACAACATGACGTCGGCGGGCGACGCTCCGCGATTCTATTACGAGAGCCTCGACCTGCTGGAAGCGGTCCACCCCCAGACCCTGCTTGCCTATCAATTAAACGGCCAAGCGTTGCCGATTGAACACGGTGCCCCCGTCCGCCTTCGGGCCGAGCGTCAACTTGGCTACAAAATGGCCAAATACATAAACCGCATTGAGCTTATGGACGATTTCAGCCGCCTTAACGGCGGGCGCGGCGGTTACTGGGAAGATCAGGGCTATAGCTGGTATGGCGGAATCTGACCGTTCAGTAACAAACCTGCGCCCCCTCTTGTCGTTGGCCGTTGCACACCCGATATTCAGGGCAGTACTAAAAGATTCATGATTGATTCTTAAGTTCGGGGCCGTCTACAGGCGGGATCAAGGAATGCGGCGTCGGTCTATTTTGCTTGCGGTTACGTTGCTGGGCGCTTTGACGGGCGGCTGTTCGACGACGCACGCACCCGACGCGCTCGCGCAGAACGATCCATACGAGCCGACCAACCGGGCGGTGTTCGACATGAACGCCAAAATCGATCACGCCGTCGCCAGGCCGGTCGCCATCTTCTACAACCACGCCTTCCCCGAGCCGGTGCGCGACAGCGTCCACAACGCGCTCACCAATCTCAACAAGCCGGTAGTCTTCGCCAATGATTTTCTTCAGGGCGACGGCATGCGCGCCAACCAGACCCTGGCGCGCTTTCTGGTGAACAGCACGGTCGGCGTAGGCGGCCTGTTCGACATCGCGGGTCTCATCGGTGTCCCCGATCATTCCGAGGATTTCGGTCAGACGCTGGGAGTTTGGGGCGTCGACGAAGGGCCTTATCTGGTGCTGCCGTTCATGGGGCCGGACCCGCCGCGCGATCTGGCCGGCGACGCGGTCGATATCGGCTTGGACCCGCTCACCTACATCAGTTTCCACGGTTCGGACACGCTCTATGCGGTGCGCAGCGGCGCCGCCGTCCTCGACCTGCGCGCCCGCAACGTGGACACGGTAGACCAGATCGAACGGACCTCGATCGACGTCTACGCCACGACGCGCAGCCTCTACCGCCAGTACCGCAATGCCGAAATCCGCAACGGCGCGCCCGAGGCGCAGGACATTCCCGACGCGACGGATCCCTAGGCGGCGCTACTCCGCGGCGTCCGGCGCCGCATCCCCCATAACGCCCGAATACCAGCGATTCCAGCTGCGCTTGGTGCGCAGCCGCCAGCGGTCCATGTAAAGATAGACGACCGGCGTCGTGTAGAGCGTCAAGAGCTGGCTGACCACAAGCCCGCCGACGATGGAAATGCCCAACGGCTGGCGGAAGCCGGCGCCCGCTCCGAAGCCGATTGCCAGCGGCAAGGCGCCCAGGATGGCGGCGAACGTCGTCATCATGATCGGGCGGAAGCGCATCTGGCAGGCCTCGAAGATCGCCTCGCGCGAACTGAGCCCGCGCTCGCGTTCGGCCAAGAGCGCGAAATCGATCATCATGATCGCGTTCTTCTTGACGATGCCGATCAACAGAATGACGCCGATGGCGGCCAGCAGGCTGAAGTCGGTCTTGGTGATGAGCAGCGCCATTACCGCGCCAACGCCCGCCGACGGCAGGGTCGAGAGAATCGTCAGCGGGTGCACATAGCTCTCGTAGAGGATGCCGAGCACGATATAAACCGCGGCGATCGCGGCGACGATCAACAGCGGAACGTCGCTCACCGATTGCTGGAACACCCTGGCATTGCCGGCGAATTCGCCGTGCAGCGAGACCGGAACGTGCAGATTGCTCATGGTGCGCTGGATGGCGTCGGTGGCCTGGCCGAGAGAAACGTTCGCCGGCAGGTTAAAGGAGAAGGTGGTCGCCACGAACGGGCCCTGATGGTTGATCGAGAGCGGCGCGGTCGACGGCCCGAAATGGCTGATGGCCGACAGCGGCACCATGGTCTCGACCCTGGTGGTGACGGCGGCGCCGGTCGAGACGCCGCCGCGCGCGCTGGTGGTGAGCGCGTTGAGCTGCTGGTTGCGCAAGGCATCGGCGGCGACGTCGGCGGCGGTCTGCGTCCCCGTGCTTGAGATCACCGTCGTGCCGGCGACGGCGCCGGTGGCTTGCGTGCCCGAGACGTTGCCGCCCGCGGTGCTGACATAGATGTCGTTCAAGGTGTCAGGACTCTGCCAGAACTCCGGCGCCACGCCCATGACGACGTGATACTGGTTGAGGTCGTTATAGATGGTGGAAACCTGGCGCTGGCCGAACGCGTCGTAGAGCGTCGAGTCGATCTGCGACATCTGAATGTGGAGCCGGTTCGCCGTGGCGCGGTCGATCGCCAGCGCCACCTCCAACCCGCTGTCCTGCTGGTCGGAATTGACGTCCAAGAGTTCGGGCACGTTCTCCAGTGCCGCCGTGATCTTCGGCGTCCATACCTGCACGTCGGACAGCGTGTCGCCCAGGATCGTGTACTGGTAGGTCGCCAAACTGGAGCGTCCGCCGCTGCGGAAATTGCCCGTGCTGCGCAGGAACAGGCGCGCGCCGGCGATGCTGCCCAGGTCCTTCTGCATCTTCAGAATCACCTGCTCGGTGGTCAGGTTTTGCCTCTGCGCCAGCGGCTTGAGCTGAACGAAAACATTGGCCGAATTGACGCCGCCGCCGCGCGGCCCGCCGCCGCCCCCGCCGGTGAATCCGACGACGCTGTCCACCGCCGGCTCCTTGGCGATAATGCTGACGAACTGCGCGAACTTCTGCTCCATCAACTGGAACGAGATGCTCTGATCGCCGCGGATGCCGCCCTGAATCTCGCCGGTGTCCTCGCTCGGCAGCAGCTCCTTGGGCACCGCGTAATAGAGAAAGAAATTCAGGCCCACCGCCACGAACAGGAAAAACATCACGGTGCGCGGATTGTAGAGCGCCCAGCGCAGAGAGGAGGCATAGGCGCCTTTGCCCCACTCGAAGGCACGTTCGGACTGGCGCAGCAGCCAGCCCTGCTTTTCGTCTTCCTGCTTGTGGATGTCGAGATGAGCGCACAGCATCGGCGTCGTGGTCAGCGAAACGATGAGCGAGATTACGATGGCGGTGGCCAGCGTCACCGCGAATTCCCGGAAGAACATGCCGATGATTCCGCCCATCAGCAGAATGGGCAGGAAGACCGCGATCAGCGACAGGCTCATCGCCAAGACCGTGAAGCTGACTTCGCGCGCGCCCCTGATCGTCGCCTCGAGGCGCGACATGCCCTGTTCGACATAGCGCGTCACGTTTTCCAACACGACGATGGCGTCGTCGACCACGAAGCCGGTGGCCACCGTCAGCGCCATCAGCGACATGTTGTCGAGCGCGAAGCCGAGCAGATACATCACCACGAACGTGCCGAGCAAAGAGAGCGGAACGGCGACGCAGGGGATCAGCGCGGCCCGCCCATTGCGCAAAAACAGGTAGACCACGAACATCACCAGCGTGATGGCAATGCCCATGGTGACTTCCATGTCCTGCAGCGAGGCGCGAATCGAGATGGTGGTGTCGAGGGCGGTGATCAGATGGATGGCCGGCGGCAATGCCGCCTGAAGCTGGGGCAGCGTCGCCTTCACGTTCTCGACGGTCTCGATGACGTTGGCGCCCGGCTGACGGTAGAGGATCACCAGGATCGCCGGCTTGCCGTTCGCCATGCCCAGATTGCGCACGTCCTCGACGCCGTCATAGATCTTGGCGACGTCCTGCAGGCGGACGGCCGAACCATTGCGATAGGCCACGATCAGCATGCGGAAATCGGCCGCCTTGCTGGCCTGGTCGTTGACGTAGATCTGATAACGCTCGGGGCCTTGTTCGATCGCCCCCTTGGGCGCGTCGGCATTGGCCGCGGACAGCGCCGCGCGCACGTCCTCGAAGCCGATGCCGTATTTGAACAGGGCGCGCGGGTTGAGATCGACGCGCACCGAGGGCAGCGAGGAACCGCCGAGCTGGACCTGCCCGACGCCGGCCACCTGGCTCAGCTTCTGCTGCACGATGGTGGAGGCGGAATCGTAGATCTGCCCGGGCGTGAGCGTGTCGGAGGTCAAGGCCAGGATCAGCACCGGCTGGTCGGCGGGGTTGATCTTGCGATAGACCGGATTGGACTTCATGGCGGCCGGCAGATCGGCGCGCGCCGCGTTGATCGCCGACTGCACGTCGCGCGCGGCGCCGTCGATGTCGCGGCCGATGCCGAATTGCAGCACGACGGTCGTCGAACCGACCGAACTCGACGAGGTCATCTCGTCCACGTCGGCGATGGCGCCTAGATGGCGCTCCAAGGGCGTCGCCACGCTGGTCGACATGGTCTCCGGGCTCGCGCCGGGCACCTGCGCCTGCACGAAGATCACCGGCAGATCGATGCTGGGCAGAGGTGCGACCGGCAGCAGAAAGAACGCGGCGATGCCCGCCAGGGCCAGCCCTAACGTCAACAGCGTGGTTGCGACCGGCCGGTCGATGAAGATGCGCGAAAAATTCATGGCGTGACGGTCCGGCCGTCCGGAAGCCCGCCGCGTCGCGCCCGCGAGCCCTGAAGCAACTTATCGAAGTAAATGTAGATGACCGGCGTGGTGAACAGCGTCAGCAACTGGCTGACGACAAGTCCGCCGACGATGGCGATGCCCAAGGGATGGCGCAGCTCCGAGCCCATGCCGCTGCCGATCATCAGGGGCAGCGCGCTGAACATCGCAGCCACCGTAGTCATCATGATGGGACGGAAGCGCAGCATCGCCGCCTGGTAGATCGCGTCGCGCGCGTTCTTGCCTTCCAGCCGTTCGGCGGTCAGCGCGAAGTCGATCATCATGATCGCGTTCTTCTTGACGATTCCGACCAACAGGATGATGCCGATGATCGAAACGATGTCGAGATCGTGCCCGCTGATGATCAGCGCCAAAAGCGCGCCGATGCCGGCGGACGGCAGCGTCGAGAGGATCGTCACCGGATGGATGAAGCTCTCATAGAGCACGCCCAAGACGATATAGACCGTCACGATCGCCGCCAGGATCAGCAGCAATTCGTTGCCAAGTGTGGACTGAAAGGCCAGCGCCGAACCTTGGAAACTCGTGTTGATGCTGGCGGGAAGCCCGGTGTCCTTTTCCGCCTTCTGCACCGCGTCCACCGCCGCCCCGAGCGAATAGCCGGACGCCACGTCGAACGACACCATCGCGGCCGGGAACTGGGCGAGATGATCGTTCTCAAGCGGCACGGCGGTGACGTCGATGTGCGCCAAGGCCGCGAGCGGCACCTGCCCGCCGCCCGAAGTGGGCAGGTAGATGTTCGACAGCGAAGCGACCGAGCTTTGAACATCGGGGCTGGCTTCCAGGATCACGCGGTACTGGTTCGATTCGGTGAAGATGGTCGAGATGATGCGCTGGCCGAAGGCGTCGTAGAGCGCGTTGTCGATGGTGGCGGCGGTGACGCCGAAGCGCGCGGCGGTGTCGCGGTCGACGGTCACATAAGCCGAAAGACCGCGGTCCAGGAAATTGGTGGAGACGTTGGTCAGCTCGGGCGTCTTCGACAGGCGTTGCATCAGCCGCGGCACCCATTGCCTCAGCACCGCAGTGGAAGAGTCTTCGAGCACGAATTGATAGCCGGCGCGGCTGATCGTCGAATCGATGGTCAGATCCTGCACGGGCTGCAGGTAGAGCTGGATGCCCGGCACCGCGTGCGCCGCATCGAGCAAGCGGCGGACCGTAACGGCGACGTCGCTGCGTTCGCTCTTGTCCTTCAAGTTGATCAGGACGCGCCCGCTGTTCAGCGTCGTGTTGGTGCCGTCGACGCCGATGAAGGACGACAGGCTCTCGACGTCAGGATCGCGGCCCAACACCTGGGCGAGCGCCTCCTGACGCTTCGACATTTCGGCGAACGAGACGGTCGGCCCCGCCTGGGTGTAGCCCTGGATGAAGCCTGTGTCCTGTTCCGGGAAGAACCCTTTGGGGATCACGATGTAGAGCAGCACCGTCAGCACCAGCGAGCCGATAAAGACCAGCAGCGTCAGCGGCTGATGATCGAGCACCCAGACCAGCATGCGGTCGTATCCCTTGACCAGCCGCTGGTAGTATTCCTCCGACTTGCGCGCGACCGCACCCTGTTGGGCGCCGTCGGCGTGCCGGCGCAACAGCTTGGCGCACAGCATCGGCACCAGCGTCAGCGACACCACCGCGGAGAACAGAATGGTGACCGCCAGCGTCACCGCGAATTCGCGGAACAGCCTTCCCACAACCTCTTGCATGAAGAGCAGCGGAATTAGGACCGCGATCAGCGACACGGTCAGCGATACGATGGTGAAGCCGATCTCGCCCGCGCCCTTCATGGCGGCGTCGAACGGCGCATATCCCGCCTCGAGATAGCGCGTGATGTTCTCGATCATCACGATGGCGTCGTCGACCACGAAGCCCGCCGCGATGGTGAGCGCCATTAGCGACAAATTATTGAGCGAATAGCCGAGCAGATACATCGCCGCGAAGGTGCCGACGATCGACAGCGGCACCGAGAGCGAGGGAATAAAAGTCGCCGACACGTTGCGCAGGAACAGGAAAATCACCAGCACCACCAGCACCACGGCGAGTTCGAGCTCGAACTGCACGTCGGCCACCGAGGCGCGGATCGTGTTGGTGCGGTCGGTCAACACGTCTACCTGGACGGAGCCGGGCAGCGACGCCCTGATCTCGGGCAACAGCGCCTTGACCGAATCGGCGACGGCAATGACGTTGGCGCCTGGCTGGCGCTGGACGTTGAGCAGGATCGCCGGCGTGGTGTTCATCCAGCTCGACAGATTCACATTCTCGGCGCTTTCCTCCACGCTGGCGACGTCGGAGAGATGGACCGGGGCCCCGTTCTTGTAAGCGACGATGATGTCCTTGTATTGCTGGGCGGTGCTGATCTGGTCGTTGGCGTCGATCGTGTAGGAGCGCGAAGCGCCGTCGAAACTGCCTTTCGGCGCGTTGGAATTGGCGTTGCTTATCGTGGTGCGAAGATCGTCGATGTTGAGGCCGTAGGCGGCGAGTGCCTGGATGTTGGCGCGCACGCGCACCGCCGGGCGCTGGCCGCCGCTGATGCTGACCAGACCGACGCCGGTTAGCTGCGAGATCTTCTGCGCCACGCGGGTATCGGCGAGATCCTCTACCTGGGTCATCGGCAACGCGGTGGAGCGGATCGCCAGCGTCAGGATCGGCGCGTCGGCCGGATTGACCTTGGCGTAGATCGGCGGCGCCGGAAGGCTCTGCGGCAACAGGTTGCTCGAGGCGTTGATCGCCGCTTGGACTTCCTGTTCCGCGACGTCGAGGCTGAGGCTCAAATCGAATTGCAGGGTGAGGATCGAAGCGCCGCCCGAACTGATCGACGACATCTGTTTCAAACCCGGCATCTGTCCGAGCTGGCGCTCCAAGGGCGCAGTGACCGACGTGGTCATCACGTCGGGGCTGGCGCCGGGCAGGAAGGTCTGCACCTGGATGGTGGGATAATCGACCTCGGGTAGCGCCGAAAGCGGCAGATATTGGTAGCCCACCAGCCCCAACAGCATGATCGCGATCATCAGCAGCGAGGTCGCGACCGGACGCTGGATGAACGGCGCAGAGGGATTCATCGCAACTCGCTTTCACGATACCGCATGGAAGGCGGTGTCAACCGCCCATCCGGATTCCGCCGCCGCCCCTGCCGCCAAAACCGAGCCTGCAAGGTGTGCCGGGCTGGTCCGGCCGCTTCATCAACTCTTCGCGATGATCCTTTATCCAAGCCATGCGGTCTTCCAGACTCATCGCCTTGACCTTGGTGCATTCGTCCGCCGTCAACTTCTTGCCGAGGCCGCGCCGCGCCGTCTGCCCGCTCTGTACCGGCGCAGTGGCGTCCACCGGTGCCGCGACATTGGCGACCTTCTGCCCGCTCGGAATCGTCACTTCCGCCCCGTCGCTCAGACGGTCGGCGCCGTCGGTCACCACGGTCTCCCCCGCGTTCAGACCCTTGAGGATGGAGACCCGGTCGTCCTGCTGCTGGCCTTGCGTCACCGAGCGCATCGCAACCGTATGATCGGACTTGACCACGAAGACGTAGGTGCCACTCGCACCGCGCTGAATCGCAGACGCCGGCACCACAACCTGACTGCGCAGCGTGTTGACCAGAAGGCGCACGTTGACGAACTGGTTGGGGAACAGCGCATGGTCCGCATTGTCGAACAGCGCGCGCAGCTTGACCGTGCCGGTCGTCGTGTCGACCTGCGAATCCACCGCGAGCAGCCGACCGTCGGCGAGCTTCGTCGTCTGGCTTCTGTCATAGGCGGCGACCGCGAGCGGCCGTCCGCCGTTCATGTGCGACACCACATCGCCGATATTGTCCTCTGGGATCGTGAAGAGCACCGAGATCGGTTCAAGCTGGGTGACGACGACAATGCCCGCCGTCTGTCCGGCGCTGACGAAATTGCCGATATCGACCTGGCGCAGCCCCGCCAGTCCCGTCACCGGGGCGACGATCCTCGTATAGCCCAGGTTGATGGAAGCGGATTCGACATTGGCCTGGTCGGACATCGTCGCGCCTTCATCTTGTTTGACGAGGGCCTCTTGGGTGGCGAGCGATTGCTGCGAGGTCGCGTTGGCGGCGTAAAGCCCCTGCTGGCGCTTCAGATCGAGCCGCGCATTGGCCAGCAGCGCGTTGTCGCGCGCCAACTGTCCCTTGGCCTGATCGAGCGACGCCTGGAAGCTCCTCGGATCGATCTCGGCCAAAAGATCGCCGGCCTTGACCAGCCGGCCCTCCTCGAAATCGACGCGCTGAAGCTGGCCGCTGACCTGCGGGCGCACCGTGACCGTCGCCAGCGGCGTGACGGTGCCAAGCGCATTCAGCGTGACGTCGATGTCGCCCTTGGCCGCCACCGAGACGCCGACGGGCTGCGGGCCGCCTTGGCCGGAGCCGTTGTCGCCCGCATTCTTGCCGGGAAGGATCGCCCAGACGAAGACGATCAGCCCCATCAGCCCGAGGAAAACCCACAGCGAGCGTTCGCCGCCCGGCAGATGGCGCGAACTCCAGCCTCTAACGCCGTTGACGGCATCGCCGGCCTTATCGAGATAGGGCCTGACACCGCCGTCAAAACGCTGCCGGGTTTCTTCGAAATTGCGGCGAGCCTCGGCTTGATATTGGCCCGCGTCATCGCCCTGACTATTCATCCGATATTCCGCTGCTGGCGCGCGCGCGACGGCGGCGCTTCATCCCCTACGCACGACTCATGGCAGGGTATCTCAGAGTCATAGGGAGATAGCAGAGCACTTTTCGCGAATTATGTCCGAATTGTCGCGAAGTCAGCCGCGGCATGCGGCCTGGAGACACGCCGCGCCGGCCATCTGGAACAGATGACGAACGTCTGGTACGGCGCGCTCCGTACCGCCATTGGCTTGGTCAATCGCGCTTAACCGCCCTGGGCCGGGGCTGGGGCGTGGGCCGCGGCCGGGGCTGGAGATTTCTGCATCATCTGCAAAAGCGCGTCGTGGGAGGCGGTAAATCCGTTCAACGAAAAGCCGATGTTGAACTTCTTGCCTTCGGCGGAAACGATCTGCATCTGCGCCTTGGTTGCGCGCCCGAACGCCTTGATGGCGGCATCGTCCAGCCCGGTGATCGCGTAGCAGCCCTGCATATCGCAAAGGCGATAACGCAGGACCGGCGAATGGAAGGTGTCGGTGGCGAGCACCGCTCCATTCTGTATCAGCACGCCCAGCGGCATCGCGATTTGCATCACGTAGCGGTCTTTGTCCTTGTTATAGACGATCAGAAGACCGAGCACGCGCCGCCCGGTCTTCTTGTTGACCAGCATCTCGATCATCTCGCACGGCACTTTCGCGGCGGCCGGATAGCAGCGCACCGTCCAGTCGCCGAACTCCTTGGTTTCGCTTGGAGCCATCGGTTGGTTGGGCGCCTGAGCTTGCGCCAGAGCGGGTGTGCCAAGCGAAAGCGCCGTTAGACCGGCGAACAGGCAGGTAAACCGAAAACGGACCGATTTCATGACCATAGTCTCCGCCACCAGGAATTGCGTTTGGCTTCGTTGCTGAGGAATGCCGCAAAGGCTACGCCATAGCCCTTCATCGAGAACGGCAGTTCCACGGCTTTGCCGTTGGGCTGCGCCACGACGACACCGAGCTTGTCGGACTTGCCGAGCGCCGTCTGCATCTTATCGTCCATCGGAATGACGGAGAGGCAGCCGTCCTCGGTGCAGGTCTTGAACTGGAAGACGCGCACCTGATCGTCGCCGATCTTGAGGCCAATGCCGGGCTCCAAAAGAACCTGCAGCGGCACCGTCAGCGCGACTACCGCGCTCTTGTCTTTGTCCTTGAGCAGGACGAAGCGCGCTATGCGCATGCCGGACTTCTGGTCGACCACGTCCTGGCTGACCTCGCAGGAAGCGGCCGCTTCCTTGCGCGCCGGACAAAACAGACGCCAGTCGTCGAACACGTTCATGGTCGGAACGTCGGCGGGCCCGGCCAGGAAGCCGCGCGTGATCCAGCCGCCAAGACCTCCGACAAGGAACACGGCGAGGAATATTCCGGCGGTCTTCAACAGGGGAGTCGTTGAGCCGGCGCTACTTTGCGTACGCGGCTCATTGAAAGGCAGTTCGCTCATGGGGGATCCGCTCTGCTTGCGTCGTGGAAGGGCCCGGGACAGAAGAGACACAAATTTGCATTCCGCGCATCTCGGTCTTTCGCGAAACATTGATTCCGAATCTTCGTGAGATGGCAATCCGAAACGCGTCGGGTATCAACCGCTACGGCGGCGAAAAGTCAAGCGGGCAGCAACTCCTACCGGGTCACGACAAGCCCGGTCTGCGGCGCTCCCCAAGCGGCCAGGCCGCGGACCGCGGCATCGAGAACCCCTTGCGGCGCCCGGCCCTCTACCACCACAACCACCTGGTCGCACAACCGCGACAGCTCGGCCATATCGGCCGGCGCGGCATCGATGATGACAAGATCGCAACTTTGCCGGAAATAGGTCAGGAGTCCCGCCATCTTGGGCGAAGCCCAGTGCACCTGCGCCGCCGTGCCGGGCGCCGCCGACAGCAGCAGCGCGCCCGACCGCGGGTCGTGCAACAAGGTGCGCGACAGCGGCGCCGACCCGTTCAGCAGCTCGACGATTCCGGCCGGAACGAATCGCAATCCCGCCGCGGGGGCCATCACGGGATAGGCAAAATTTCCGTCCAGCAAGACGATGCGCAATCCTTGAGCTGCGGCCAGGCGCGCCAACGAGAGCGCGATGACCGATTTGCCCAGATCCGGACCGGGCGCGGTCAATGCCATAACCCTGCCTTGGGCGGAGCGGCCCGGCACGATGCGGCGCAAGAGGGCGGTCAGAGCCTGACTGTATGGGGCGCCCGGATGATCGACGACGAAATCCGCCGCGCGCATATCCGTCGTGGCCGGCAATTCCGCCAGCACCGTCGGCAGTGGCGCTCTTGCCATGGCCGGCGCGGCCGGTTCGGCAAAGGGCCGCAGTTCGCGGCGCGGCATCGGCGCCTGGAACCGTTCGGCCAGGAGCGCCACGAGAACGCCCAGCAGCAGACCCGCCGGCACAGAGGCGGCGAAGAACAACAGGCGATGCGGCGACGAAGGCGCCTCCGGGATGGGGGCACGGGAAATGATGCGCGATTCCGGATTCTGGATATCGTCCTGATCCTGAGTGGCGCGCAGCCGCGTGACGAAGGATTCGTACATCGTGCGAGTCGAGGCAAGATTGGCCACCAGCGCGTTCAGCTTGACTCGCGCCAAGTCATCGCCCGACGCCAGCTTCACCTCGCGCGCGAGGCTCGCCGCGATTGAATCGACATGAGCGCGCGCGACCGCGAGGTCGCTGGCGATCGAATCCGCGACGCGCTGCGCCTCCTGCGAAATCTTGCTGTCGAGGTCGCGCTTCTGGCCGCGGATCGCAACCATCTTGGGATGGTTGGGGCCGTACTTCGCAGAAAGATCGGCCTGCTCGCGGATCAGATAGCCTTCCTGCGTGCGCAACTGCACGATCAACGGCGAGGCAACCACCTCCGAAATGTCGGCGGTGTCGCCCGAGCGCACCATCGCCTGGACGCGATCGTACGTGGCCTTCTTCTCCGCCAGATCGGATTGTGCGGTGACGAGCAGCGCGTTGATCGCGACCAGCTGCTGATCGACCAGCGAATTGCCTTGCGCAGAATCCACAAGATTGTTCGCCGCCTTATACTCGGCGATGGCTTTCTCGCCCGCCTGAACCTGCGCCGCGAGTTGATGCATACGGTCGGTCAGCCAGCGCGTTGCGGCGCGCGCGGCCACGACCTTGGTATCGACCTGATCCTCCAAATAGGCGTCGGCCAGCGTGTTGGCGATCAAGGCCGCCTTGGCGGGATCGCGCGAGGTGAAGCTCACGGTGATCGAGGTCGAAAGTCCCAGCGCGCTGACATCCAGCCGGTCGAGAAAGGCGCTGACGATCGCGTCATGCTGCGAAGCGCCGCCGCTCGCCCCACTCCGCGCATTCCAATTCGCCGGATTAAGCAAGTGCGCGAGATCGCCGATGCTGGGCATCGTGTTTCCCGCCAGCGCCGGATTGAATTCGGGATCGTTGTAGAGCCTCAGCTTGCCGATGACGCGCTCGGCCAACGCGCGCGAGGACAAGAGCTGAATCTGGTCCTGCACCGAGGCGGCATCGGTCGGCAGCGCCGAGAGCACCGAGGAGAGATCGGCGACATTGTTCTTGCGCTGTTCGAGCATGACGACGGCCGAGGAGGAATAGAGCGTCGGCATTAAAAACAGCACAAGCAGCGTCAGTGCGCAGAAGCAAAGCGCGACGTTGCGGATCAGACTGCGCCGTTCGTCCGCCACGCGCAGGAAATCGGCGAAGCCGAAGGGGGCTTCCGGCGCTGAGTTTGACGCGGTTCTGTCGCTTGCCATGGACCGGGCTGTTCCGTGCTTCCGGTCGGCGGCCAGCCTTCCTTCGGCGCTTTGGCGCGATCATCCCTCGAGAGGGCTGACGAATGGTTAACGCTGAAAGGAGCCGTAAACTTTTCCGACCCGCGGCCGGCGGGCATTCGCCTCCTCGGGTGGCGGGCGCCCCGTTAATGATTGAAAGGCCGCCAGGACCGCGGGATCGTCCCCGGGCACATCGAGATAGGCTTCGCTCGGCACGGGGAAGCCCGCGCCCCATGCCTGGGGGAAAAGCGCGATCAGCGAGCGAGCGGTCGCGGGCGCGCGCGCCGGAAGGCTCAAAAGCGCCGCGACGAGATCGCGGCCCGCTCCCAGCGCCAGATGGCAAATCTGGGTGGCGCGCGGGTTGATCTCGATGAGATGGGGGATGCCCGCCTCGTCGCGGACGAAATCGAGGCCGTGAAGCCCGCTGAGCGCGAAGCGCCGCGCGAGGCGCCGCGCCGCCTCGTCCATCTGTGCGCAATCCACTCGCTTGATCAGCGAGGCCGGGCCGGTCGCCTTCAGCGTTTCCACCACATCCATATGGATCGCCGCCAGCACTTCGCCGTCGCGGCATGCAAAGGCGCTGGTCGCGGGCTTGCCGGCGATGAAACGCTGAAGCTGCAGCGCCGGTCTTTTCGGAACCAGCGCCTCGTGCAGGAAATGCGCGTCCTTGCGCAGAAATGCGCGCGCCACACTGCGTAGCCTGGACGGCGCGTAACCCAGTTTGCGAAAAGCGCGCTCTGCCTCCTCACGCGTGCGCACCACGGCGACGCCGTCGCCGCCCCAGCTTCCGTCCGACTTCAACACGGCGGGAAGACCGACCTGCTCCAAGGCGCGTTGGAATTCGTCTTCGTCCGTCACCGCGAAACTGAGCGGCACGGCAATTCCTTCTTCCTCCGCGATGGCCATGGCGCGGCTGCGCTCCATCATGAGCGGATAGGAGTCCAGCCTGCCCATCGAGCGCACCAGCAACGCGGAATTCTGCGGCGTTTGAAGCGCCAACAGATGGGTCACGGCGCGGTCATCGCAAGGGACGATCAGATCCGGCTCCGCCGCCGCAATCGCCGCGGCGAGCGAGGCACGCGGACTGAGCGGACGATAAGCATGCGCGGCGCCGAGGTACCGGCTCAGCCCTAGCGCATGGCCGCGCGGATAGACCGCCTCCACCCAGCAACCAAGCGAGGCGAAAGCTGCGGCAAGGTAAGCCGCGGACGGCCAATCGACCGTTGTTGCCAGGAGGATGTTCTTCGTCATCGCCGCCAGCATAAAAGGCCAGCGTCAACCATCCCTAAACAGCCATCGTTAAGAACTGGTGCGCAAACCGGCGCCCAGCCGCGCAATTGCCGTATCGGCGAGGGCCCGATAGGCGTGGTCGGAGAGGAATATCTGTAGGAAGACGATCCCTGCCAAGGACGGGCGGTAGCAGCCGCGGACCAAGGCGGCCAGATAGAGCTTGAGGGCGGCGAAGCGGTCCGTTATCGCCACATGTTTCGCATAGGCCCAGCCCAGGCAGCCGTAATAGGCTTTGGCCGGAATGCGGGGCCTCAAGTCCTCGATCCACGCACGCATCGAGGCGCTCTTGCGCCCCGCCGACAGACGGTTGGGATCCGCCCTGTCGTTCCAATGCACGCCCGGCTCTTTGGCCATCACGAAGCGCTGGCCGGCAAGAGACAGTCGGATGGCGAAATCCGTATCCTCGGCGGCGGGCAGCTTCTCGTGGAAACGAACGGCTTGGGCCGCGCCGCGCTCGACCACCATGGTGCTGGTCGGCACGAAGCCGCGCTCGCACAGAAGATAGCTCGCCATGTCCTCGCCTTCACGGATGGCGCGCGGCGGCTTGAGGAAGCTTCGGCCATGGCCGCGGTCGACCAGAATGCGCGCATAGCCCGCACGGCCGGGCACCAGAAGCTTGCGCATGGCCGCGAGATGATGCGGCAGAAACACGTCGTCGGAATCGAGGAAGGCGATATAGCGTCCGCGCGCCTTGTCGATGCCGGTGTTGCGCGCCGCGCCGCCGCCGGCGTTTTCCTGGCGCAATATCAGGATGCGCGGATCGGCTAGCTCCTCGAGGACACGCGACGGATTGTCGGTGGAGCCGTCGTCGACGACCACGATCTCGAAATCCTGTTCGCTGCCGGCCAGCACCGAGCGCAACGCGTGGCCGAGCTGCGCCGCGCGGTTGTAAACGGGGATCACCACGGAGAAGAACGGCGTCATGGCGCGCGGCGATCAAGGTTGTAGAGCATCGCGAGCACAAGGAGGAAACCCACCCAGGTGACGCCGTCGCCTTCGAGAAAATCGGTCTCCATGACGTTGTGCAGCAACAGAAACGCGAACAGCGCGAACAACAGCGCCTTCGTCGCCACGTCGCCGCCGCGCTTCCAGAACGCTAGCATCGGCTGCACGACGAGCCCTGCGAACGTCAGCAGGAATCCGGGAAGCCCGACGGTCATTAGCAATTGCAGATATCCGTTGTGGCCGTGGCTCGCCTCACCCACCCAGGAATTGCCGACATAATTGTGCAGCGGCGACAGCCCGCCGGTATCGGAGAACGTGCCGAATCCGGCGCCCAACAGGACATGGTCGCGGATGTAGGCGATCTCGGCGGCCCAGATCTCGGTGCGCCCGGTGAATGCCTGCGGATCGGCGAACAGCCTCTCGACCATCGAGGAATCCGCGATCAGCAATGCGGTCACCGCAATCGCCAGCGCCGCTCCCGCGACCGCGACAATGACGCGGTCCAGATCCTTCTTCCAGGCGAGGCGATACACCAGGCCGAGCACGAGGGCGACGACGAGCAAGCCGAGCGAGGATTTTGAGCGCGTCATCACGGTGAAGAAGATGGCCGCCGCGGCAATCACGAGGTCGAGCAATCTGCGCCACAGGCCGGGGCGCGGCGTGAACAGAAAGACGATGGCGGTCATGGCGCCGACGGAACCCGCGATGTTCTTGTGGCCGTAGAGCCCACGCCAATCGCCGACGAGATTGGGTTCGGCCTCGCCCGGTAGATGCACCGCCTGGGGAATGAAATGGATCGAGGCGAGGTTGACGATGAGGACCGCCGCAAGCACCCAGCGCCACAACGTCAGGCTGCGCTCCGCACCGACCGTCTGCACGCTGAGCATTGCCGAGGTCACCAGCACCACCGCAAGCCCGGCGCGGCGCAGCGTGACCGCGGGCTCGCTCGACCACGCGGCACTCAGCAGGCACCAAACGAGCAGCGCGATCAGCAAGACAGGCACGAACGAAACCGCCTGCAGTCCGAAGCGCCGGAGCGCGCCGATGACAACTGCGGCGAACACCGCGAGATAACAAAGCTGGCGCGCTAGATCGCCCGCGCCCGCGGTGCCGACCTCGCCAAAGGCCGTGATCGCGGGGGCTTGAATCGCGAACGGCGACAGCCCGACGAACGCCAAGAGCAGGAAGGCCAGAAAAACGGCTTCGTCGATCCACGTCGCGGGGCGCGCGCGGTTCAATTCGACAGCCAGGGCTTCAGTCGCCATGCGTGACGGCATACTCGTTGTAATGCCGGCCGAGAAGCGCCGCGATCTTTCCCAGGTTGCGGGAAAACCGGCGCAGCGCGTCGGCGGCACGATTCGGAACTGCTGCAAGGATGACCAACAAGAGCGGCGACAACAAGAGCGCGGCGGCGATCTTGGCGCATTCCCCGAGGCGGGCTGATGTGCCCGGGCGGTGCTTGAGGAAGATGCGCATGTCGGTATTGCCGATCCGGTAGGCGCGCTTCAGCATCCAGCCAAGACCGGTGCGCGAGGCGGGCACGACCGTATGGGCCACGGCTTCGTCGGCCCAGGCGAAGCGCCTCTTCGCGCGCACGAGGCGCTCGAAGAAATCGCGGTCCTCGCCGCCGGTCAGCGCGAACGCCGGATCGAACCAGGGCGCCTCAAGGCTTTCCAAACAGGCGCGCGTCATGAGCAGATTGCCCGCGCCTTCCAGCATCGGCTGCACGCCGCTCGGGCGGCGGACCGAAGAGGTTCCGTCGAATCCCGCCCACGCACCTTGCACGCCGTCGAGTTCGAACAGGATCGAGCCTTGCAGCGCGTCGGCGCACGTCTCGCGCTGCACGCGCAGGAACTGGTCGAGCCACGCGGGCGACGGCCATTCGTCGTCGTCGAGCATCGCCACAAATTGAGCATCGCGATGGGCAAGCGCGCGCTCGACCAGCACATTGCGCACTTGGGCGATGCCGCGCACGGGCGCGATCACGGCTTCGAGCGGCCAGCGATAGCCGCGCAATTCCAGGCAGAAATCGTAGCCTTCGTGGCGCTCGCCATCGTTGTCGGCGACGACGACCGTGACCCGTGCCTCGGTCTCCAATTTCTCAAGCGCTTCGAGCAACCGTGCCAAGCTGCGCGGGCGGCGGAAGGTCGGAATGGCGACGACGACCTCAACCATATTGCCGCCTCCAGCCCCGCGTCAGCGGACCGAGAGCCAGACAGATGGCGATCTCTCCCGCCAGTACGCCGCCGAGCGAGGCGACCGGCCCCATGAGGCATAGGAGCACGAAGGTCGCGATCAGCGAGGTTGCGCTCGACCAGGCGCTGACCCGCGCCAGGGCCGAATAATTGCCGGTGGCCTGCAGGAACACCGCATCGGGCGTGCGCCACACCCTCAGCGCCGTGATCGCGGTCCACAAGACAAGCACGGTCACCACGTCGGATTCGACGTAGCCCTTTTTCAGGAAGAGGTCCGGGTAATAGTTCACCAGCGCGACCGCGAGAAGAATGGTTCCGGCCAACACTGCGGCCGCGGCGGTTCGAAATTCGTTAACCACCCGCCAGGCGCCGGCGACATCGCCTTGGGCGAGGCGGCGGGTCATCAGCGGCTGATCGATGTCGGGCAGCGCCGACAGCACCAGCGAAGCGGGCCGCATGAACAACGCGCCCAGCGCCAACAGGCCGAACGCCTTGGGCCCGGAAATGAACGTCACGAAATAGGCGTGGGCGTTGATCGTCAGTTCCGTCAGCACGACTCCCAAGAGCGACCAGCGCGTCACGTCGCGCCACATCGGCAGGTACTGGGCGAAGGACTGCGCGCTCGCCGAATGGATCATGTCGCGCCAATGGCTCCAGCCGAACGGCAGGTAACTCGCGAGCGTCGCCAGCACGAGCACCAAAGCGGCGTTCAACATGGTGAGATCGCCGAGAACGACGAGTGCGCCGAGCCCAGCGACCAGCAGTCCCGCATAGACGAGATCGGAACCGGCCACCCTGAGCAGCCGCGCATGGACGTTGGCGAGGCTGCGGGCAAAGGCGCGCAAGGTTGCGCCCGCGCCATAGAGCCCGAACAGGATGGCCTCGCCCAGATTTGCATGTGTGGAATACATCAGGGCGGCCACGGCGATGCCGGCGGCGGCAGTGATCAGGAGGCTCGCCTTCTGCAAGGTGGAGATTTCGGCCAGCGCCACGGCCTCGTCCTTGCCGCGCGTCAGCGCCGCCGGCGCGCCGAGCAATGCTCCCGCGGCGCTCAGGCAGAACGGAACGACGATCAAGAGGAACGAGAATTGTCCGAACTCGGCGGCCTGCAACAGGCGCAGGAAGATCAGCGAGGCGATGAAATGCGCCGCGGAGACTGCAACGGGCCCCGTCACCGACAGAGCATAGCGCGTGGCGGTGTGCAGAAACGCGGACGCGCGAGGCCCGCCCTGCAACAAGGAAACTGCCTGTTCGGCGCCCGCTTGCATGATCGCCTCTAGGCCGGCTTGGCGCTGGCGGTATTGAGCAATAACATCGCCGCGGCGACCGAATTCGTCACGAGATAGCGCCAGAACAGCCGCTTGGGCTCGCACCACAGCCGGTGCAACCATTCGAGGCCGCTTTGCTGCATCCAACGCGGGGCGCGGACATAGTCGCCGGCCGCGAAATTGAAACAGCCGCCGCAGGTGACGATCCAGCCGACCTTGAGCCTCGCCTTGTTGCGCAGGCAGAATTCATATTCCAGCGGAACCCCAAGCCCGACCCACAGAATGTCGGCGCCTGAGCGGTTGATCTCTTCGCAGATGGAGGCTTCCTCCTCGCGCGAGAAATAGCCGTTGCGGCGCCCGGCGATCTCGGCGCCGGGATGGGACTTGGCGAGGCTGTCCGCGGCGCGCGCGTTAATTTTTTCCGTCGAACCCAGAAGAAAGAACTTCAACCCGTGCTTCTCGGCGGCATCGGCGGCATCGAAGATGAAATCCGTGGTGGCGCTGCGCTCGGGAACCGGAGTGTTGGTGAGCAGCCTGGAAGCGAAGACGATCGGCGCGCCGTCGGCATGGATGACGTCGGCCTGTTCGAGCTGGCGGCGGAAATCCGCGTTAAGCGCGGCCATCGCCACGCTGTGTCCGTTGGCGGCGAAAACCAGCTTGGGTGTGCGCTTGCCGCCGCGCGCGGCCAGACAATCGCCGACCATCAAGCCGCCGAGCTGACGGCGCGAGACGCAGGCCGTCCTGAGGCCGCCGACCATCACTCGGTCGTAGACGCGCGCGCCCGAACGGCGCTCGGTTGTGAAACTCGCGGCTTGTGCCTGGGCGCGCATCAGTAGGCGTTCCTGCTGCGAAGGACTTCCATCGGGGTGCGCAACAGGATCTTGGCGTCGAGCGCGAAGCTCGCATGCTCGGCGTACCAAAGATCGAGATCGACGCGGCGGGACATCTGGCCAACTGTCG
>Ga0265313_10001611_pt1 | contig 20969 bp, 13 predicted proteins | sample 4123metaG_FD_203122 | JGI IMG/M metagenome (GOLD analysis project Ga0265313, IMG submission 203122) | Rhizosphere microbial communities from Carex aquatilis grown in University of Washington, Seatle, WA, United States - 4-1-23 metaG | ecosystem: Host-associated > Plants > Roots > Rhizosphere >...
GTTGATCCTGATCGTCCGGTCCATGTCCAGGTAACTGTCGCCCTGCTCGAGCGCGACCGTCGTGTGCGGCCCGGCGTAGGATTCCTCCTGATAGTGGGCGCTGTGGCCAAAGGCCGCGTCGGTGAGGACGTAGCGGGGCTCATCGGCATACTCCGTCTTGCTGTCGTCGAGCAGGAGTCCGTCGCGCGCGTTGTTGAAGCTGAGGGCCATGGCGGGGACGACGCTCTTCGTCTTGAAATTGCCCGGCGCAAGAATGATGACAGTGAGGATGCGGCCCTTGGGAATGTCCAGCGTCACGGTAAAAACTTTTCCGAATTTCTGGTGCTGGAAATTCTCGACCGGCAGACCCAGAATCTTGCTGGAGCGTTCGACGTAGCCGAGCGATACCTTGGGCCGCCTAGCCGTTTGGCTGGCCGTGTCGCCTTCTTCCAGAAAGTAAGTTTCCTGCCCGAAAAGGTGGTAAGCCGCGGCGACGCGTTCGCTCCGCCCGGCGTCGAGCCATTTCGAGAGGTCGATGGCGGCGGCGGACTTGAAGTCCTCGGCACTCGCGTTGAGCCGGTAAACCTGGTGAAATTGTTCCGGGGACAGGTCGGCCATCAACGCCCGCGGCGGCACCGCCACGATCTTGTTGCCGACGCCGAGCGAACTGTCGGACTCCACGAGCACCTCGACGACGCGGCCGTTGATCAAATCGATGCCCAGATCCACGACGCGCCCAAGACTTTCGTCCTGGAAGTTTTTGATCTCGATGTCAGAGATTGCATAAAGTTTTTTCTCCACGCCGAGGCGCTCGTGGGAGGGCTCGGGTTGCGCCCAAGCCGAGAGCGAGACGGCGCCGGCGAGGACCGCGCTGGCGAGCAGTTTGAATTTCGATTTCATGGAATTTTCTTGGTTGCGGCCCGGGCTGTGCGGCGCTGGCACTGCGTTGGCGCGGATCGCGAGACTCACAGGAATTGTTACGTGCTCGCGGTCGCCGACGGCTTTTCGTTAACGAAGTGTAAGCCACAAACGGCGCGGGCGGTATGGGGTGGAACCCGGCTTGCGAATTTCATCGCACCGAGTCGCGCACAGAGAGATGCCGCGGAAAACGTCCCGCTCAGATTATCGTCACCTGCACGCTGCTCTCGATGATGCCCTGCGCCACGGCGTAGCGGGTGAGGCCGGCGGTCTCGTGGATGTTGAGCTTGTCCATCACATGCTGCCGGTGCTTCTCCACCGTCTTGATGCTGATGCCGAGGGTCGCCGCGACCTGTTTGTTCGCCTGCCCTTCCGCCACGAGTTGGAGCACTTCCGCCTCGCGCGAGGTGAGGCGCTTGCCGTCGGGCTTGTGCAGGCCGTCGCGGTCGAGCGAGCGGTTTCTGCCGTCGGCGATGCGCTTGGCGATGGCCGGACTGAAAAACGATTTTCCCCGGGCCACTTCGCGGATCGCCTGGGTCAGAACCTCCGCGGAGGTCTGCTTCTCCAGAAATCCCGCCGCGCCGACCGCGGTCACGCGCTCGATGTAGGCATCGTCGCTGTGGGCCGAAAGAATGAGCACTTTCGCGGCGGGGTCGGCGGCGAGGATTTGCCGCGTGGCCTCGAGGCCGTTGAGCACGGGCATGGCGATGTCCATGAGGATGACGTTGGGATGAAAGCGGGCGGTCATGTCGACCGCCTCGCGACCGGTCTCCGCCTCGGCGACGATGTCGAAATGGCCCTCCGTCTCCAACAGCGTCCGCAAACCCTGCCGCACGACCGCGTGGTCCTCCGCCAGCAGGACGGTGATATTTTTTGCCGATGTCATTTCTTGTTTTTTTTCTCGTTGAAGGGTATTTCGGCGCGCACCGTCGTGCCTTTGCCGGGCGTGGATTCGATGACCAGACGTCCGCCGACCATTTCGACGCGCTCTTTCATGCCAACCAGGCCCAGGCGCTTCGGGTTTTTGGCCGAGAGCGTTTTCTCGACGTGGAATGACTGGCCGTTGTCGCTGATCTCCATCCGGATCGAGCCCGAAATCTCCGTGATGCTCATCTTGACCTGGGTCGCGTGCGCATGGCGGGCGACGTTGGTGAGCGCTTCCTGCGCCACGCGGAACAGCACGGTTCGCTTGGCGCCGCCCAGCGCCTCGACCCCGCCGAAAGCCGTCATCTGGATTTTGAGTTTTTTCCGCTCGGCAAGACTCTGGCTATAGGCGTGGAGGGCCGGGATCAGGCCGAGGTCGTCGAGCACCGCCGGCCGCAGTTCGCGGGCGAACCGGTGCACCGCGTTCACGGATTTTTCCACCAGCCGCTGGGTGCGGGCGATTTTTTTCTTGAGCGCGTGCAGCCCGAGGGAAGCGCCCTTGCCCAAGGCCGACAACTCGACGTTGATGCCGACCAGCGTTTGCACGACGTCGTCATGCAGTTCGCGGCTGATCTCCCTTCGCTCGTCCTCCTGCGCCGAAATAATCTGGCGCGTCAGTCGGCGGAGCTTTTTCTGCATGACCTGCGACTCCAAAAAGAGTTTTTGATAATGCTCCCGGCCCTTTTTGATGGTCACTTCGCCGGCCTTGCGGCGGGCGACCTCGCGTTCGAGCCGGCGGTTGGCCACGGCCAGGGCCGAGGAGTGCCGCCGCAACGTCTCGTTGCGTTGATGCAGATGCGAAATGGCTTCCCGCGCGGCACGCTCGGCCGCCTCCAGTGGAATGAGCGCCTGAACTAAAAAAGCCCCCTTCCGTTTGAGGAAGCCATTGCGACCGTCGGCAAAATCGTGCGACGACGCCAAGGCGTTCACCGCCTCCTCATGCATGACGGCCAGATCCAGCGTCGCGAGTCCCGCGGCCTGGACGGCGCGGCCCAGACTTTGCGCGCGGTCGCCGTTCACCGGGCCTTTTTTGCCCAGGTGGGCGCGGAGTTCCGCCAGGTAGCGGGCTGACAATTTCGCGCGGGTTTTCTTCGTCAATTGCTCGTTTCCGTCCGTCATTCGATGTGGGATTATCCGGCGGCTGTCGGTCTCAAATGGGTTGCGCGGGCAGTGAATCTTCGATGGAGCGAATCGTCCGTATGGGGCGAATTAGACACCTTTTATTTGGAAAAGGCGATGGGGTAAAACCCTGCCATCCGCGCCGCGCGTCAGAGTCGTGGCGCCGGGTCGCGCCCCGCATCGCGGTGGCCGATGACTTTCCGTGCGGGGGCAAATCTCCCGCCCAATTCACATTTCCCTTTACGCCGCGGCACCCCGCGGCCTAATCGCGTTCACGCCATGAACGATCGCCGCACTTTCATCCGCCATCTGGCCGTCGCCTCGGCTGCGGCGGCGATCTGCGCGAACGGCCGGGCGGCGGTTTCGACTTTGCTGCGCTCCGAGAGTTGCGCCGCGCTCGATTCGCTCGGGCAGGAAACGTTCGCCTCGCTGCGTGGTTCGGCGTTCATGGTGCGCGGGCCGGGGGGCGCGACCCAGTCGCTCGTCCTCGCCGAGGTCCGGCGGTTCGAGCGCGAGGCGCACGTTGAAAATTTTTCGCTGCACTTCGAAGGCCGCGGCGCCGCGGCGTTCGCGCAGGGGATGCAGCGCTTCACGCATCCGAAGCTGGGCAGCTTCGATTTGTTCGTGGTCGCGCATCCGATCGATGCGCAGACTTGCGGCTACGAAGCGGTCTTCAACCGGCTGTTGAGTTAAACGGGCCTCACGTCGCCGGGCCGTTTTCGGCGCGCCACTCCATCAACCGGTAAACGGGATCGTCCCGGCCGCTGGCGATCTGCCGAAAACCGAGCCGCTCATACAACCGCATCGCAGGGTTGAAAATCTCGACGTGAATCGTGACGCGCTTCCCGCGCCGCGCGCCTTCGTCGAGTATGCGGCGCAGCACGGCGGCGCCGATGCCGCGACGGCGGAAGAGCGGCAGCAGCGCGATGTCCATGATCCGAATCTCGTCCGGTCGCCGGTGCACGTAAAGCCGGCCGGCGTCGGCGCCATCGACGACGAGCACGAGAAATTCGGCGCCGGGATAGTTTTTTCGGTAGGCCTCGGCCTGCGCGCTGAATTGGTGCGCGATGAAGCGGCGCTTCTCCTCGTCCGTCCACGGCACCGGCGCGAGTTCCTGTTCCCGGGTGCTCGCATAGACGGACTGGAGAAAAGCGGCGTCCTCGGGGCGGGCCGCCCGGGCGGTGACGCGGTGAGCGCCGGCTTCGAGCGTATCCGTCAACAGCATGACACAAACCATGGCCGCCGCTTTGGCGCGATGACGGCGACCGGCCGTTTCACGTCCGCGGCGGAAAGACGCCTTGCAGCGCGATGCAGAAATTCAGCGTGAGGTAAGGCATCAAGTTGTTGTGCGGCTGGTCGCCGCCAGCCGGCGCGACGGTCTGGTTAGAAAGAACAACGAGGCCGGTGGTGCTGCTCTGATAAATGGCACCGCCGACGGATCGCGCGAGGCCGTCGGCCGAAGTCGGGGTCTTGTCCTGCGCGAGATTGTTGATCGCCATCAAGGAGTGCGAGTGGGACGGAATCTCCGACTCCAGCAGCGTGACGGTATCCGAGCCGCCCGTCTCGCCGAGATCGTGCAGCGAGAGTCCCGGCCCTTGTCCGGGGTGCATCGGCGCGTTGCCCTGCATGTCAGGCAGGGCGAAATTGCTTTTGCCGTCGCCGCCATAGGTCGTGCCGAGGAGCGAAAAGAGCGCGGTGTTCTGTGACAAAGGCAGGATCTGTCCGTCGCAAAACGCCCAGCCTTTGGGCGCGAAGTTGAACGGGAAAATGCGGATTTCCGCGACGAAGGGGTCCATGAGGATTAGGTTTGGGACGGAAAGATGCCAAACAGCGAAATGATGAAATCGACGCAGAGATAGGGCTGGAAATTGTCGTGCGGCTGCGAGCCGCCGGTCGAGCCGATGGCGCTGGCACTCATCGGCGTCGCCGGCGTTTGCTGGCGATACGGAGTAACCGAGGGCGAAGCGCCCGGGACGCTTCCGCTCGGGCTGGCGATCGTGCCGGGATTCGCGGCTGCGAGAAAAGCGTGGGTGTGCGCCGGAATCTGCGGGACCGTGAGCGTCACCGTTTCAACCCCACCTGTCTCCGCGAGGGTGAAACCGTTCCCTTGGTGGACCGGCAGGCGCCCACGCGAATCGGGCAACGCGAAAGTGCTCTGCCCGTCGCCGCCGTAGGTCGTGCCGATGAGGTTGAAGAGCGTCTCGTATTCCGAAATCGGCAGGAGCTGGCCCTCGCAAAACATCCAGCCCGCGGGCGCAAAGTTGCCCGCGAACATGCGAATTTCACCGACGTAAGGTTGTGCCATGAGAAGAGAGGCCTAAGTTTGCGACGGGAAAATTCCTTGGAGCGCGATGGAGAACGACAAGGTCAGAAACGGCTGCATGTTCAGGTGGGCCTGGCTGCCGCCGACGTTGGCGAGCGTGGCGGGAAGCAAGGAAGTCAGGTTTGCCGGAGCGGCGTAGAGATTGTTCGCGCCAGCCAGAAAGTTCCCGCTGGGATTGGAGGAATTCGTGGCGTCGTGTGTTGGGGAGGCCTGTGCCGTGTGCACGTGAGTCGGGATTTCGGAGATGTTCAGCGTGTGGCTCTGTTCACCGCCAAGTTCGCCGAGCGTGTGCCCGTTGCCCATGTGCATCGGTGTCCTTCCTTGCAGGTTCGGCAGTCCGAAGTTCACGCGGCCATCGCCGCCGAAAGTCGTGCCGAGCAGCGAGAAGAGCGCCTGATTTTGATTGATCGGCAGCAGTTGTCCGTCGCACAGCGCCCAACCCTTCGGCGGGAAGCCGAAGGACATGATGCGGATTTCGGAGAGAAAAGGCTCGGCCATGGTTGATCGCGATTAGCTGAAGTTGAAAATCACCTCGAGGCGCATGCCTTGCGCGTCGGGCCCGAGCGGCACGAGGAAGAGCCCGTGCGTGCCGAACCGCGGGTGGGAAAATTCGTAGGTGCCCTGCGGCACTCGTGCGCTGGCCGGCGCGTGAAAAAGCAGGGCGAACGACTCGCGCCCGCCGCGCTCCGCCGGCGTATTGAAGCCGAGACTGCGCGCTTCGCTCAATTTCACCGGGATTTCCGCCAGCCCGCGTCCATCGAGTGTGAAGGCCTCACCCACAAACGGCCTCACTTCATCGAACGAGAGAACAGTGGAAGTTGAAATCATGCGGCGCGAGAAACCGGGTTGGCGCGACTCAGCGCCCGCCGCGTGTAAGGGTCAACCCGATATTCTCCCGCACCGGAATAAGATGTTTTAGCCCTTCGTCTGGGGAGCCGTTTCGTGATAAATAGGGAAGATGCTTGAAAAAGGGGAACGGATGCTCTTTGACCACGACGCTGCCAGCAGGATGGGTTCGGATGATTTTCCCGGAGAGAAACCGCGCTTGAATTCTCCTGGCGCCCACCAGCCTTTTTGATGATCCAAGCTTCCCGCTTCTTTTCCGATCGTTCTGCGGCGCGCGCCCGCACGTTCGGAATGAGCGCGGTCGGTCCGGCGCAATAGGCCGAACGCCCCACATCCTCTTCCCAATTTTTCCGGCCCACTCGTCCGCAGCCGCCCTGCGCTTTATTTCCACTTCATGCATCCAGCTCGCGCTTTTCCTCCCCGCCGCTCATCGAGCGGGCTGATCGCCCTGTTTTGTCTGTGCTTCGCCGCGTTGCCCGCGTTGCGCGCTGGCGGCGCCACGACGGTCGCCGCGACAAAGGACGACGGCGTCGCCGCCAACGCGAGAGTGCAGCAGGGCGACACGGTCAACTACTCCGTCGTCATCTCCAACACCGGGGGTGCGCTCGCCACCGGCGTGACCTTTAACGATACGCCGGATGCGAACACCACGCTCGTCAGCAACTCGGTCCATGCCTCGCCGATCGCTTTCGCCGACAGCTACACCGCCGTCGGCAACACCAAGCTCTACGTCGGCACGACCGTGCCCGCGGGCGAGCCGGCGGTGACGGCCGCGACCGGCATTCTGGCGAACGACACGATTTCCACCTCGCCCGACACAATCGCGTTCACGGCTTTCAGCGGATCGACTTCGCAGGGCGGCACCGTGGTCGTGAACGTGGACGGCACGTTCACCTACACGCCGGCCGTGGGCTTCTCGGGCACCGATACGTTTACCTACACGATCAAGAATTCCGCCGACGCAACGCTCACCGACACAGGCACGGTGACCATCACCGTCAGCAATCCCGTTTGGTATGTGGACAACTCCTACGCCGGCGGCAACGGCACGTCGGACGGCAGCTCGACGCGGCCCTTCACTTCGCCGGCCGCGGTCAATGGCTCGAGCTACGCGGCGAACGCCACGATATATTTCTACAAGGGCAGCGGCACCTACTCGGGCGGGTTAACGCTCAAGTCGGGGCAAACCCTCACGTCCGAACACGCCGCTCTCGTCGCCAACAGCATCACGCTGCGTGCTGCCGTCCCGGCGAACACGCCGACGCTCTCGGCCACGAGCGGCAACGTCGTCACGCTCAGCACGGGCAACACCGTCACCGGCTTCATCGTCAACAACACGACCGGCAGTGCCAACGGCATCAGCGGCTCGGCCATCGGCACCACGGCGATTTCCGACATCGCGATCACCACCGTCGGCGGCGGCACGGCACTGAGCGCCACCACCAGCGGCACGCTTACCGTCACCGGTGCCGCCAACACCCTCAGTTCCACCGGCGGCTCCGCGCTTGTCGTCCAGAACGTGACGATCGGCGCGAGCGGCCTGAACTTCCAAAGCATCGCTTCGAGCGGCGGCAGCGGGACCGGCATCATCCTCGACACGACCGGCGCGAGCGGCGGCCTGACCGTCACCGGCGACGGCTCGAACACTTCGCCCGGCGGCAACGCCAGCGGCGGCACGATCTCCGGCAAGTCGGGCTCGGACAACAGCACGACGACCGGCATCGGCATCTATCTCAACAGCACCCAGAATGTCGTGCTGCGTCGCATGACGATCAACGGCACGAACCAGAACTTCGCCATCCGCGGCAACAACGTCACCAACTTCACGCTCCAGTATTGCACCGTCGCCGGCACCAACGGCACCACCGTCGGCGAAGACGCCATCTACCTCGCCAACTTGCTCGGCAGCGCGACGATCGACTCCTGTCCCATCTCCGGCGGTGCGACGGACAATCTCCACATTCTGAACAGCTCGGGCACACTGAACCGTCTGACGGTGACGAATACGACCTTCGGCGCGACGCAGAACGGCGCGAACGCCAACGACAGTTTCCTCTTCGACACCGCCGCCGGTGCCACGACGGCCAACGTCACGGTTGACCACGACACGTTCCACGGCGCCGTGGGCGATCTTTTTCAGGCCAATGCGGTGGGCTCGGTCGCGATGGACGTCGTGTTCACCAACAACACCTGCGACAACGCCTCGATCTCGCCCGGCCAGGGCGGCGGCGGCGTCACGCTGTCCGGTGGCGGCACGGGCAACGGCCCGACCTACACTTACAACGTGGCCGGCAACACGCTCAAGGGCGCCTTGGGCTCCGAGATCGCCGTGGCCTTTCTCGGCACCGCGACGACCGGCTCGTTCCACGGCACGATTGCGAACAACACCACCGGCGTCTCCGGTCAGAACGCGACCGGCGGCTTCACGGGCATCGAAGTCTTCAGCGGCGGCCCGCTGCACACGGTCACGATTTCCGGCAACACCGTCCAGCAATACTCGCAGATCGGCATTTTCGTGCACGGCTCGCAGGCACCGAATCCGGCGACGATCAACGCCACGATCACGAACAACGTCATCCGCCAACCCTACGACGACGGACAGGGCGACTCGTTTGCCGGGCTCGATCTGGACATCGGCAATCCTACTGACCATCTCACCGCAAACGCGCTCATCTCCGGAAACACGATGACTGGCAGCTTCGTGGCCAGTAGCGGCATCGCCGATGTCAGCCTCAGCGCCGGCACCACCAGCAGCATCAACCTGAGCAAAGGTGCCTCGAACTCGAGCACCGCGACCGGCGTCATCCAAGACCTCAACACGATCGACTCGAATAGCGTGTTTACCACTGGGACCACAAATCTTGTCGGCTCCACTCCGGTCACCTTGCTCTTCGCTCCCGGCAGCACCGAAAATTTCACCGCGAACGCGATCACTGGAACCCTGCCGCCGCGCACGACGCAGGCGACATCGCGCATCGCGGGAGAATCGACCGCGGGCACGTCCGCCCCGGCTCACATCCTTGCTCAATCCGAACTCGACTCCGTTGTCGCCGCCGCGCTCGCGCGTTGGGAGGCGACCGGCCTCTCCTCGGCGCAGATCGCGCGCCTGCACCGCCTCCGCTTCGAGGTCGCCTCGCTTCCGGCGCTCCAACTCGGCGAGGCCGACGGCCGGCGCATTCGCGTCAGCGACAACGCCGGTGGTCACGGCTGGTTCATCGCGACCGACTCGAACAGCGATGCGCCGTTCGCCCGCACCGTCGGCGCCACGCGCCGCTACGCCGATTCCGGCTCCGCGCCCGCCGGTCGGGTCGATCTGCTCACCGCGATCATGCACGAGATGGGCCACGCGCTGGGCTTGAACGACGCCTACGGCGCGCAGGACCGCGACAGCCTCATGTATGGCTGGCTCACCCAGGGCGAGCGCCGGCTGCCCGCGCCGGATGAGGCGAGGGGCGCGATCCCCGGCGAGGATGGCATCACGCATTTCCTCGGGATCCCGACGATCACGATCGGCACTTTGCCGGTTGGCAAATCCGTCACCATAAAATATGCGGTCACGGTTAATTCCAATCTCGGCGACGGCAGCGTCGGCCAGGTTTCCAACCAAGGCACGGTTTCCGGCGGGAACTTCACCACTGTCTCGACCGACGACCCGAACGTCGGTGGTGCGACCGATCCGACCGTCACGCTCCTTGCCATCCCGCCGGCCGTCACGACCAATCCCGCCACCCAGACGGTCAGCCCGGGCAGCGTCAGCTTCACCGCGGCCGCCACCGGCGTGCCCGCGCCGACGGTGCAATGGCAGGTGAGCACCGACGGCGGTGCCACTTTCAACAACATCTCCGGCGCCACTTCGGCAACCCTCGCGTTCACCGCGAGCACCGCCGACACCGGCAAACAATATCGCGCCGTCTTCACCAACAACACCAACCTGACCGCGACGACCACCGCCGCGACGCTCACGGTGTTGGTGCCGCCGACGATCACCATCGCCTTCAACCCAACCTCGGTCCCGCTCAACGGCACGAGCACGCTCACCTTCACCGTCGCCAACCCGAATGCCGCCACGATGCTGACCGGCGTCGGGTTCACTGATAATTTGCCCGCCGGTGTCGTCGTCGCGGCCACGCCGAATCTCACCGGCGACACCACCGGCGTCACCGCCACGGCCAGCGCCACGTCGATCAGCCTCGCCGGCGCCAGCATCGCGGCGAACGGCAGCATCAGCTTCACCGTCGATGTGACCGGCTCCACCGCCGGCGCGAAAAACAACATCACGGGCACGGTCAGCTCCACGAATGGCGGCACCGGCTCGGCCTCCAACACCGCCACGCTCACCGTCGTCGCTCCGCCCACGATCTCGAAGGCCTTCGGCGTATCCACGATCTCGATCAGCGGCACGGCGACCCTTACGTTCACGATCGTCAATCCCAACGCCACCGTCGCGCTCAACGGCATCGCGTTCACCGACAATCTGCCCGCCGGCGTGACCGTCGGTTCGACTCCTGGCGTTGTGAACAATCTCGGCGGCGGCACCGTCACCGCTGATGCGGGTGCCAGCACGATCAGCCTGGCCGCCGGCACGCTTGCCGCCAACCAGACGAAGACGATCGTCGTAAACATCACCGGCACCTCCGCCGGCGTGAAGAACAACACGACCGGCGCGATCAGTTCGACCGAGGGCGGCACCGGCGCGACCTCCAACACCGCCATGCTCACCGTGCTCGCACCGCCCTCGATCGCGAAGGCCTTTGGCGCAGCCTCCGTCCCGCTGAACGGCACGGCGACGCTCACCTTCACGATCACGAACTCCAACTCCGTCGATCTCACCGGCGTGGCGTTCACGGATACCTTCCCGAGCGGCATGGCCGTGGCGGCGACGCCGAACGCCAGCAACACCGCCGGCGGCACGTTCACAGCCATCGCCGCGGCCGGTTCGGTGAGCCTTACCGGCGGCACGGTCCCAGCCAATACCAGCAAAACTGTCGCCGTGGACGTCACGGGCACGACCTCCGGCGCGAAGAACAACACCACCGGCGCGGTCAGCTCCACGAATGGCGGCACCGGCACGACTTCCAACACGGCCACGCTCACCGTCGCCTCGCCGCCCTCGGTTACCACCTCCGGCGGCGCAACCTCCGCGACCGAGCGCGTCGCCGTGGTCATCGACTCCGGCATCACCGTCAGCGATGTTGACAGCACCACACTGGATCACGCCACCGTTTCGATCACTGACAATTTCCACACCGGCGAGGACGTGCTGGCCTTCGCCAACGACGGCTCGACGATGGGCAACATCAGCGGGAGTTACGATGGCACCGCCGGTGTGCTGACCCTCACTTCATCGGGCGCCACCGCGACTCTCGCGCAATGGCAGGCCGCGCTCCGCGCCGTCACCTACACCGATACGTCGCACGCGCCGAACACCTCGACCCGCACGATCACCTTCGTCGTCAACGACGGCGGCCTGGACAGCGACCCGGCGACGAAGACCGTGACCATCACCGCCGTCAACGACGCGCCCACGCTCTCCGGCGGACCTTACACACTGACGAGCACGAACGAGGACACGACAAGCGGCGGCACCGCGGTCTCGACGATCCTCGGTGGCGTCACTTACGCCGACGCGGACGCGAGCGCGCTGTCCGGCATCGCGATCACGGCCAAGACCGGCAATGGCACCTGGCAATACTCCACCGACGGCAGCACGTGGAACGGCTTCGGCTCGGTCTCGGCGACCAGCGCGTTGCTGCTCACCTCGACGACGCAGGTGCGCTACATTCCCGACAACCTCAACGGCGAGACCGCGACGTTCACCTTCCGCGCCTGGGATCAAACCAGTGGCACCGCCTCGACCAACACCACCCCCGGCACGGCCGATCCTTCGACCAATGGCGGCACGACCGCATTTTCGACCGGCACTGCCTCGGCGAGCCTGACCGTCACGAGTGTCAACGACGCGCCCACGCTCGCCGGCGGGCCTTACACGCTGACCGGCACGGATGAGAACACGACGAGCAGTGGCACCGTCGTCTCGGCGATTCTCGGCGGCGTTACTCACGCCGACGTGGATACAGGCGCGTTGTCCGGCATCGCGATCACGGCGACGACCGGCAACGGCACGTGGCAATACTCCACCGATGGCAACACCTGGAACAGTTTCGGCACCGTCTCGGCGACGAGCGCGTTGCTGCTCACCTCGACGACGCAGGTGCGTTATGCGCCGGACACCTTCAACGGCGAGACGGCGACGTTTACCTTCCGCGCCTGGGATCAAACCAGCGGCACCGCATCGACCAACGGCGCGCCCGGCACAGCCGATTCTTCGACCAACGGCGGCACGACCGCATTTTCCACGGGCACCGCCTCCGCGAGTCTGATCGTCACAAGTGTAAACGACGCCCCCACAAACATCGTGTTGTCCGCCGCGACCGTGAATCAGTCTTCGTCCGCGAACGTCAACGTCGGCACGCTCACCACGACCGATGTGGATATTGGCGATACGTTCACTTACTCGCTCGTCTCCGGCACCGGCTCCGACGACAACGCCGCCTTCAACATCGCCGGCGACAAACTCCGCGCCGCCACGCCCGCCACCATGGCCCCGCGCAGCTACGCGGTGCGCATCCGCACGACCGATTCCGGCACCGCGACCTTCGAGAAATCCTTCACGATCGTCGTCACCGACGACGTTGCGCCGACCATCGTGTCCGTCACCGGGCCGGACCCCGCCACTTACGGCCTCGGGCAGAATCTCGACTTCACGGTGACCTTCAGCGAGCCGGTGAACGTGGTGACGACGGGCGGGACGCCGACGCTGCCGCTCACCTTGGCCGGCACGGCGCAGAACGCGGCCTACTTTTCCGGCGGCGGCACCGCCACGCTCGTCTTCCGCTACACGGTGCAGGCCGGCGACCACGCCGCCGACGGTGAAGTCGTGCTCGTCAGCCCGCTCGCGCTCAACGGCGGCACGATCAAGGACGCGGCCGGGAACAACGCCGCGCTCACTTTCACGCCGCCCGCGCTGCCCGGCGTCATTGTCGAGGCGAGTTACCACAGTGCGGATACGAACCAGGACTGGGCGCTGAGCCTCGATGAGCTGACCCGGGTGATCCAGCTCTACAACACGATGGACGGCACCACCCGCACCGGCGCCTACCACACCCAGCCGGGCACCGAGGACGGCTTCGCCCCCGGCCCCGGAACGATTGTCGGCTACCACTCCGCCGACTCCAACCATGACGGGGTCATCAGCCTCGATGAGCTGACCCGGGTGATCCAGCTCTACAACACGATGGACGGCACCACCCGCACCGGCGCCTATCACCGCCAGGACGGCACCGAGGACGGCTTTGCCCCCGGCCCGCCAACGCCCTGACCCATCGCGCCCATGCACCACGCCCTCTTTCGCACCATGAAGTTTTTCGTTTTGTTCCTCGGGTCGCTGCTCCTGCTCCCGGCGTTGCACGCCCAGGCTCCCAGCACGGTCACGCTCACGCCCGACTCGGCCTATCTGCTGCCCGCCGGCGGCAACGTTACGCTCACGGCCAGCGTGAGCGGTTATCCGGTCGACACCAATGCGATCGGCTGGACCGTGACGCTGCCCGCCGGCTGGGCCTATGTCAGCGGCACCGGCGAGCCCGGCGTCAAACCGTCCGCCGGCACGACCGGCTCGCTCGGGTGGGCCTACATCAGCATCCCCGCCGGCAGCACCAGCTTCGCCTTCACCGTTTCGTATCCCGCGGGGATTACGGCCAATCAAACCGTCACCTCCGCGGTCATCGTGCGATCCGGCACGAACACCCGCGAGGACGACACGCCCAGCGACGTCATCTTTCAGCCCGCGCCCCCGCCCGTCATCGGCGGAAGCGCGACTGCGAGCGCCACGTATAACAGCGCGTTCAGCTATCAGATCGACACCACGAGCCCGATCCCGATCACCAGCTATGGCGCCACCGGCCTGCCGACCGGCCTGTCCGTCAACGCGTCCGGTCTGATCAGCGGCTCGCCCACCCAGACCGGCTCCTTCGGAGTCACGCTCGATGCCGCCAACACCGCCGGTTCCGCCGATTCCAAACTCCTCACGCTCACCGTCGCCAAGGCCAGCGCCTCGATCTCGCTCTCGAACCTGAGCCAGACCTATGACGGCACGCCGAAGTCCGCCAGCGCCGCGACCACGCCCGCCAACCTTCAGGTTGACCTCACTTACGACGGAAGCTCAACCGCCCCCACCCACGCCGGCAACTACGCCGTCTCGGCGACCGTGGACGATCCCAACTACGCCGCCCACACCACCGGCAGCCTCGTGATCGAGCCGGCCCAGCAAATCATCACGTTCGACCCCGTCGGCGCCGTTCAGATTAACCAGGCCGTGACGCTGTCCGCCACCGCCAGCTCCGGCCTGCGGGTCACCTTCAGTCTCATCAGCGGCAACGCGACCCTCAGCGGTGCGACCCTGACCATCACCGGCGCCGGGGACATCGTGGTGCGCGCCACCCAAGTTGGAAACAGCGACTACCTTGCCGCCAGCCTCGACCAGACGATCAACTCCCAGAAAATCGCCCAGACGATCACCTTTGCCCAGCCGCCTGACAAGCTGGCGAGCGACGGGCAGTTCGGGCTCGTGGCCACGGCGAGTTCGGGTTTGGCGGTAACCTTCACGATCGTTTCCGGCCCGGCCCAGCTCGCGGGCAGCACCGTCACGCTCACCGGTATCGCCGGCACCGTGGCTGTGCGCGCTTCGCAGGCGGGCAACGCGACCTATCTCCCCGCCACCGATGTGGTGCGCAGCTTTGCGGTCAACGCCGTGAAGGACCGCGTCTTCTTCGGCCCAGGCCAGATCACCACCTCGGTCTCCACGACCCCCCGCGGGGAAACGACCGCGCGGGACGTCACTCCCGCCGGCAACGTCGCGGCGGTCCTGCCCGCCGGCAGCAACACCGGCTCGCTGCTCATCGTCGCGCCCGGCGCCGGCATCAACGAGCTGGTCGGCTTCACCCTGCAGGACGACGGCACCTTCACCACCAGCGCGACCCAGCAGATCGGCTCGACCACGACGACGGTCACCTGCCACGGCCTGCTTTCCGGCACCACGCTCTCCGGCACCTTTGACGCCATCGGGTTCAGCTTCTCCACCACCGTCGAACCGGCGGACGGGCCGTCCACGGGATCGGCGGGCCTGTATGTCTCCACCGCGCTTAACACTGCCGACGGCACCACCTACACCATCATCGGCGCCACCAACGATGTCCTCGTGCTCGTCGTCACGCCGACCAGCACTTTCGGCGGCACCGCGACGCTCCAAAGCAACGGCACCTTCAGCCTGCAGACGGGCAACACCACCGTCGCGGGCACCGTCAACGCTCCGACTACCACGGTCACGAGCACGGTGACCATCGGCGATGCGCCCCCGATCGGCTTCGGCGGCCTGAAGACCACGACGACGCGCACGGACCGCTTGATCAATCTCTCCAGCCGCGCCCGCGTCGGCGCCGGCGAGAAACTCCTCATCTCGGGCTTCGTCATCGGCGGCAACACTTCGAAGTCGGTCCTCGTCCGCGCGGTCGGCCCCGGCCTGATTCCGCTGGGCGTCAACACTGTTCTCCCCAACCCCCAGATCACGATCATGAGCGGAGGCACAGTCGTCGCCTCCAATGACGACTGGGGCAGCAACGCCGATCCCGACGCCATCGCCGCGGCCGCCGCCCGCGTCGGCGCCTTCGCGCTCGCCTCCGGCTCGACCGATGCGACGCTGCTCACCACGCTTGCCCCCGGAGTCTATACCGCGCTGGTAACTGGCGGCGGCGAAGGCATCGCGCTGGCGGAAATCTATGACGCGAGCGAAAACCCGCAGGCCGACTATCAGCGGCTGATCAACATTTCGGCCCGCGGCGACGTTTCGTCCGGCGACAACATCCTGATCGGCGGCCTGGTGATCACCGGCAATTCGCCGAAGAAAGTCCTGATCCGCGGCATCGGTCCAACGCTGGCGACGCAGGGCGTCGCCATCCCGCTGGCCGATCCGGTGCTGCAGGTGTTCAAGGGCGGCACGCAAATCGCCGCCAACGACAACTGGAGTGCCGACGCGACTGCCGCGGCGGACCTGGCCGACGCGGCGACGAAGACCGGGGCGTTCGCGCTGCCCGCCGGCAGCAAGGACGCGGCGGTCATCCTGACGCTGGCGCCCGGACTCTACACCGTCCACATCGTCCCGGCCGCCGGCACCGCCCCCGGCATCGCCATGGTCGAAATCTACGAGGTCCCCGAGTAAGCGAAGTTATCTTATTTTTGCCCAACGTCGGAGATCAACCGCGAGGATCGAACGTCCGGATTGTGACGTGACGAACGGTGGCTGATTCGGCTCGGGTCGCCGTTGCCGAGGAGGAAGAACCGATGCCTGAAGTTCCGGGCACGTCGGTTGTTGAGGGTGCACCACTCTGCTTCACTTAAACCGGAGCCCCGTCGGAGTAGCGGATACCCCGACCAAAACGGCCATCGGCAGCGCCACTCTTCACTTATCATCGTGCGGGGCGGGCTGCAAATGACGCGGCCGAGATCATCTATGGCGACGGGCCGGCTGGCCCGCGTATCGGTCACTCGGCTACGAGCCATCTGGGAGCGAAAGTGCGCAATGGATGCTTGCCGGTGCATCTCGATAGCGCGGGATCCGCCCCGGCCGCCGCGCCTCATTTGGGCATCTCCTCCCGTGTTTGCGCGATCAGCCAGTGGAACCGGGGGCGACAAAGGCGGGCTGGATCGCGTCGGTGTCGCAGCGCTTTTATGAATCGCCGGATCGCGGGGCCTTCAAAGATCTCGCGTGGATCGTCGTCGTAACCCTGGAAGAAGAGCTCGATCCGGCCCATGAGCGGCGCCGACCCGACGTTGCGGTGGAGGCGGCTAATGAAGGAGGCAACGAAATCGGTCCGGCCCGCGGTCGTGATTTTCTCGGGATAACGAGGAAGAAGTATTGCCGGCCGGAAGCCGCCAGGAGGATGGAGCCCGTGCTCGCCGGCCGGCTTCTCCCTGAAATTTCTGGACCGCCCGCGCGGTTTCGCCGGAGGCCGGCGAGCGCTCGCCAATCGGCTGTATCTGGCTTGGCGTTACGACGCGGTCGACGTCCGGGTGCCGGAGTTCGATCATCCCGTCTGTTCAAAGCCTTCGGGCGACCTTTGGATTGCCAACCGGGAGGCTGCGGTCAGGATCCGAATGTTGAATTCGCCGACGTGCTTTTTCTCGGACGGAGGGCGGACCTTTGTCCCGGCCACCAGCGTGCGCATATGAAACTCTGCGTGATTGGCTGCGGGAACTTTGCCAGGCAATTTCATGGACCGGCCCAGCAGCAGTGCGCCGCACAGGATCCCGGTCTCGTGCTGGCGGCGTGTTGCGACGTCGACGGGAACCGTGCCCGCGACTATGGCGACGCGTTCGGCTTTGCGCGCCGCTACACGGACGCGCCCGAGATGCTGGCCGCCGAGCAGCCGGATGCCGTCATCCTCGCGGTTCCGCCAACGATCACCTGTGGGGCCGCCAGCCAGGTTCTCGCCGGAGGCTTTCCATTATTCATGGAAAAACCTCCCGGGATTTCCCGCGAGGAACTAAGCCGGTTGATCGAGGTGGCTGGAAAGAGCCCGTCCAGGGTTCAAGTCGGTTTCAATCGCCGCTACATGCCAGTGATGCGCCTGGCGCGGGAAATCATCGACCGCGATTTCGCGCCGGCTCCGATCATGCGCGTCGATTATGAGATGACACGCTGCAATCGGTGGGACCGCGATTTCTCCACGACGGCAGTGCACGCGATTGATGCGGTGCGCGTGCTCGCTGGCAGTCCGTTTCGCACCGCCCAGTTCGACTACCAGCCGAGGACTCAGGGCGATCGCGAGGCGGTCGACATCTCCATCGATTTGGAATGTGTTTCGGGCACCCGTGTGCGGCTGGAGATTCAACCCGTCGCGGGATGCAACACGGAGTCCGCTAAAATCCACGTGGTGGGTCATTCGCTGAAGATCAAGATACCGTATCCGGGAAAAATTCTTGGCGATGGCACCGTTGAACACTGGCATGGCGACGAACTCATTGCCTCGTTTTCGGATGTCGGTCGTGACGCTCCGGAGAAAATGGGTATCGTGGATGAAACAAAGGCGTTCCTGTCGGCCGTGCGATCGGGCGCCGGGTTTTCGCCCGGCCTCCGGGATTGCACCCAACAAGTGGAATTGATGGAGGCCATCCGCCTTCGCCAAACCGGGACGAAAGTTTTCCAGACATCGTGAAGCCCGCAAAAACTCAATCCGTGAACGATCTCAATCGTTCGCTCCGCGCGATGCAGCCGGGTTTGCTGACCGTCGTTTTTCAGTGGCAGTCGTCGTGACCTCTATTATGAAAAACTCATCGCGCTTCCCAGCGATGGCATTGCAGATCGCTGCCCTCGGCGCCGGCTCCATTCTGCCGGCTCAGACGACTACGCCCGGCGCCGTCTATGCCTTGCCGGCCTCGCGTGTCACCACGTGGCAACCGGGCGTGCCCGGTGGAATTCCTCACTACACCACGGTGGAGGTAACCATCGAGGCGGCGACGATCGGCGGCGGAGCGGGCGACGCGCGCAAAGTGATCCAGGACGCGCTCAACGCCGCCGGGGCCGCGGCCGCGCATGACGGTGCAGGCCGGGTCGTCCTGCTCTCGGCGGGCGCGTTTCGTCTTTCGGGCGAGCTCTACCTCCCGAGCCGCGTGGTCCTGCGTGGCGCCGGGCCGGATGCCACGCGCCTGATCGCCACGAGGAACGAACATCCGCTCATTGTGATCGGCGCCTCGCTCTCGCCCCATCCGACTGCGGGCACCACCGACCTCGCGGTCACCGGGGCAAAAGGTTCCCACATCGTCCTGGTCGCGAACGCCGCGGGCTTCGTCGTCGGACAGCTCGTTTATCTCGACGAGACGACCGACAACGTGCGGTCACAATGGAATCCCAAAAAGCACCCGCCGGGTGCGGGACGAAACTGGTATTGTCGCGAGGATCGTCCCATCACGCAGATTCTCGAGATCACCGCGGTCAACGGAAACACGATCGCCTTCGCGACGCCGCTCCACATCGATTTTCGCACGTCACAGTTGGCGCAGTTGAGCCGGTTCGACGTGGCTCCCGTATGGCGCGCCGGCGTCGAAGATTTACACGTGTCCAGCGGACGCAACGGCAACATCCAGATCGACCATGCCGCGTGCTCCTGGGTGAAGCACGTCGAGAGCGATGATTCCTACGGTTCGTGCATTTCGTTCCGCCAGAGCTACCGCTGCGAGGTGCGCGACAGCTACCTCCACGATTCCTATTACTACAACAACGGCGGCGCCGGCTACGGCTTCGATCTGACGTTCGCCTCCTCGGACAATCTCATCGAGAACAACATCTCGATCCGTTTCAACAAGGTCATCAACTGCCGCGCCAGCGGCGGCGGAAATGTGATCGCCTACAATTACATGGACGATGGCGCGATGAACTCGGCGCCGGACTGGGTCGAGACCGGCTTGCAGGCGTCGCACTATCCGACGCCGCATTTCGAACTCTTCGAGGGCAACTACAGTTTCAACCTGGATGCCGACTTCACGGAGGGAAACGCGATCGACATCACTTATTTTCGCAACCAGTCGTCCGGCCTCCGCCGCAACACGCCGCGGTTTCTGCACGACATCGGCAACCGGCGAATGGCCGGCGCGATGAAAGGACACTACTGGTATAACTTCGTCGGCAATGTGCTCGGCTTTGCCGGCATGCAGCCGAAGCCGCCGGAGGGCTGGGTTTACGAGGGTTCGCCGCCGTGGCCCAACACGCCGTTCACCGTCTGGCGGATCGGATATTGGAGCGACGGCTGGGACGTCACCGACGCGAAGGTCGGCGAGACGATGATTCGCGACGGCAACTACGACTACGTGACCTCATCCGTCCACTGGCATCAAACGCCAGGCTTCGCGGGCACGCTGCCCGATTCGCTTTACCTGACTCGCAAACCGGCGTTCTTCGGCGATCAGGTCTGGCCGTGGGTGGACGCACTCGGCGAGATCAAGGTGCACACGCTCCCCGCCAAGGCGCGTTACGACGCCGGCAAGCCGAACGAGATCGATGCCTTAAATTGAATCGCGACACCAGGAGTTGCGCCGACGCCTCCAGCGTCAATCGAGTTCAACCTCCACGTCGAAGCCCACCTCGAATAGGCGCTGCCAGGGAAGATGAATCCGGTTGACGCGCACGTCCCGGACCAAATTCGACGCGACGAACAGATCGCGCAGACCGACGGCGGATTCGTTGAGGTGAGTGCGCACGCTGGTCTCGATCGCCGGCGCCTTGTCATCGGGCAATCGTTCCATCGATGGGGTGAGGCCGGACGCGGGCAGGTCCACGACCATGCAGCGCGTGCGTTCGTGGGCCTGATAAAGATCGTCGTCGAGGAAACGCAGAAAAAGAAATTCGAGGTGCGCGCGCCGTTGTTCGGCGGTGGCGTCGGTGCGCCGCGCAATCACATGAATGAGCGCCTGGGCCAGAACTGTGCCGAGAGTGTTGCCCGCGGTGTTCCAGCCACCATAGGCCGCCAAGCCTGCCACCGCCGGATGCTGGCGGAGAAGTTCACCGAGGATCAGGTCGGCGGCATTCACGTAAGCGACATCGGCCACGGCCACGGGAATGCCCGAGGCCAGCGTGGCCAGCAGCGCGCGGACGAATTCCTCGGGATTGTGCGAGGGCGACTCCATCTCGCGACGCGTTGCGCGAAAACCTTCGGTGTCGAAAAACTCTTCGAGCCAGGGCCGAAACCTGGGCGGCATTTGCGAGCGGACCTCGTCGAATCCCTGCAAGATCAACCACTGGCTATCGCCGTTGCCC
>Ga0265313_10001613_pt1 | contig 20947 bp, 15 predicted proteins | sample 4123metaG_FD_203122 | JGI IMG/M metagenome (GOLD analysis project Ga0265313, IMG submission 203122) | Rhizosphere microbial communities from Carex aquatilis grown in University of Washington, Seatle, WA, United States - 4-1-23 metaG | ecosystem: Host-associated > Plants > Roots > Rhizosphere >...
ATGGCCTGCTTGAAGGTCTCCATCCACGCCCCGGGCCTCGGGAGGACCTTCACGGCCGACGGGAAGGCCGAGAGGACGAGGTAGGGGGAGGACAGGCCGATTGCGATCACCGTGAAGATCGCGAACGACTCGGCCGTCGACAGCGCGAGCGCCGCTCCGAGCGCCGGGGCGAGGAAGGGCGCCGCGCAGGGCGTCGCGGCGACCGTGGCGAGCGCCCCGGTGAGGAACGACCCGACGAGCCCCGACTTCGACTGCAGCTGTGACCCGATCCCTGTCGCCGTGAGCCCGAACTCAAACACGCCGCTCATGTTGAGCGCGAAGGCCAGCATGGCTGCCGCAAGGCCGAACACGAACGCCGGGGACTGCAGCTGGAAGCCCCAGCCAAGCTGGCTGCCGCCCGCCCGCAGGACCGCGAGGATCCCCGCCAGCACCCAGAAACTCAGCACGACGCCCGCGGTGAAGACAAGGCCGTGGAGCGTCACCTTCCGGCGGTCGGCGCCGGCCTGGTTCACGAAGCCTAGGATCTTGATCCCGAGCACGGGAAAGACGCACGGCATCAGGTTGAGGATGAGCCCCCCGACGAAGGCGAGCGCAAGCGTGCCGATGAAGCCTCCCGCGGGCGGCGGGGCTTCGCCCGCCGTCCCTCCGCCCGCGGGCGCCGCGCCGAACGCGGCGTCGATCCGCAGGCCGGGGAGCGATCCGTCGGTACGCCATCCCTGAGTGGACGTGAGGACCCCGACGAGGCGCTTCGGGTTCTTCGGGCCGTCAGGCGAGACCGGCAGCGTGAGGGCGAAGCCCCCCTTTCCGTCGGAGGCGACCGTCTGCGGGAGGTCGGAGGCGATGACCCCGTCCTCGGAGAAGAAATGCAGGCCGTCCGGCGTGCGGGCCCGATTGGACGCCGATCCGACGGCCTGGACGGTGAGCGTCGCGTCCTTCGCGCCGAGCGCCGCGGACACGGTCCACGACGGATCCGCCGCGGGAAGCTGCGGGAGGACGGCGCGAATCCTCGCCCCCCAGACGGGATCGGGCCGCGGGATGTCGGCCGAGACGGGAAGGGTGAGCGTGAGCTTCGCGTTTCCCGGGACGCACTCGTTCTGGCACATGAGCCAGTCGGCGTCGGCCCGGAGCTCCACGGTGGTCCCGGGCTTCAGGTCGGCCGGCGGCGTAAGGGTCACCGGAAGGAGCAGGTCGCCGTCGTACCCGTTGCCGATCACGGCACCGCTCGAGTCAGTAAGGAGCGCCGGCGCCGGCCACTGGATCCCGCCCGCCTTCCAGCCCTCGGGAAGCGTCCACTTGAGGGTCGTCGGCAGCCCCGTGCCGGGGTTGACCCAGTACGAGTGCCAATGGGGCTGGTGCACGAGGCGAAGCGCCGCCGTGAAGGGCGTCCCGGCGCGGATCGAGGCGTCAGCCGAGATAAGCGAGGCGCTCACCTGGGCGCGGAGGGCCGAGGGAAACGCGCACAGCAGGGCCAGGCTCGCGACTACGGTGGAAGCTATGGCGCGCTTCATGGACGGCTCTAGGACACGCAAAGGGCAGTGTGGTGCCAAGTTCCTCGGCCGCAAGCGTTCAGCCCCCTTTGGCCCCGGCAGCGATCCAGCGCTCGAGCATCTGGGTCTCCTCCGGCGTGAACGGCTTCTCGCCGTCGGAGGGCATCGAGTCGTCGTCGCCTTGCGGAAGCCCCAGCCGGCGAATCATGTCGCTCGACTTGGCGTTGCCCGGCACGACGACCTTCCCGTCCTCGCCCCCGCGCATCAGCTGCTCGTAGGTATCCAGCCGGAGGCCCCCCTTGTGCTTGTCCGGCTTGTGGCACTTGACGCAGCTCCGGGCAAGGAGGGGGGCGATGTGAACCGGGTAGAACGCCGGGTTGGAGGGGTCCGCGCTCGCAGGGCCCGCGCGGAGCGCGCCGGGTGCCGCGGGGCCGGCCTCCGCCGGCGTCGCGGACTCGGCCGGCATGCCGAGCCAGGCCCTCAGTCGCGGGGGCATCTTCGCGGTCAGGTAGCCGTCGCCGTGGGTGATCGCGCCCCCGCCGTCGGCCGTCCAGACCATGAGTCCTAGCGAGGCGGCGAGGAGGAGGGGATAGGCGACGCGCGCAGGGCCGGCTCCGCTCATGGAGCGGGCCCGGAGCGCGCTGGCGCAGACCGCTGCCAGCATGACGCCGCCCCAGAGGTGTCGGGTGACGTCGCGGCCCCGGTAGCCGCCGCTCCAGGCCAGCAGCCACCCGTCGAAGGCCGCGGCGAACGTGGCGGCCACCGCCAGGGCGAGGAACCACCCGGCTGCGGAGCGAAGGTGGGCCCAGTCCCTGCGCAGGCCGGCAAGCTCCATGGCCGGGACCAGGACGAGGAGCGCAACCGGCACGTGGACAAGGAGCGGATGGAGCCTCCCCACGAACTGGCCCCAGTCGCCGTGGTCGCGGCCGTCCGGGGGGAGCCGTTTCACGAGGGCAAGGAGCCCGCACCAGAGAGCCGCCGCGAGGAGCGACGCCGCGGTCCGCAGGCGGCTCGGGCGCGATTCATGGGCGTTGGAGGCCATCGTGGGGTCGTTCGGGGTCGCCTGGGAACCGGGCCACGATGGGATACGGCCTTCCACGGAGGCAAACCAACAAGTTGCGTCCCGCGCTTGCCGGGTGCGGGGTAATTGGCCAACGTTTCGCGCCTTCCCGAACCCCGCCCCACCGATGACCCCAGCGGCCCCCAGCGCCCTCGCGAGGTTTGCCCGCTTTGCCGCGTGGGCCGCCGTGGCCGCGGCGGGGGCGGTGAGCATCGCCGTGCTGGCCTGGTCCCGCGGCGAGGAGCTGAGCGCCCTCTGGATGGTCGTCGCGGCGGCGTGCGTGTTCGCGATCGCCTACCGGTTCCACTCGGCATGGCTGATGGCGCGCGTCCTGACGATCGACCAGATGCGGGCCACGCCGGCCGAGCTCCATTCCGACGGGCGGGATTTCGTCCGGACGAACCGGTGGGTCGTGTTCGGCCACCACTTCGCGGCCATCGCGGGGCCGGGGCCGCTCGTGGGGCCGGTGCTCGCGGCCCAGTTCGGGTACCTGCCCGGGCTCCTCTGGATCCTTATCGGCGCGGTCTTCGGCGGCGCCGTGCACGACAGCATCATCCTCTTCTGCTCGGTGCGTCGGCGCGGCAAATCCCTGGGACAGATGGTGCGGGAGGAGGTCGGGCCCTTCGCCGGCCTCGTGGCGCTTGTCAGCATCACCGCGATCTCGGTCATCCTCCTCGCGGTCCTCGCGCTCGTGGTCGTCAACGCGCTGGCCGAGTCCCCCTGGGGCGTGTTCACGATCGCGGCGACGATGCCGATCGCCCTCGTGATGGGTGTCGCGATGCGCGCGGGGGGCTACGCGCGGGGGCGGCTCGCCTGGGTCACCGCGGCGGGAATCGCCGCGCTCCTGGTGGCGGTGTGGGGCGGCCAGTTCATCGGGGGAACCCCCCTGGAGGGCCTCCTCACGCTTCGGGGCACGACGCTCGCCTGGTGGATCATGGGCTACGGGCTCGTGGCGTCGATCGTCCCCATCTGGCTCCTGCTCGCGCCGCGCGACTACCTGAGCACCTTCATGAAGATCGGCACGATAGGCGCCCTCGGCGCCGCGATCGTCGTCCTCGGGCCGCACCTGCGGATGCCGGCGCTCACGAAGTTCGTCGACGGCTCCGGACCCGTCTTCGCCGGGCCGGTTTTCCCCTTCTGCTTCATCACGATCGCGTGCGCGGCCGTGTCGGGGTTCCACGCGATCGTCTCCTCGGGGACGACGCCGAAGCTCCTGGCCCGGGAGGGCGACATACGCGCGATCGCCTACGGGGCGATGCTGACGGAGATGTGCGTCGGCGTCATGGCGATCATCGCGGCGTGCGCGATGGCGCCGGGCGAATACTTCGCGATCAATGTGAAGGGCGACGTCGTGGCGGTGACCCGCCAGATCTCCGCGCTCGGGTTCGCGGTCACGCCCGCCGACATGGCCGCGCTCGCCCACAGCATCGGCGAGAAGACGATGGTGGGCCGCGCCGGAGGGGCGCCCACGTTCGCGCTCGGCATGGCGCAGATGCTGGCGGGGGTCCTCGGCAGCGGGGCTGCGCTCGCCGTGTGGTACCACTTCGCCATCATGTTCGAGGCGATGTTCATCCTGACGACGATCGACGCGGGGACCCGGATTGGGCGCTTCCTCGTCCAGGACCTGCTCGGGCTCATCTGGCGGCCGCTCGGCGACACCCGCTCGCTTGCGGGCAACGTCGGGGCCACCTCCCTCTTTGTCGGCGCGTGGGGATGGTTCCTCTACCAGGGGGTCGTCGACCCCCTGGGGGGCATCAACTCGCTCTGGCCCATCTTCGGGGTCGCGAACCAGCTCCTGGCCGTGATCGCGCTCTCGCTGGGGACCACCGTGCTGATCAAGATGGGGAAGGCGCGGCACGCGTGGGCGACGCTCCTGCCGCTCGCCTGGCTCCTCTGCGTGACGATGACCGCGGGCTGGATGAAGATCTTCAGCGCGGACCCGCGCCTGGGATTCCTCGCCTCGGCGGCCTCAGGCGTATCGCCGCGCCAGGCCTTCAACGCCCACGTGGACGCCGCCGTCACCGGCGCGTTCCTCATCCTGGTCGCGGTCATCGTGGCCGCGAACGCGCGGGTGTGGTGGCTCCTCCTCGCGGGCAGGCGCGCGCCCGACCTTCGCGAGGAGCCTTTTGTGGCCTCCAGGGCCCTGGATCAGACCTCGTAGGCCGGGAGGACCTTGTCCACCCGAACCTTGTCCAGCTTCGCGTAGACCGGCACGCCGGTGTCGTAGGGCAGGACCACCTCGCCCTGGATGAGCGGCTGCGCGTAGCGCAGGAACTGGAAGTTCATGCTGATCAGGTCCTCGTTGATCCACTCGCGCGGAAGCTTCTTCGTGCCGTTCGCGATCTCGCTTAAGGGCGCGAGGCCGGTCTCGACCGTGTAGTGCTCGGTCTCGCCGCGGACCAGCGTGACCATCTTGTCGGTCTCGCCGGCGATCGCCGCGCGCACCGCAGCCTGACCGGCGAGAAACGCCTCGTCGACGTCCGTCTTGGAGGCCGCATGGGCCGCCGCGCGCTGGATGAGCCCGGGGCGGGCGACGCGAACCTTGGCGTTCGGGATCCCCGTCTCGATGATCTCGCCGAGTGCCTCGCCGGCGCCGCCGAGCCTGGCATGCCCGAAGGCGTCCGTGGCGGAGTCGGCGGCGAGGTAGTTGCCGTCGGCGTCGACCAGCCCCTCGGCCACGACGATCATGCAGTAGCGCTCGCGCTTGAGCACGCGGCGGATGTCCTCAAGGACCTTCTCCTGGTTGAAAGGGACCTCGGGAAGCAGGATGATGTGCGGGGGGTCGTGGGGATGGTCGCGGCGCTTGGCGAGCGCGGTGCCCGCGGCGATCCAGCCGGCGCTCCGGCCCATCACCTCCACGATCGAGACCAGGTCGCCCTGGCCCATCGCCTCGTTGTCGCAGGCGATCTCGCGAATGGTCGTCGACAGGTACTTCACCACGCTGCCATAGCCCGGGCAGTGGTCGGTGCCGGTCAGGTCGTTGTCGATCGTCTTCGGGACACCGATGACCCTGAGCTCGTAGCCCTGCTGCTGCGCGAGCTTGGAGATCTTGTCGGCCGTGTCCTGGGAGTCGTTGCCGCCGATGTAGAAGAAGTAGCGGACGTTGTGGGCCTTGAAGACCTCCAGCACCCGCTCGAAGTCCTGCTGCTTCTTCAGCTTGTAGCGGCACGTGCCCAGTGCGGCGCCCGGGGTGTGGCGGAGCGCGCGCACCTGCTGCTGGGACTCGGAGGCCAGATCCACGATTTCCTCCTGCAGGATTCCGAGCACGCCGTTCAGGCCGCCATAGATCTCCTCGATGGCTTCATGGTTGAGCGCCTCTGACACGATGCCAGCAAGGCTTGCGTTGGTGACGGAGGTAGGTCCGCCGGATTGGCCCACCAGAATGTTGCCTATGAGATCAGCCATGTGAAAGGGTGTGAGGTGTAGTCAGGACAGTGAGGGTCCAAGAAAGCCCATCCCCGAGGGGGGCGCAATTTAAAACTTCGGCGGGGCCGAAATCGGAGCTACAGGAGCCGCGCCGGCCGGTAATCGGCGGCACCCTTCACGCGTTTCGCAAGAGGCTTAACCTCCGCGACGAAGGCATCAACCTGGTCGGGGGCCGCACCCACAAAACGCGCGCTTTCCGCGAGGATCCCGAGAAGGGCCTTCTTTCCCAGGCCGATCCTGCGGTCCGCCGCCAGGCGGTCGAGGAGCTCGGGCCCGGCCGAGCCGGAGCGCATGGCCTTCACGGCCGCCATTGCGTGCTCCCGGATTGCCTCGTGCGCGGTCTCGCGCCCGGCCCCGCGCTTGACCGCCTCCATGAGGATCGTGGTGGTCGCGAGGAAGGGGAGGTTGCGCTCGTTCTCCTGCACGATCGCGGAGGGGAACACCTCCATCTGCTCGAGCACGTTCAGGAGCGTCTCCAGGCTCCCGTCGATCGCGAAGAACGCGTCGGGCAGCGCCACCCTCCGGACCACCGAGCACGAGATGTCGCCCTCGTTCCACTGGTTGCCGGCGAGCGAGCCCGTCATGGTCACATAGCCCGCGATGACCGTGGAGAACCCGCAGATCCGCTCGCAATTGCGCGCGTTCGCCTTGTGCGGCATCGCGGAGGAGCCGACCTGGCCGTCTTGGAACCCCTCGGTCAGGAGGCCGGCCCCCGCCATGAGCCGCATCGTCGTCGCGAAGCTCGCCGCGGCGGCCCCCACCTGGTGGAGGGCCGAGACCACCTCGAAGTCGAGGCCGCGGGGATACACCTGGCCCACGCTTCCCAGCGAGGCGGGGAGGCCGAGGTGCTTGAGGACGCGTCTCTCCAGGCTCGCGACCTTGTCGGCCTTGCCGCCGAGGAGCGTCAGCTGGTCGAGCTGGGTACCGACCGCGCCCTTGAGCCCCCGCACCGGGTAGCGGTCGATCAGGCCCTCGAGCCGGTCGAGCGCAATCAGCATCTCCTGCCCGAACATCGCCATGCGCTTGCCGAGCGTCGTTGGCTGGGCCGGGACGTTGTGGGTGCGTCCCGTGATCATCAGGTCGCGATGCTCGTCCGCGCGGCGCGCGAGCGCGAGGAGCGCCGCCGCCGCCTTTTTGCGGACGATCTTCAGCGACTGGAAAATCTGCAGCTGCTCGACGTTCTCGGTCAGGTCGCGGCTCGTGAGCCCGAGGTGGATGAACTGGCGCTTCGCGAGGTCCGAGAACTCCTCAATGCGCGCTTTGACGTCGTGGAGCGTCACGCGCTCGCGTTTCGCGATGGATTCGAGGTCGATCCGGTCCTTGACCCGCTCGTAGTCCCGGATCGCGTCGGCGGGGATCGGGACGCCGAGGTCCCGCTGCGCCTTCATGACCGCGATCCAGAAGTCGCGCTCGAGAAGGACCTTGCCGCGCCGTGACCAGACGTTCCGCATCGCCACCGACGCATAGCGCTCGGCGAGGACATTGGGGACGGTCTCGTGGGTTGGGGTGTCGGCCGACTCGTTCACGCGAAACCGCCGATCTAAGGACCCTTGGGCCCGAACGCCAACGGAAAAGCGAGGAGGAACGCCCGGACTTGGCCCGGGGTGGCTACGCGGCCATGCAGCGCACCGTCATGTCCCGCAGGACCTCCTCTTGGGCATCCGGCCTGCGGAGGATCTCCTCGAAGGCCCGGGTGAACTCCCGCTGGTTGTCGATCAGGCGGCGCAGGGAGGGCAAGGCGGCCGAGCCCGCAAGCTTGCCCACGTACCAGGGGTTCTGGGTGAAGACGTTGTACGAGCTCTTCTCGCCGGCCGCGTCGCCGAATTTTGCGCCGTACGCCTCCGCCGCCCGCGGGAGCCCGTCGACGCCCCTGGGTCCGACCCGGGCGTCGCCGGCGTCCGCGAGCGCCCGCACTTGGATGAGGATCCGGTTGCGGTTCTGGAGGGCGGCGAGGACCGGGCGCGCGTCGCCGCCGGCGAAGAAGTGCCGCTTGAGGGCGGCCAGCGCCCACTGCAGGTCGCCGCTGAAGAACGCATCGGCCGTCTCGAAGAAGTCGCCCTGCGCGACGTTGGGGGTAAGCTCGGCGACGGCCGCCTCCTCGATGGCCCTTCCGTCCGCGGAATGCGCCGCAAGCTTGTGGGTCTCCTCGATGAGGAGCCTCGTGTTGGGGCCCACCCTGGCCAGCAGGAGCTCGAGCGCGCCGGGGCCGAACTGGACGCCGATCGCGGCGGCCTCGGCCTGAACCACGGCGCCGAGGCCCTCGGCATCGTCCCCGCCGTCCGCCAGCGCAAAGTCCGCGCTCCTCTCGCACCACTTGGCAAAGGACCGCCTCCGGTCCACGGGAGCCGCCGTGATGAGAACCGCCGTCTCCTCGGGATTGACGGACTGGAGGAGCCCCTGGAGGTCCTCGACGCACTTCAGGGTCGTCTCGGCCTTCCCCGTCACCGTGTCCGCCAGAAAATTGACATCCTTCAGCCACACGACCCTCCGGCCCCCGAACATCGGCATCGTCTGGACGGCCTCGCGAAACCGGTTCACGGCGGCCTCGACCTCGTCCACGTTCGCCGCGAATCCGTTCACGATCTCGCGCGAGAATTCGTCCGTGTTGTCCCCGCCGAGCTCGTCAAAGCGCTTCTTGCCCATGCGGCCCACGAGGAAGTCATCCTGGCCGCAGATGAAGGAGAAGGTTCTCGTGGTTGCGGCGGGCATTGCGGGGGCGATTCGACCGGAAGGGGTGGTCCGGCTCAAATGAAAACGGCCCGGCGGGTCCTTACAGGACCGGATCTTCTCGCCCTTCGCCGGCGGCGGCACGTAGCGTGGCCAGGACATGGATCGTCTGACGCTCTTCGGCCTGTTTTCGGTGACCGCGATGCTCGTCTTCTACGCCTTGGAGGCCCGAGGCCGCGGCTACATCCTCGGCTTTGCCGCGGCGTGCGTCCTCGGATCGGTCTACGGGTTCCTCCAGGGGGCCTGGCCGTTTGGGGTCGTGGAGGCGATTTGGGCCGGCGTGGCCATGCGGCGTTGGCTCCTTGCGCGCACATTGGGCACCCGAGGAGCCTGACCCGGCGAGCCTTTCCCGGGAGCCCGAGGGCGGACACCCCACGGAAGGTCTTTCACGCCATAAGAACGGCAAAAAGATCGGCAATTATGTCCGTTTTGTTTTTAGAATGTCATCATAACTTATTGCTTTACAATATATAGATATTAGTAAATATCGGCAAAAAGATCGGCAAGATATGGTCATCACCGAGACCTCGTTCGAGCCCGCGTTTCCCGAGCAGCACAAGGCCCGTTTGGAGGATCTTGCCTGCCTGGTGCTTCTGCGTGCCGGCCAGCTGCAGGCAAAGCTTCGCCCCCCGCTCATGGAGGAGCTGGCCGGGGTCACTCGCATGATGCACTGCTACTACTCGAACCTCATCGAGGGCCAGCAGACGCTGGTACCCGACATCGAGGCGGCGCTTCGCAATGACTTTTCGGCGGAGCCGCAGAAGCGCGACATGCAGGGGCTCGCGCTCGCCCACCTGGCGTGCCAGACATGGGCGGCCGGCTACACGGGGTCCCCCTACGCGCAGGAATTCCTCTGCGAACTCCACAACCGGTTCTACTCGGCGCTTCCGCCCTCCCTGTGCACCGCCACCACGCGTTCCGGGGCCAAGGTCCCGATGACGCCCGGCGTGCTTCGCACGAGCAACGTCCACGTCGGCGCCCATGTCGCCCCGCCGTTTGAGCTCCTGCCGGGGTTGATGCGCAACTTCCGCCGGAGCTATGAGAACCTCGATCTTTCGACAGCGTCGAGGATCGTCGCCGTTGCGGCGAGCCACCACCGCCTCGCATGGATACATCCCTTTCGCGACGGCAACGGTCGCGTCGTCCGGCTCTTCTCGGACACGCTGCTGCGCCAGCTCGGCGTCGACGCCGGCGGCCTTTGGTCGCTGTCCCGGGGATTGGCCTTTGAGCGCAAGCAATACTATGAGCGGCTGGCGAATGCCGACCATGTCCGAAGTGCCGCCTCGGCCGACGATGGGCGCGGGCACCTGAGCGAGCGCGCCCTGCGCGAATTCTGCGAATTTGTGCTCAAGGTGATGCTCGACCAGATCAGCTTCATGGACGCCGTCTTCGAGCTAGAGACCCTCGCCGACCGGATCGAGCATTACGTCCGCCGCGAGGCGGGACTTGGCGAGAACGGCGCCCGGGTCTTCCTGCTCCTCAGGGAGGCTCTTTACCGGGGGGAATTTCCGCGCGGCGATTCGGGTCGCATCGCCGGCGCCGGGGAGCGGACCGGCCGCACGGCGTTGTCGGCCGCCGTGGAGGCCGGGCTTCTCAAATCCCAGACGCCCAAGTCGCCGGTCAGGCTCGCCCTTCCGGCAAAGGTGCTCGGAGCTTACTTCCCGAGGCTCTTTCCGCCCGCCAACTTTCTTGACTGAAGTGCGCCCGCGCCCGCTACCGAAGGTCATGGGTTCCCCTGAAGGATCCGCCGCTGGCCTCGCTAGACTTGCCTGATATGGCTGCAGCTTCAAAGTCCTGCCCGTGAGTCCAAAGGCCCCGCCCTCATCCCCCGTGGAGGTTTCGTGGCGGCGGGACCTGGTCTTTTTGGCCCTCCTTTTCGGGGCGCTCTTCGCCTGGAGGCTCGGCAGCGCCCCCCTCCTCAACCCGGACGAGGGCCGTTACGCCGAGGTCCCCCGCGAGATGCTGGCCGGCGGGGACTGGGTCACGCCCCGCCTCGACGGGGTCCCGTATTTTGAGAAGCCGCCGCTTGTCTACTGGGCCGTTGCGGCCTGTGAGAAGGTCCTCGGCCCGAGCGAATGGTCGGTGCGGCTCACGCCGGCCCTCTTTGCCGTGGGCGGGATCCTGATGGCCTACGGGGCGGCCCGCAGGCTCTACGGACGGGACGCCGGCTTCTGGTCGGCCATCGTCCTTGGCACGTCGCTCCTCTACGTGGCGATGGGTCACCTGGTGGGCCTCGACATGGCCGTCTCCGTCCTGATGAGCGCCACGCTCTTCTGCTTTGTGGTCGGGGTGCAGGAGCCGCCGGGGTGGCGCCGCAGGTGGCTCTTCTACGGGCTCTACGCGAGCGCGGCCCTCGCCACGCTGACCAAGGGGCTCATCGGGTTCCTCATCACGGGGGCGGTCATGCTCCTCTGGCTCGTGATCGCCGACCAGTGGAGGCGCCTGCGGCCGCTCCATCTGCCGAGCGGGCTCGCCCTCTTCCTCGCGATCGCGGCGCCGTGGCACGTCCTCGTGGCCGCGCGGAACCCGGGATGGGCGCATTTCTACTTCGTCTACGAGCACTGGGAGCGCTTCTTCGAGAAGGGGCACGGCAGGTACCAGCCCTTCTGGTTCTTCGCCCCGGTCCTCCTGCTCGGCCTCTTCCCCTGGACGGGGTTCGCCTGGAGCGCATTCCGCGGCGCGCTCGCCGGCGGATGGTCCCGCCGCAGGGAGAACGCCACCGCGTGGTTCTTCGCGATCTGGGCTGCGTTCATCTTCCTCTTCTTCAGCAAGTCCCAGTCGAAGCTGATCCCGTACATCCTGCCCGTTTTCCCGCCGGTGGCCGTGGTCGTGGGACGATGGCTCGCCGAGACCCTTCCCCTCGGGGACGCCTTCCGGCGGATGCGCACGGGCCTGAGGACCTTCGGGTTCCTCGCCGGCCTGCTCGCGGCCGGCATGTGCGTCGCCGTGCTGAAGCCCGGGCTCATTCGCGAGGCGTCGCAGGCGGCGGAGCTCAGACCCTACGCCTACGTCATGGCAGCGATCCTGTGCGTCGGCGGGGTCCGCGCCATGATCCCGAGGCCGGGCGAGGGATCGGCGCGCGGCGCGCTGATCGCCATGACGGCGACCTTCGCCTTCCTGATGGGGGTCCTCGTCCTGGCCATGCCGATCATCGACGTGCGCAGCACGAAGGACCTGGCTCTCGCCGCCCGTGGGATCGTCCGGCCCGGCGAGCCGGTCTACTGCTATCACGCGTTCTTCCACGACTTCACCTACTACCGGGGCGGGACGGTGGGGCTCGTGAACTACACCGACGAGCTTGAGGCGCAGTTCCTTGCCGGGGACGCCAGGCGGAACCTTTTCATTGACGACGCCGAGTTCCGAAGGGAGTGGGACGGGCCCGGGAGGGTCTTCGCCGTGGCGCGGATTCAGGACGCGGCGGGGCTTTTCGCGGACCCCGCGTTCCACTACCATATCCTGGCCGCCGGCCCCCGCCGCTATCTATTAAGCAACCAGCCTTGAGCATTCCGTGTCAGACCTCAGGATGACCCCCGCCATGCCCCCGCCCGCCACCGCCAAGCCCGCGAAGGCCGCCCTGCCGTTCCTGCCGTTCACCCGGCCGGCGATCGACGAGGCGACGATCGCCGGGGTCGCCGAGGTGCTGCGCTCCGGATGGATCACCTCCGGTCCGAAGGTGAAGGAGTTCGAGGCGAGGCTCTCGGAGCTCTTCGGCGGCCGCCCGGTGCGCGCGTTCAACTCGGGCACCTGCACGATGGAGATCGCGCTGCGGATCGCGGGCGTGAAGGCCGGAGACGAGGTGATCACGACCCCGCTCACCTGGGTCGCGACGAGCAACGTGGTCCTCGAGGTCGGCGCAAGGCCCGTCTTCGTCGACATCGACCCGGCGACGCGCACCATCGACCTTGACCTCGCGGAGAAGGCGGTGACGCCGCGCACCCGTGCGATCATCCCGGTCGACCTGGCGGGGCTTCCCGTCGACCGCGACCGCCTTGCTGCGGTTGCCGCGAGGCACACGCTGCGCGTCGTCGAGGACGCGGCCCAGTCCATAGGGAGCACGTGGAAGGGGCGCAGGATCGGGTCCTTCGGGGACTTTGTCTCCTTCAGCTTCCACTCGAACAAGAACATCACGACCACCGAGGGGGGGTGCCTGGTCGTGAACGACGAGCGCGAGGCGGCGCTCGCGGAGCAGTACCGGCTCCAGGGGGTTGTGAGGACGCCCCCCGACGGGATGGAGGTCGAGGTGGTGGGCGGCAAGTTCAACCTGACGGACGTGGCCGCCCGCATCGGGCTCGGCCAGCTCACGCATCTCGAGGAGTTCACGGCCAAGCGCCGCGAGCTCGCCCGCGCCTACTTCGAGGAGTTCGACCGGCCCGCCGTCCGGGCGCTCGGCCTAGGGCTGCCGGTTGCAAACTTCACCGACTCGAACTGGCACATGTTCCAGGTGCTCCTCCCCGAGGAGCGGATGAGCGCCAGGCGCGCGAGGGTCATGGAGGAGATGCACGCGGCCGGGATCGGCACCGGCGTCCATTACCCGGCGATCCACCTCTTCGCGCTGTACCGGCGGATGGGATGGAAGGACGGCGACTTCCCGCATGCGGAGTACGCCGGGCGCAACCTGCTGACCCTTCCCCTGTTTCCCGCCATGGTCCGCGCGGACGTGACTCGGGTGGTTCGTGCGCTCTCAACAGTCCTCGAAAACCTCCGCAAAGCATGAGTGTGGTCCCCGACATCTCGGTCGTCATCCCGGTCTACAACGAGGAGCCGAATCTCCCGCTCCTCTTCTCGAGGCTCAATCCCGTGCTCGACGGGCTCGGCCGCCCGTTCGAGGTCATCTACACGAACGACGGGAGCGCCGACCGCTCGCTCGAGCTCCTTAGGGCGGAGTTTGCGGCGCGCCCCGGCGTGACGCGGGTCATCGACTTTAACGCGAACTACGGCCAGCACATGGCGATCATGGCGGCGTTCGAGCGCGTCCGCGGCCAGGTGATCGTGACGCTCGACGCCGACCTGCAGAACCCGCCGGAGGAGATTCCCAAGCTCCTCGCCCTCATCGACGCAGGGCACGACTACGTGGGGGGCTTCAGGATCAACCGCAAGGACAGCCTGTTCCGGACGGTGGCCTCGCGCATCATCAACGGCGTCCGCCGGAGCACGACCTCGATCGAGATGACGGACCAGGGGTGCATGCTGCGCGCCTACAGGCGTCCGATCATCGACGCGATCGTGCGCAGCGGCGCGAACAACACCTTCATCCCCGCGCTCGCCTACAGCTTCTCGGGCAACCCGACCGAGGTGGGCGTGAAGCACGAGGAGCGGCACGCGGGCGTCTCGAACTACTCCCTCTACAAGCTCATCCGCCTCAACTTCGACCTCATCACCGGGTTCTCGCTCGCGCCGCTGCAGCTCTTCACGATGGTCTCGATGGCGTGCGCGGCCGGCAGCTTCCTCCTCATGATCATTTTGGCCCTGCGCCGGCTGATCCTCGGCCCGGAGGAGGGCGGTCTGTTCACCCTCTTCGGCATCCTCTTCTTCCTGATCAGCGTGACCATGGTCGGCATCGGCCTCATCGGCGAGTACGTCGGCCGAACCTACCAGGTCGTACGCGTGCGCCAGCGCTACTTTGTCCGCGAGATGATCGAGTCGAAGGATTGAGGGAGGCCTGCGCCCCGCATGCCCGCCCCCCGGATCCTCTTCTTCGGCTACAGCGAGGTCGGCCACGACTGCCTCTCGCTCCTCCTTGAGCGCGGCGACAACGTCGTCGCCCTCATCACGCACGAGGACAACCCGAGCGAGAAGATCTGGTTCAAGACCCCGGCGGCGGCCGCCCGGGCGAAGGGGGTTCCGGTCCACACGCCCGAGAAGGTCGGCACGCCCGAATGGGTGGAGCGGATCGCGGCGATGCGGCCGGACCTGATCCTTTCGGTCTACTACAGGAACATGATCAGCACGAAGGTGCTCGGGCTCGCCCCGCTCGGCGCCTTCAACATGCACGGCTCCCTCCTGCCGCGGTACCGGGGCCGGGCGCCCATCAACTGGGCCGTGCTCAATGGCGAGCCGCGGATAGGGATGACGCTCCACCGGATGGTCCGCGAGCCCGACGCGGGGAACATCGTGGACCAGGAGGGGGTGGACATCGGGCCCCGCGACACCGCGGAGCAGGCCTTCAGGAAGGTGCTTCCCTGCGCCCGGCGCGTGCTCGCCCGCCAGATCGACGCCCTGCTCTCGGGGACCGCGACGGAGACGCCGCAGGACCCGGCGCTGGCCACGTACTTCGGGGGCCGCAAGCCCGAGGACGGGCGCATCGACTGGGCGCAGCCGTCCCGGCGGATCTTCAACCTGATCCGGGCGGTCACCGACCCGTATCCGGGGGCGTTCACGGACGTGGGCGCCGCGCGGATGATGGTGTGGTGGGCGGAGGAGGATTCGCCCGCGGCCCGCGGCAGGACGGGGCGGGCCGGCGAGGTCCTCTCCGCGGAGCCGCTGGTGGTCGCCACCGGCGACGGGGCGCTTGAGCTTACCCGCATCGAGTGGCGGGGCGCCCCGGCCCCGTTCCTTCGCGAGGGACAGTCGCTCTAGGGGCCGGCGTGCGGGTTTCTGAATAATCCTGAAACACGGCGGCACGGGCGGATCCCGCCCTGAGTCCCCGTGGAGTCAGCGCCCAGGGGCGGGCGCGAATGCATGTTAATGCCTCTTCATCCAACGGCTTAACATCAATATCATTTTCTTGGGTTCATTGGCATACAATTGGCTACGTCCCGGAGGCGGACGTTAAATCCGCATTAAAGCATCAGATTCAAGTTCCCCCCAGACACGCGAGCACCCGCACCACGTTGCCCCAGTAGTCCCAGTTCAACTCCCACGACCTATGCCTGATACCTCCACGCCGACGCCGACACCGACGATGAAGCCCACCCTGGGCCTCACCGGTCTAACCGTTAACGCCATGGCCCTTATCGCTCCGGGCGCCTTCCTCTGGCTCACCTTCCAGGAGCAGGCGCTCTACGGCGCCCCATTGGCGGGTTCCTCCATGTGGTTCGGCATCCTGATGGCGCTGCTCCTCTGCTACGCCACCGCCGTGAGCTACGCCGAGCTCTCGAAACTCTATCCGGGAGCGGGCTCCTCCTACTTCTACGCGGAGCAGGCGTTCCTCGCGAAGACCAAGGCGTTCAAGTTCGCGCGCATGGCCAAGTTCTTCACGGGCTGGGCGAGCCACCTGTACTACTGGGTGTACCCGGGGTGCATGGTCGGGGTCACGGCGCTCCTCGTCGGCTACCTCTCCGGCTACCTGTTCCCCGACACGTTCAGCGGGACCTACAACAGCCCGCTTGAGATGTACCTCTTCTGCATCGTCTTCGCGATCGGCGTGACCTACATCGCGTACCGCGGGGTGAACGGGAGCACGGCGGTCAACATCGCGATCAACATCATCCAGATCACCGCGCTCGTGGTGTTCTCGGTCATCGCGCTGGCCTACCGCGGCTCTCACCCGCAGGGCTCCAAGGCCTACCACCTCTCGAACGGCGTCGCCGTCAACTACCAGGTCGCGCAGGTGACCGTGAACGACGACAAGGGCAATCCGCTGCCGGTCCTGGACTCCAGCGGGAAGCCGACCAAGAACGCCGACGGCACGCCCGCCTACCAGATGCAGGACGGCACCGACAAGGACGGCAACCCGCTTCCGGCCGACGCGGACGGAAAGCCCACGACCGTGGACAAGGCGGCTCCGTTCGCGATCGACTACAAGGACGGCGCCTACACCACGGACTCCTCGGGCGTTCAGACCTTCAACTACCATCCGACGGCAAAGTCCGTCGTGGGGCCGCACAACTTCAGCTACGTCATCGTGCAGGCCTGCGTCGCGATCCTGATCCTCGTCGGCTTTGAGTCGGTGACGTCCATGGGCGAGGAGGCCAAGAACCCGAAGAAGCACCTTCCGTGGGCCATCCTCCTCTCGCTCACGATCCAGGGCGCCATCTGCTACCTGTTCGAGTACTTCGCAGCGAGCTACTTCCTGAACAGCGGCTACACGCTGTCCAATGCGGGCGCCTCCGGGGCCCCGATTGGCGACATGATGGTCCTCGCGGGCACATGGGTCTTCGGCAGCTACGCCGCCGGCAAGGCCTTCATGCTCGTGCAGGCCTTCACGGTGTTCCTCGCCCTCATCGGCACGACGCTTGCGTGCCTGAACACCGGGGCCCGCGTCACGTACGCCATGGGACGCGACAAGGAGGTCGGCGCCCACTTCGGCCTCCTCCACGGCAAGACCCTGACGCCGCACCGCTCGATCTGGACGCTGGGGATACTGTCCATCTTCCTCGGCATGATCACGGTGACGACCTACCTTGGCGGCCAGGCAAGCGACCCGGCGGCCCTGGACAAGCACAACATCTGGTACAGCTTCGGCATCTTCAGCCCGCACGTCTACACGTGGATCCCGAATTCGTTCCTGATCATCACGCTGGTCAGCAACTTCGGCACGTTCCTGCTCTACATGGTGACCTGCATCGTCGCGATCGTCGCCTTCAAGGAGCACCACATGTTCAACGGGATTAAGCATTTCGTCATCCCGGTATTTGGATTCCTCGCGAACCTGCTCTGCATGCTCTTCTACCTCATCGGGCCATTCTCGGTCGCCGGCATGAGCTGGCACGAGTCGTACATCGCCCTGGGCGTTGCGGGGCTGTGGGGCGTCTACGGACTGTGGTACTTTGCCAGCGGCAGCAAGGCCACGGGCAAGGCGATGATCCTGACGCAGAAGCCCGCGTAGTTCTCATTGACCCGGCCCAGAGCCGCACAAGAGTTCATGGCTCCGACTGCCTTAGGCAGCGGAGCCATTTTTTTCGCCCCCTTCATGCGCCTGCGCTACGCACGCCTCACGACGACCGGCCCGGTCCGCCCGATCAACGAGGACTTCCTGGACTTCTGGGAATCACCGGATCCCCTGATGAGGGAGAAGCAGGGAAGCGTGGCCGTCCTTGCGGACGGGGTGGGGGGCTACGAGCACGGCGAGGTCGCCAGCAAGCTCGCCGTCGAGTCGGCGATCAAGGAGTTCCAGGGGGCGACGGGGGACCTGAAGCCCTACACGCTCCTGCGGCGCATGTTCACGGCCGCCTGCTCCCAGGTGCACGACGCGGTGGTGTCCGGTCACAAGGGCCAGAAGATGGCGACGACGCTGGTCGCCTCTATATTCCGCGACGGGGCCGTGTGCGTGGCGAACGTCGGCGACACCCGGGCCTATTTCATCCGCCAGAAGACGATCAAGCGCCTGACGACCGACCACATCGCCACGTCCGTGCCCGTGAAGCTCGGCCTCCTGCTCGAGCGACAGGCCATGGCGAGCCCCCACCGCAGCGAGCTGACGCGCAGCCTGGGCTCCGAGCCCTTCTGCCAGCCCGACTTTGCCACCCAGCTCGTCCACCATGGCGACTTCATCCTCCAGTGCACCGACGGACTGCACGCGTGCGTGCTCGACGAGGAGATGCGCGAGATCATCTGCCGGTCCCACCCCTACGACGCCTGCAAGGAGCTCGTGGCCCTGGCCACAAAGAGGGGCAGCGACGACAACATCTCGATGCAGCTGATCGAGGTGCGCAACTGGGAGGAGGTCCAGAAGACCGCGCGCGTCGCGCTGGGAGCCGATGTGTCGCCGAGGAGGGCCGTCGTTGCCGCCGCGCTTGCGGCGACCGGCACCGGGGAGCCCGGCCCCGGCACGCTCCTCGACGGCCGGTTCGAGCTCACCGACCTGGTGGCCCGCAGCAACATGGCGTCCATCTTCAAGGCCAATGACCGCGCAACCGGCCAAAGCGTGGCGCTCAAGATCCCGCTCCTTGCCCTGGAGAGCGATGTCTCGGGCTACGAGCGGTTCCAGAGGGAGGAGGAGATAGGGGCGCGGCTCAACCACCCCACCATACTGAAGGTCATCAAGGTCGATTCCCAGAAGAGCCGGCCCTACCTCGTGATGGAGTTCCTCGAGGGCAAGACCCTGGCGGAGGTCCTCTCGAAGCGGAAGATGCTCTCGGAGGGCGAGGCCGTGTCCTACGCGGCGAAGATCTGCGACGCACTCGAGTACCTCCATGCCAACGGCATCGCCCACCGCGACCTGAAGCCGCAGAACATCATGGTCTGCACCGACGGCAGCCTCCGGCTCTTCGACTTCGGCATCGCCCGGGTCGAAGCGGCCCGCCGGCTGACCTTCGTCGGGCTCACCCCGACGCTTGGCACGCCGGATTACATCTCCCCCGAGCAGGTCCGCGGGAAGCGCGGCGACCATCGGAGCGACATCTACAGCCTCGGGGCGATCCTCTACGAGATGGTGACGGGCGCGACGCCGTTCGAGGGGGAGAGCCCGTACATCGTGATGAACGCGCGCGTCAGCGGCGACCCGGAGGCGCCGCGCAAGCTCAACCTCGAGCTGAACCCCGCCATCGAGGAGATCATCCTGCATGCGATGGACCGCGACCCCCGGGGGCGCTATCAGTCCGCCGGGGAGATGAAGCTCGAGCTCGAGAACCTGGACAGGGTCGAGATCACCCACCGGGACCAGAGGCTGAGGGCGCCTCAGCCGTGGAGGAACCGGAAATACACCGCGCTCCTGATCGCCGTCGGCGTGCTGGGGTGGATCGGGCTCTTCTTCGCGCTGTTCCTGTTCCTGTCGCACAAGCACCGTTGATCTGGCGCCCCGGGCCGCCGCGCGCCGCTCGGCCTCTTAGCGAATTCTTAATGCTTCCCGGTCGCGCCTTGACTGGCGGGCGTCCGGCGCGGCTGCTAGGATGACGCTGGCAGGTGCGGCGCCCGAGCCGCGGATGACTAGCATTCTGTTAATCTGGCAGGGATCTTGCTTAAACAAGGCCGCCTCGCCGTCACTGCACAGGAAATAGGGGCGGGCCATGATCGACAGAGCCTCGACAAACTACAGACCACTACAAATGACCCAAAACGTTATGATCCAAGCGAAAACAAAGATAGCCGCCGGGTTTATGTGCGCACTTTCGGCGTTGGCGGTGCACGCCCTGGCGCAGGCCACACCGGCCGCGCCCGCGGCCCCTGCAGCCGCGACTCCTGCTGCTCCGGCAGCCGCCGCTCCCGCCGCGGCTCCAACATCCCCGGTATCGACGCCGTCGATGGAGGGGCCCCTGGCGGTCAACGTTAAGCCCGAAAGCTTCGACATCCCGGACTTCGGCAAGATCTACGTCTCGGGCGCCGTGACGGCGATCGCGCTTGCGGACACGCCGCAGTTCTACGGCGAGAAGGGCGGGTTCGGCGACCTGAGCAACGCGCAGGTCTTCGTGCAGAAGGTGGACGGGGCGTTCCAGTTCTTCCTTGATGGAGGAACCTATTCGTTCCCCACGGTCGGTGTGCCGTACATCACGTCCGGCAACATGAACAGCCTCACCTTCGGTGCGCTTCCCGTGGGCTTCATCAAGCTCGTGAGCGGCAACTTCTCGATCGAGGCCGGTAAACTCCCGACGCTGATCGGCGCCGAGTACGGGTTCACCTATGAGAACATGAACATCTCCAGGGGCCTGTTGTGGAACCAGGAGCCGCTCATCAGCCGCGGCGTGCAGGCGAACTACACCGCGGGCCCGGTCACCTTCAACGCCTCGTGGAACGACGGGTATTATTCGGACCGCTTCAACTGGGGGACCGGCGCCGTGACCTGGGCGATCAACTCCTCCAACTCCCTCGAGTTCATCGCGGGCGCGAACTTCGGCACGACCGACTACGGCACCTCGGCCACGCCGGAGATCCAGAACAATGACAAGCAGATCTACAACATCATCTACGCCTACACGTCCGGCGCGTGGATAGCCCAGGGCTACTTCCAGTATGCCGAGTCGGGCAATGCCTCGTCCATAGGCGTCAAGGCCACGTCGACCACCGGGTTCGGCCTCCTTGTCAACTACGCGGTTCCCAACACGAGCTGGAACCTCTCGGCCCGGGTCGAGGACATCACGTCCTCGGGCAGCGTGGCCGACGGCTCGGCCAACCTCCTCTACGGCCCGGGAAGCAAGGCGTGGTCCTTCACCTTCACGCCGACCTACCAGGTCGGGGTGCTGTTCGTGCGCGGCGAGGTCTCGTTCGTCGGTGCGTCGTCCACCACGAGCGGGCTCGCCTTCGGCAAGAGCGGCACCGACACCTCGCAGACCCGCTTCGCGATAGAGACCGGCATCCTCTTCTAGGGTCCGCCAACCGGGAGGCCCGCGCCCCTGCGAGGGCGCGGGCCTTTTCTTTTGCCCCGACGGGAGCG
>Ga0265313_10001614_pt1 | contig 20940 bp, 21 predicted proteins | sample 4123metaG_FD_203122 | JGI IMG/M metagenome (GOLD analysis project Ga0265313, IMG submission 203122) | Rhizosphere microbial communities from Carex aquatilis grown in University of Washington, Seatle, WA, United States - 4-1-23 metaG | ecosystem: Host-associated > Plants > Roots > Rhizosphere >...
GCGCGCACTACTCCCGCATCCAGATCTGCAATCCCGCCAACATAATCCATCACAGCCGCACGAAGCTGCTCTCGATTCTCCAATATCCCGCTCGCGCGCAGCGGATCCAGCAACAGCCCGTTGATCGTGAAATCCCGCCGCTGCACATCTTCTTCAGCGCTCTCCGAATAGCGCACCGCATCCGGCCTTCGCCCATCGCTATACGCACCATCCGACCGGAAAGTCGCCACCTCTGTCACAAAACCCGCGTCCTCCGGAGCCACCAGCACCACACCGAACTTCGCTCCCACCGCAAACGTCCGTTCAAATAAATCCAGCACCACATCAGGAGTAGCGCTGGTCGCCACGTCATAATCAGCCGGCTCCCGACCCAGCAGCAGATCCCGCACACAACCACCAGCCAGAAAAGCCTCAAACCCAGCAGCACGCAGCGTCTCCACCACCCTCAATGCCTCACCGAATTTGCGCCCGCCCGTCAACATCGCTGCATTCATTCTCGCCCCACCGCTTCGAGGAGCCAAATCCCCCAACCTCCAGCACGTCCCGCTAACCTGCTAACTCGCGACCTCGCCGCGAAAGCGGCGTGCTAACTCGCTAAACCAGATCCATGCCGGGTGCCCCATCCTTGAATCGTTCTCTGATTCAAGGGTGGGATACCAAGAACCCAAACAATGCAAGACTCCAGCTAACCCGCAAACTCGCGACCTCGCCGCATGAGCGGCGTGCTAACTCGCTAAACTAAATACATGCGCGGTAACGGCCTCATCCTCGCCATCGAGTCCTCCTGCGACGAGACCGCAGCCGCTGTCGTCCAGCGTGGCTCCCGTACGCTTTCGTCCGTCGTCGCGTCGCAAATCGCCACCCACGCCCGCTATGGTGGAGTCGTCCCCGAACTGGCCAGCCGCGAGCATCTCCGCGCCATCGTTCCCGTAGTCCGAGCCGCACTCGAGCAGGCTCAAGTCGCACTCTCCGATCTCGACGCCGTCGCCGTCACCTCCGGACCCGGCCTCGCCGGCGCCTTGCTCGTCGGCATCACCTACGCCAAAGCCCTCGCCTTCGCGCAAAACATTCCCCTCATCGCCGTCAACCATCTTGAAGGCCACATCCATGCCGTCCTTCTCAACGAGCGCGAACAGCATAATTCTCTTAACGAAAACGCCGCGAACCAACCCAGCTCCGACGAGCAAGCCCTCGCTTTAGTCGTCTCCGGCGGCCACACCCATCTCTACCTGGCCCGACCAGCCCTCGGCGCGTGGAACTACAACCTCATCGGCCGCACCGTCGACGACGCCGCCGGAGAAGCCTACGACAAAGTAGCCAAGCTCCTCGGCCTCGGTTACCCAGGCGGCCCGTGGATCGACGCGCTCGCGCAACACGGAAATCCGCGCGCTGTCCCTTTTGCCTTCTCTCAAATCAAAACGAAAATCCATCTTGGCGGAAAACCTCCGCGCACCAAAGCTGCCAAAACCGCGCCCATCGCCAATCTCGACCCTCGTTTTCTCTTCTCGTTTTCCGGCATCAAAACCGCAGTCCTTCGCTATGTCGAACTGCATAACCTGCGCCCTGAAGCCGAAGCCCGTCGCGAAGCACTCTTCACCGGTCCCGACGCGCCCGCCAAACCCACCATTGAGGATGCCCTCGCCGCTGCCGACCCGCAGACTCTCGACCTGATCGCCAGCTTTCAATACGCCGTCGTCAGCGACCTGCTGCGCAAGACCTTTGCGGCACAGGAAACCCTCGGCGCCACTCGTATCCTGGTCACCGGCGGAGTGGCCGCCAATCGCGAGTTGCGCGCGCGCTTCACCGCGGAAGCGGCTCGCCGCAACCTGCACGTCGCCTTCCCCACCCTCTCGCTGTCTACCGATAACGCGGCAATGATCGCTGCCGCCGCATGGCCCCGTCTTCAGGCCGGCGAGTTCGCATCTTCCAGTCTCAGCGCCGACCCATCGCTCGCCCTCGGCATGTAGCTCCGGTGATCAGCGTCCCCGCGTCAAACCGCTTCAATGGCGTGAATACCGTTCGCAATCTCCATCGCCAGCGTCTGGCGATCCAGACAAAAACGACTTCGATCCGCCTCCGGAACCTTGCCCATCAACGCATCAAACTCCGCCTTATCGCACCCGGGAAACGCGGGGAATCCCAGCACATCGGCCATCCCGCAGCTCACCTTCACAAGCTCGCCCATGCCCCAGCTTCCGCCGTCTCCAACTGCCTCGTGATGCTCTGAGACCACCGCCTCCAAATCTTCCGGCAACTTCCAGTCACCAATCAATCGCCGTCCCGTCTCGCAATGATCCCAGCCAAACAGTTGTCTCTCGCCTTCAAGAATGCTCTCTGGCGATCCCTTATGCTTCGTAAGCAAACTGCAATATTCCTTCGGCTGAATTACCGCTAAAGCTACTCGGCCAATATCGTGCAAAATTCCGGCAGTGTACGCGGTGTCTTTGTCCAGAAATCCCGCCACCGCAAGCCGTTCCGCTATCAACGCACATGCAAGATTATGCCGCCATAAATCTCGCATCGCCGGGTAGCTCATCGATTTCCCCAGGTACGCCCGCACCCCCACAGTAATGCACATGCCCTGCAGCGTGTTCGCGCCCAGCACCGCGATTGCCTGCATAATACTGCTCGATGGATAACGCGGCGAATACAGAACAGAATTCGCCACCGTCAGCACTTCGCTCGCGAACGCCGGGTCGGACGAAATCAAATCGCAAAGCTGGTGCAGCTGCACATTCTCGTTCTGCGCCAACTGCAGCACGCGCATCGCAACCTGCGGAAACGGCGGCAACCGAAGTTGCGCCCATGGAAGCCTCGCCATATTTTCATTCCTGCTGTCCGGCTTCAATACTGTCCCCCGTCCCGTCACGCGAACTGTCGCCACGCCAAATCGTCCACGCGCTCAATTACCACCGTCCCACATGCGTGCAATGCGGACGAACGGTACCTAAGTTTTCGGCAGAAGTGGGGTTTTCTATAGTTGGATTTCTCGATAGGAATCTCGAGCACTGCTTTCGTCGTCCCGCAATTACAACTGTGTCTTTAAATGAAGCACTCGTGACCTGACACGATTCGCAATCGCATTGAACAGCTCTAATTTTTTATTTAGCTTCCCAGCACACCCCTCACCGAGTCACTGGCGTCATGCGGAGACGGCCACCCCGCTGCCCCAACCGCGCCACGCGCGGAACCACAATCAGCGTTATCGCAAAAATAAAAATGGAAGCCGCGATGAACGCCAGCTGCCCATGCCGCAGATCTTCTAGCACCAGCTTCACCGCCAGCAGAGCCAGCGTCCCGTAACCAATTCTCGTCAGCTCCGCTCGACCCCATCGCGCCCCGCCGAACGCCAGCCCAATCGCTGAGGTACAAATCGTTAGTGTGCGAATAAACGCCAGGTGATGCGCACCCGGTATCACCCTGAGCGCAACCAGGCCCGTCAATCCCTGCACCAGCAGCGCCGTCACGGCGCCTGTCGCCACCGCCGCCAACACGATCGTTAATGCTTGCTGTTGCCAGCCTTCACTTCCGCCTTGCACGGCGATCACATAGCAGGCAATCGCACAAAAGATGACGAGATATATCGCCAGTTCGGCTGTACCGGGCGAAGTCCCCACCATCTCGCTCATCATCCAGTTCAGCAATCCTGACACTCCGGCCGCCGCCAGTAAAAAAATCAAGCCGTGAAGCTCCAAGTGCAGCCTCAGCATCCTCGCACCAGCCCAGCTTGCCGCCACCGCCCACATTCCCAACCACGGCGACTGCGCCTTAACGGGCAAACACATCATGCTCCCCGCCAACATAAGCGCGCCGCTCCAGCTTGCAAACACTAGAAAATTGCGCCGATCTTTGGCGCCGTTGAAGCGCATCAGGGTCACCGCATATCCCGCCACTGCCAGCCCCAGGCACCAAGCCCCGAAGATCACAGAACTCGCGGGCGGCCCAAAATAAATCAGGCTGCAAGCCGCCAGCAGAAACGCGCCCATCGTCTGCACGGTTTCAAACACCGTGATTTGTTTCCGCGCTGCTACCGTCTTCAATACAACGCCGACGCCTGCGATCAGGAACAAAATAATTCCCGGCGCAATCAACATCGCCGTTCCAAGTTGCGGATAACTGGGTCTCGTGCTCTGCGCACTTGAATAAATAAAAATCAGCGCCCAGATCGCCACATCAGCAGCCAGCGACACCATCACCCGCACGCCACTTGCCCGGCCCCGCAGCGCTCCGAACTCACCGATCAGCGCCATCGCCAGCAGCACAGCGATAAACGGGACCATCTGGTGCGATGCAATCGCCAATGCCAGCGCAAGCGACGACGCCGTCAGATTCGTCACCCACAACACCGGCGCCAAGTCGCGCTTCCAGGCCAACAGCGATGCAGCAGCCGCGAATCCCGCCACCACTGCAGCAGCAACCGGCGCAGTCAACACGTTAAAACGCAACATCAACTCCCAGAGCATGGGAGCAAGAATTAATGCAGATGTGCAGGCGTAAATTGTGCCGCTAAGCCAGTCGCCGCTCTTCGCGCGCGATGCCAACACCAGCCAGGCCAGTGCATAAGCAATGGCCACAGCAGCAACCACGGCACTCGGCAGCACATTCGACTCGGCCACGGCACGCAGCAAATACGCCCCGGCAATGCCCAGCATCGCTTTGCCCAGTAACGGGAATGCACCCACGGTGGTCGAGGCAGACAGGCTCTCGCCGCTGTCGCTCGCAGCAGTCTTGCCTGGCTCCTGCTCCGCGAACGCAACCATCGCCTCTGCAGGATGCTCGAGAGCATATACCCGCTGCTCCAGCGCATCAAGCCTGGTCGCCAGCCGATTCAATCCGTCGGGAAGATCTTCCATACATCCCACCCGAACCCGTCCGATACGCTCAGTCCGCTGCCGCAGTCCCGTGCAGATCCTTGTCTTGCCACGGCGGCAAAAGCTTGATCAACACGAACAAAAAAATAAACGGCAAAATCGTCAACGCAATGGCCGGCAGCAATCCTTCACGCGTACCCAGCGTCATCTTGTACGTCGTGTATCCAAGAAAGCTCTTTGAGAAAATCTGGCCGCCAATCACCACGTTCCATCGCATTGCAAAAATGCCCATCAGCGCCAGCGCGCCTGAAGTCGCATACATCCGCTTGCGCACAATCTCAGGGAACTTCACCACCTGCGTCAGGAACAAAAGCACCAGCGGCACGAGCGTTCCCAGGCATATCTGCAGAACAATCTGCGAGAGGAACAGCTTCGTATGCACCATAAAGTCCAGGCTGCGGAACGATTCATCGGCTTCATATATACGATGAATCAAATCCAGCATCTCAAGACTGAAGTCGATGATGAAAATGTAGAAGAGATACATCGCAATCGAATCCACGCAGCGAATATCAATCAGCTTCTTGCGCAGCTTCGTTACTCCCATGTACAGCAGCATCACTGCCGCAATGCCTGAAACCATCGCCGAGAAAATGAACACCACAGGCATCAGCGGCGAATTCCACCACGGATTTGCCTTGATCGATCCAAAGATGAATCCGACATACCCGTGCAGCAAAAACGCCGAAGGAATACCGATCAGCGTCACGATCCAGCCCACACGCTCGTCAATCGCTAGCGACCGCTCGCTAATGTTGCTCGAGCCCAGCGTCATGATCTTGTAGATCACCCGCAACAAACCCTTCGACTGCTGCGACCACAGCACGATATCGCGCCGATAATCAAGCCAGATCTCCAACACCAGCACGGCCATCAGGTACCACAAATACACGTACCCGAACATCGCCATTGCCGACGTCGCATGAGGAGTAAAGTACATCTCCGGCGAACGTTCCGGATGCCCAAGATGCAACTGCAACGGCAGCGGAGCATCCAGCAAAAACGCCAGTGCCGTAAGCAGAGCCAGCCGATACGTCGGCTTCACTGCCTCCACCCGGAACACCCGCTCCAGCGATGCAAGAATGAACGCGCCCGCCACCAGGCCCGTAATGAATGGATACAAAACGATCAACACGCTCCATTGCAGCGCGATCTCATTCGGATACATGAACCCTTCAACACCACTCATAATCCCTCGTCCCTGTTCCCTGCCTTATTACCGCACCGAGCCATCCAGCTCGTTATAGAAAGCCTTCGCACCCGTTGCCATCTGTGGCTTCAGCACCTGCACGGCGTGCGTCTTCAAAAATTCATGGATCGGATCATTCGGATTTTTCAGATCCACAAGTTGCCGCGCGCCCGTTGGGCAGTTCTCGCAACATGCGGTCGTCAATCCCTTGGTGATGCGGTGATAGCAAAGCGTGCACTTGTCCGCCACCTTCTTCTCCGGATGGATATAACGGCAGCCATACGGGCACGCCTGCACGCAATATGCGCAGCCCAGGCAATACTTCTGATCCACCAGCACCACGCCGTCAGGCGTTACAAATGTCGCCCCCACCGGGCACACCTGCGTACAAGGGGAATCCGAACAGTGGTTGCACATCTTCGGCACAAAAAAATATTTCCCGGCATCTTCCTGCACTACCGGAAATCCTTCCTTGCCGCCATCCGGAGAAATCACCTCGGGATTCGTCATATTCCCGTCTGTCACGTGATATCGCTCAACCCACGTCCTGAAGTGCCCTTCCGGTACGTCGTTCTCCGCCTCGCAAGCCTTCACGCAATTACCGCAGCCAATGCACTTGGGAATATCGATCAGCATTCCCCACCAGTGCTCAGCCTGGTTGTAATTAGGAGCTTCTTCCGGCGTCCCAGCCAGCACAGCTTTCCACGCCACCGCTGCTGCCGGTACCAACACTAAAAAATGTCGCCGCGATAAATTCACTTCGCACCTCCCGCATCCATCGCCGGACTGTGTGGGTTATGGCAGGTCTGGCAAGGCATTCCATTCGAGTGCTCGGCCGGCGCCACCTGCGGAAACTTCTTCGGCTTGGCCGCGCTCGCCGTGTGACACCGTGCGCAAAGCACAACCGTATCGGGCTTCACCGGAGTTACAGCTGCCGGATCGTTCGCGTGATTCGCCAACGGTCCGTGGCACGCTTCGCAGTTCACGTGCGCGTGCTTGCCCGCTTTCTTCTCATCCGCTTTATCCGTATGGCAGGCCTCGCACGCCTCGTGCCCGGCATACTTCACCGGCTTGGCAGCCATCTCACCAATGGAAGCTCCGCGATAGTGACCATATTGCCCAAACGTCTTTGGAACTACCCAGTGGCGCACCACCAGAAACACAACAAACGCGAGTACGAATAAACCCGCAAATCTAAAAAGATGCCCTGCGTCCTTGAAGCTGCTCATCGAAGCCTGTCTCCGAACCGACCTCTTCAGGTCTCGCTACCGCGCCCTGTGATTTAGAACACTTTGCGTTAGGCCAAACTTATAGATTTCAAGGCAGGGTAGTATGTGAGGCAAATCACGAACGTCTGTGATGGCTGTCTTTTTGTATGTTCTGGATCACATCTGATAGTCCCTGCCAGACGCCCACAACTCCGTAATCCCACTCCCACCCGAAAGCGATACGATGATTCTGGGAGACTTGAATGCCGAAAATCCTCGACGGCGCCGTCATCGCCGCTGAAATCAAACAGGAAGTTGCTGAAGAGGTTAAATCCCTTGCCGCACGCGGCATTCGCCCCGGACTTGTCGTCGTTCAGGTCGGACATGTCCCGGCGTCTGACATTTACGTCCGCAACAAAGTCCAGGCCTCCCTCGATCTCGGCCTCGCCAGCGAGCACATCACTCCCCCTGAAACCGTCTCCACCGAGCAGATGCTCGATCTCATCGCCCAGCTCAATGCCCGCGACGACGTCGACGGCATCCTTGTGCAGTTGCCACTGCCCAGCCAGGTCGATACCAAGCGCCTTCTAGAGGCCGTCTCGCCCGACAAAGATGTGGACGGTTTTCACCCGATAAACGCCGGCCGCCTGCAGGCAGGCCGTCCGGCACTCGCGCCGTGTACGCCCGCCGGGATCATCGAAATCCTCAAACGTTCCAGCATTCCCATCGCTGGCAAGCACGCCGTCATCGTCGGCCGCAGCGACATTGTCGGCAAGCCTGCAGCCCTCTTGCTCCTGCACGAGAACGCCACCGTCACCATTTGTCACTCCAAGACTCAGAACCTTGGTCAAATCACACGGCAAGCCGACATTCTCGTAGCAGCCATCGGCCGCCCAGGCTTCATCACTGCGGATATGGTCACACCTGGCGCAACTCTCATCGACGTTGGCATGAACCGCATTGACACCCGCGAAGAATTCAACCGCTTCTTTGCCGGCAGCGCCAAACGCGAAGCCACATTTGCCAAGCGCGGTTCCACCATCATCGGCGACATTCACCCAGCAGCTTTTGAGGTCTCCGGCGCCTACACGCCTGTTCCGGGCGGCGTCGGCCTTCTTACCATCGCCATGCTCATGGCCAACACACTGCGCGCCGCCAAACTGCGCCGCGGACTTTAACCCATGCTTCGTGTCGGTCTCACAGGCGGTCTAGGCAGCGGCAAATCGACAGTCGCCGCCTTCCTGCGCGAGCTCGGCGCCCATGTCATTGAGGCCGACGTCCTCGGCCGTCACATGATGGAACCCGGCCACGATGTCTACCACCAGATCGTCCGCACCTTCGGCCCCGAAGTCGTCTCATCGGATGGCCGCCTCAACCGTCCCAAGCTCGCGGAACTCGCATTTCGCGGCGGCCGCCTTCCTCAGTTGAACGCCATCGTCCATCCCGCCGTCATCGCCGCTCAACAAAAATGGATGGAAGAAATATTCGAACAGGATCCAGCCGCTATCGCCGTCATTGAGTCGGCCCTGATTTTTGAAGTGGTCCGCGACGCCCTGGCCCGCGGCGAAAAACAGGGCGTCCTTGCCGATTGGCGTCGCCGCATTGATTACGTGGTCCTCGTCACCGCGCCTGACGATCTCAAAATCGCCCGCTACGTTGCGCGCACCAGCCCTTCCGGCCCGGCCCGCGAAGCCGCTGAAGCGGACGCCCGCCTCCGCCTCGCCCAGCAGATTCCCGACGTTGAAAAGGCTGCACTGTCCGATTACGTCATTGACAACAGTGGCGATAAAGCAGCCCTTTATGACCAGGTCGCCGACCTCTGGCAACACCTCAAGTCACGCAGCAACAATTCTCCCGGAGAGTTGTCTTTAAAATAGAAGATAGTGGTTGGCCGACTCCGCGGAACCTCCGCAGCCGGTCGCCGTATCTGTATTCAGGAAGGTTTTCAGGTCTACAAACCATGAGATTGCGCAGGATTATCTTGGTAGTTTTGCTGGTAGGTGGGTTTGTGTACCTCACCACTCATCTATCCAATCCTTTGGGACCTCTGTCCTTTTTCAAGACGGCCGTTTCAACTTCGCCACTCGAACTCACTGAGGCCCACGCTGCGCCCGAGTACGACCTCGAAGAGCAGAACAACATCGGCGTCTACAAAAAGGTGCTGCCCTCGGTCGTCAACATCACGTCCACAACTCTGGTCTTCAACTTTTTTTACGGAACAGTTCCGCAGCAGGGTCAGGGCTCAGGCTTCATCCTCGATCACAGCGGCCACATTCTCACCAACTTCCACGTGGTCGATGGAGCTAACCGCGGCATTGAGGTTCAGCTTTCAAACAAACGCCGCTATCAGGCACGCGTTGTCGGAACCGATAAAGTCCACGACCTCGCCCTCCTCCAGATCGATGCGCCCAATCTGCAGCCCATCACGCTCGCCGCTTCCTCCGGCCTCAATGTCGGCCAGAAAGTCTACGCCATCGGCAATCCCTTCGGCCTCAGCGGCACCATGACCACCGGCATCATCTCCGCAATCCGCCCCATCCGCAGCGAAAGCGGTGCACCCATTGAAGACGCCATTCAAACCGATGCAGCCATCAACCCCGGCAACTCCGGCGGTCCGCTGCTTAACTCGCACGGCGAAGTTATCGGCATCAACACCATGATCGCGTCCAATGGCGCCGATCAGAGCTCTGGCATTGGCTTCGCCATTCCCATCGACACAGCGAAGGCCGTCCTCGCTGACCTCACAAAATATGGAAAGGTTCGCCGCCCGTCCCTGGGTATCGAGTCCTATGCCATCGGCCCCGACCTCGCCTCGCAAATGGGTCTCGAGGCGGATTACGGAGTCCTCATCCAGCGCGTCCTTCCCAGCGGAGCAGCTGAACGCGCCGGCCTGCACGGCGGCACCCAGCAGGCCTACGTCGGCAATACGCCCATCAAGCTCGGCGGAGACCTCATCATCGCCATCGACGGTCAGCAGATCACCGATCCGCAAGACATCAGCGTCGTCATGGACAAGCATCAGGCCGGCGACGTAGTCAGCGTAACCATCCTGCGCGGCCACCGCCAAATGACGCTGAAACTGCAACTAGGCGAAGCCCGCACCGACAACAGCTAATAAAGTCCAAATCAACCTCAAACAAAAAAAAGAAGGGGCCGCTCCAAAAGGAGCAGCCCCTCATTCATCTTTGCACTGTTAATCACTTCGCATAAATCTCTAACCCCGGGTGCCCCAGGTCCGGAACTTCGGACCTGGGATACCACAACTCAATCCCCACCACAAACAAGCTGAGACCCGATGGCTGATAGCTGAAAGCTGCCTTTCGGGTCGGATACCACAACCCTCAACTTGCCAACTAAAACCCAGCACCAATCTCCACCCGTTCTAACTGCGCCACCTGTACCTGAGCCATCACAACGGACTCTCCATAATGCACAGCCACAATCTCCGCTGCCTGCCGCTGATCCACCCAGGGCAACACATCCGACATCTTAACCGTTGACGCGGCCGCCATCTGCGCCACCGCTGCCTTGCTTGACACCGACTGCACCAGCGACAGCATCACCGTCACAACCGTCCCAACCGCTTGAATCGCCGCCAGCGCATGTTGCTGGCTTGCTGGATTAACAATCCTCGCCGCCCGCAGCATCGCCGTATTCACCTGCTGCTGCAATACCACTACCTGCACCTGCATCTGCGCCAGCGTCCCTGCCGAAGGATTCGCAAGATACGCCTTCGCCTGCGTAATCAGCAGCGCAGCCGCCGCATCAAACCCCGCCGTCGCGGCCGCATACACCGGCGCATCTCCCGGCGACAAAACAGCACCCGCCGAGTCAACCGACGCCACCGCACTCTGTAGCGCCGGAGTCCAGTCCACAATGTTCTGCGCAACCGTCGACCCAGAGCACCCACCCATGAACGGCAACGGCATTAACAGCGCAATCAGCGCCCACGCACCAAGCTTCCCTTGAACCCCGCTCCCCGGCTGACTCGTTGGCACGCCAGGATCTTTTGCCAGCAACCCAAGCAACGCCGCAGCAATTGCGCCCGCCAATGAAACCACCGTCCCCGTTCCAGCGCCTCCCAGCGTAATGCCCTGCTGCGACAGCACGCCCGCCATCGTGACAATCGCAATCAGCAGCCCAGCCGCCGAAGTCCGAGGATGTTCCCAAACATTCCGCAAAGATTCCATAACGCTCCCTTGACTCGCTGCTTTCATCACAGCCCAACCTGTTCCCTGTTCCCTATTCCCAGTTCTCCATTCCCTGCCACATCACATCTTCACGCCAAGACTCTTCATGAACGCCTTCACCTCGGGCCATGCTGCCTTCAGGCCTTGCGCCGTCTGAATATCCAGTGGAATATTCAACGGATTGACTGCCACTTCTTCAAGTTCTGCCAGCGGCTTCTCTAAAGCTGCCGCCATCGCTGGCCAGTGCGGCAATCGCCGCCGGAGCTGCATGAAGAGCTTTGCCGGCGCTCACCAGCCACTTCAATACGTCCTCTGCCGCAACTTCTATTCCCTTTTCAATGTTCACCAGGATGTTTGCCATTGCACTTGTCCTCTCTCGCTATTACTTGCCAAAGCAGCAAAAGCCGCTCTCACCCCTGAATGTTGCCGTGGTTCCGGTCCGGCATTCAGTTGAGAGCGGCTTCGCGCAGCCATAAACAGCCCTGCACTCTGTTGCCATCCAGACATGCGCTTCCTGCCGCTTGCCCCAGGCCGACCTTCTTTTATGGGGTGCCCATCTTCGACTAAATGCGCATCGCGCATTGTCTTAAGTAGGACGCATCGGAGAAACGCATCTTGGGAGAGGGCACACTTCTCTACCCGGCGCATCTGTTTATCTTTGGCTCTGTTTCAATCTTAGGGAATTCGCAGTATATTCTGCGCACATGCGAGAGCCATCAATTGCGCTCCAGCATAATGACTTACTCCGTCAATCTAATTTAAGTTGCTTGACGCACTCACGCTTCACAAATTTGCGGCCCTTGATCTCATAGTCGCCGCTGGCCACCAATGCAATGGCTTCGCTGTAAGCTACGTGTTCTTCTTTGAGAATTCTCTTCGCCAGCGTGTGCGCGTCATCGTCTTCCAGCACAGGAACAACATGCTGCACTACGATCGCTCCATGATCCAATTCTTCGTCTACAAAGTGAACCGTGCAACCGGCCACCTTCACGCCGTAAGCGAACGCCTGCTCCTGTGCCTCCAACCCCGGAAACGCCGGCAGCAGCGACGGATGAATATTCAGTATGCGATTCGGAAACTCTGCAACGAATCCCGGCGTCAGTAGCCGCATATAACCAGCCAGGCACACAAGATCTACCCTGTGTGCCTTCAGGCACGCCACCATCGCCTGGTCATGCTCCTCGCGCTTGCGACCCTTCGAAAGCAGAGCCTCATGCGCAATTCCCATTTCTTGTCCAGCCTTCAGTCCAGGAGCATCGGCCACATTTGAAAGCACCACCGCGATCTCAACGCCCTTAAGCCGCTCTGACCGGATCGATTCGGCAATCGCCACAAAATTCGACCCCCGCCCCGACAATAAAATCCCCAATCGCAAAGGATTCTCCGGTCGCACTTCGCTCATGTGTACTGCACCCGGTGCTCGCCCTTCACTACGCGCCCAATCACATAAAATTTTTCTTCCGCGCGATCCAGCAAATTCTTCGCGCGCGTAAACTTCGCCGCAGGAATCGCCGCAATCAGTCCCACGCCCATATTGAACGTGCGCATCATCTCTTCTTCAGAAACCTTCCCAAGATCGCGCAAATGTTCAAAGATTGGCAGCACCGGCCACGATCCCGTCTCGATCTGCGCTCCGGTATTCTTCGGCAAAATCCGTGGCAGGTTTTCCGTAATCCCTCCGCCAGTAATGTGCGCCATCCCCGTAGTCAATCCCGCAGACACCAGCTTCTGAATCACACTCAGATAGCTGCGGTGCGTCTTCATCAACGCAGCCCCGGCCTTCTCCTTGATTGCCGTCACATACTGTGTCGGCTTGTAGCCCGCCACTTCAAACAACAGTTTCCGCGCCAGCGAATAGCCATTCGTATGCAGCCCAGTCGAAGGCAGTCCAATCAGCACGTCACCTGGCTTAATGCCCGCCCCCGTCACCACCTTGTCCCGGTCTACCGCGCCCACAATAAAGCCGGCCAGGTCATACTCACCATCCGCATAGAAGCCCGGCATTTGCGCCGTCTCTCCGCCAATCAGCGCGCAGCCATTCGCCTTGCACGCATCGGCCAGCCCTGAAACCACGTCCTCTGTCACCTCGGGATCAAGCTTGCCGGTCGCCAGGTAATCCAGAAAAAACAAGGGAATCGCCCCCTGCACTGCAATATCGTTCACGCAATGGTTCACCAAGTCCGCGCCCACCGTGTGGTGCTGCCCCAGTTCAAACGCAATCTTCAGCTTCGTCCCCACCCCGTCCGCCGAGCTCACCAGGATGGGATTCTTCCACCTCTGCATATCCAATCGATACAGCGCACCAAATCCGCCAATCCCACCCAACACATTGCGATTAAACGTCTTCTGCGCCAGAAACTTGATGCGCTCCTTGGCCCGGTCACCGCGGCTGATGTCAACCCCGGCGTCTGCATACGTCACGGATTTTTTCTCGGATATGTCAGGCACAATAAGGGCTTCCTTTTCATGGGAGATAAGCCGGTGCGGATGCCCGGAAAGACCGATTCTAGCAGGGTTCCTGGGCATAAAATTGCACCGACAGTTCCTCACTTCCCTCCCATCCCCACTCCAAAACAGAAATGGAAAGCTGACTTGACATTCTTCCCAATCCATCCTACTCTAAATGGAAAGTCAGCTTTACATGCCGCCCACCATCAAAAATCGCGTCAAGGAACTCCGCGCCGTCCGCGGCTGGACACAGGAACAGCTCGCCAACGCCGTTGGCGTTTCCCGCCAGAGCATCAACTCCATCGAACGCGATCGTTACGTCCCCAGCCTCGAGCTTGCCCTCACCTTCGCACGCGTTTTTGAGTGCCCCACCGATCACATCTTCCAGTTGGAGAAGCAGCCATGACCCACCCCATTCTCAGCCGCATTCCCATCCTCAACAAATTCGTCGACGAGCGCTTTCTCAATCACCGCCGTCGCTCCTCCTCCATCGCCGGAATTCTCTCCGCCATCCTCGCCGTCGCGCTCTTTGAATACCGCTACTTCTTCGATCACATATGGAGCTGGGACCTGCTCGCCCTCGTACTCACCTTCGTCATCGTCAAGTTGTCGCTCTTCACCTGGTTCCGATTCAACGACTGAACCTTCAACGGAGAATCGCAATGTGTCTGACCAATCGAAAGCTCTCTCGCAAATCCCGCATCTTTCTTGCCTTCGGCAACCTCTGCATGTTCGCCGGGCTTGTATTACCCCGCATTGTTAGCAATCCAAATCAGCAACAGACAAACTGGACTCACTTCATCACCGGATTCCTGTTAGGCCTGGCCATAACATTCCTCTTCGCCGCCATGTACCAGGCGCGCCGCAATTCAGACAACACCTAAGCCACACCAGCCGGGTGCCCCATGTGCAGCTCCGCAGCAAAGCGAAGGATGGGCACGTGGGATACCACGAACCTCAATACAACTCGGATCAAGCGTTGACCCGCTGCTTTAAACTGGTCTCACCATGAGCCCCGAAATTCCCGCACCCAACCACACTCGTTCCCACGCCCTCCAGCAGCGCGCCGAGCGCTTCTTCCCCGGCGGAGTCAACTCGCCTGTGCGGGCTTTTCGAGCAGTTGGCGGCGCACCACCTTTCGTCGAGCGCGCAGAAGGCGCATACCTCTACGACGCAGATGGCAATCGATACATCGACTACTTCGGATCATGGGGACCGATGATCCTCGGCCACGCCTTCCCGCCTGTCGTTGAAGCCATTCAGCGCGCCGCGCGCAACTCTGCCAGTTTCGGAGCCTCCACCGCCGCTGAAGCCGATCTCGCCGAGCGCATCGTCACCTGCTACCCAGCCGTTGAAAAAATGCGCTTCGTCAGCTCCGGCACTGAGGCCACTATGTCGGCCATTCGCCTCGCCCGCGCCGCCACCGGCCGTCACATCATCATCAAGTTCGAAGGCTGCTATCACGGCCACGCCGACGGCTTGCTCGTCAAAGCCGGCTCAGGCGTCGCCACCTTTAGCATCCCCGGCTCTGCTGGAGTTCCTGAAGCCATCGCCCACCTCACGATGGCACTCCCCTACAACGATCTCGCAGCGGTCGAAGCAGCCTTCGCCGCGCATCCTCACGCCATCGCCGCCGTCATTATCGAACCAATCGTCGGCAACGCCGGCTGCATCCTTCCGGCCAAAGGTTATCTCGAAGGCCTTCGCGCCATTACCGCTCGCTACGGTTCGCTGCTCATCGTCGATGAAGTCATGACCGGCTTCCGCGTTGCACTCGGCGGCGCGTGCCAGCTCTACTCGCTCGATCCCGATCTAGTCACCCTCGGCAAAATTGTCGGTGGCGGACTCCCCGTCGGCGTCTTCGGCGGCAAGCGCGCACTCATGGATCTGCTGGCCCCGTTAGGCCCCGTCTACCAGGCCGGAACGCTCAGCGGAAATCCACTGGCGATGGCCGCCGGCTTCGCCACCATCACGCACCTTCAGGCCAACGCAGCAACAATCTATTCGCAACTCGAAGCAACTTCAAAAGCGGTTGCCGAAGGTGTAGCCGCCGAAGCCGCAAAAGCCGGCGTTCCACTCACCACCAACCGCGTAGGCGCCATGTGGACTTGGTTCTTCACATCGAATGCGGTTACGAATTACGACCAGGCCGCAAAATCCGATACCGCCGCCTTCGGCCGTTTCCATCGCACCATGTTGGATCAGGGAATCTGGCTACCGCCCAGCCAGTTTGAAGCAGCCTTCCTAAGCACCGCCCACGGCACAGCAGAAGTGGAAGCCACAATCGCCGCCGCCAGCAAAGCGCTGGCCAGCTAATTCGCCGAGTGCTCCAAATCTCATCAGTTCAAGAACAATGGGTGCCCCATCCTTCCGTAGTTTCATCACGGAACGGTGGGAAACCGTAGACCCACACATCCCACCCAGACCCCGCACAAACAATGGGTGCCCCATGTCTCGATTCTGAGACATGGGCTACCAATAACCCAAATACAGCAAGGCTCCAGCTAACCCGCTAACTGGCGAAATCGCCGCGAAGCGGCGTGCTAACTTGCTAAACCGTCACCACTGATCCAGCGTCACAAACGTGTGCGTCCGATCGTACCGCTCCGCCAGCATCCCAACCGCAGCCACTGAAGCACCCCGCGCCGCAGGCTCCCGATGCCCACCATCATGCAGCACGATATTCGTCGCATATCCGCGCTGTTGCAATCCATCGATCTTCTTCATCAGCGCCGCGGCAATCCGATCCCCCGAAGGCTCACTCCAGTCGCTGGTCATCGCATTCCACGTCACGACGGTCATCCCAAGTTCCCGCGCAATCTTGAAAACCACCGGGCGCCTCGCTCCAAACGGCGGACGAAAGTACTTCACTGGCTTGCCCGTAATTTGTTCCAGCACATCCTTGGTTCGCGTTAACTCCTCACGCACTTTGCTCGCCGCGGTACGCGCCAGGTTGGGGTGACTCCACGAGTGATTTCCAATCAGGTGTCCTGCCTCCACCACGCTCTTCACAAGCGCAGGCTGCGCCTGTGCCCGCCCCCCAAGCATAAAAAACGTGGCGCGAATTTCATGCTCCGCCAGCACTTCCAGCAGCTTCGGCGTCCACGCAGGATTAGGTCCATCATCAAACGTCAATGCCAGTTCCCCCGCGCGTCGCGGAGCCGTCAACGTCCGGCCAAAAATTGCCGACCCCGGCCACATCGACGCATAGGCGTACCCCCCCGCCGCCAGGCCAACCGCTCCTGCCGCGCCCAACACCGCGCAAGTACCTGCTGCTATGGGAGAAAGCATCCTCTTGTAAGTGTGCGACTACTCACCCCTACTCCGCAAACGGTTCCTCTTGCCATCCCGCATTCCAGTGCAAACCAAGGCCGCTCACCGTCATCGCATACCCACAGCGGTATACTTAGCTTGTTCGGGTCGCATCCTGAGTCTTCGGAGCGGCACTGGAGCCAAAATGTCCGTCATCAATATCGGCCAAGCTGCCGATCCATCGCGTTTCGCCTCTCCGCAGACAAAAGTCACCGTCCCAGCGCTTACTGAAATGAAGCGACAGGGCAAGCTCATCTCTGCACTCACCGCTTACGACTACTCCAGCGCGCGACTCGCTGACGAGGCCGGCATTGACCTCCTGCTGGTAGGAGACTCACTCGCCATGGTCGTCCTCGGCCATGAAAACACCCTCGCCGTAACCGTCGACGAAATGTTGCACCACGCCCGCGCCGTTCGCCGTGCCGTACATCGTTCTTTAGTCGTCGTTGACATGCCGTTCGGCAGCTACCACGGCTCCGTCGCAGACGGAGTCGCCAACGCCGTCCGCTTCGTCAAAGAAGCCGGCGCAGAAGCTGTCAAAATCGAAGGCCCGCGCGTCGAACTGGTTCGCGCTCTCGCCCTGGCTGAAATCCCCGTCATCGGTCACCTCGGCCTTACGCCGCAAAGTCTGCACCGCATGGGCGGCTACCGCGTCCAGGCGCGCACCGCAGAAACCGTCAAGCAGCTCCATACCGATGCCCTCGCCCTCGCCCGCGCCGGTGCAGGCGCACTCGTCCTCGAAGGCGTCCCACGCGAAGTCGCTGCGGAAATTACTGCCTCGCTTCCCATTCCAACCATCGGCATCGGCGCCGGTCCCGATTGCGACGGACAGATCCTCGTCTATCACGATCTGCTTAACCTCACCTTCGCTCCTTCAGCCAAATTCGTCCGCCACTATGCCGACGCCGGCTCGCTCATTCGCTCTGCCATTGAGCACTATCGCGAAGATGTGGAGCACCGCGCCTTCCCATCCGACGAAGAAAGCTACCATCTGCCGAAATCCGCCGTCAGATCGGCTGCTCTCGATTACGAAGGCGAAAACGCAATCGTGAACCGCGACGCATGGGAAGAGCTCAACCAGCAGTCCAAACCATTCTGATGAAAATGCTCAGCACGGCTGACGAACTTCGTCAGTGGTCTCGTAAAGTCAGGCTCACCTCCGGCAATACAGTCGGCCTCGTGCCTACAATGGGCGCGCTGCACCAGGGCCACGCCTCGCTCATCCGCGCAGCCGCGGCATCGTGTACTCATGTTGCAGTCAGCATCTTCGTCAACCCCACCCAGTTCGGCCCCAATGAGGACTTCTCGCGCTATCCGCGCACTTTCAACGCCGACTGTGCCCTCGCCGCCGCAAACGGCGCAACCGCCATCTATGCGCCCGACGTTCAAGACCTCTACCCGCAGGGCGCATCAACATTCGTCGACGTAGAAAACCTGGGCAATCGTCTCGATGGACTTTCGCGCCCCGGCCACTTTCGCGGAGTTGCAACAGTAGTCACCAAGCTGCTCATCGCCGCTGAAGCCGATCGCGCCTATTTCGGACAGAAAGATGCCGCCCAGGTCGCCGTCATCCGCCGCATGGTCACCGATCTCCGTATCGGAACTGAAATCGTGGTCTGCCCCATCGTCCGCGACGCGGACGGGCTCGCCCTGAGTTCGCGCAATGCCTATCTCTGCCCAGCAGAACGCGCGCAAGCCCTCACACTAAGCCGCGCAATCCAACAGGTCGAGTCGCTGGTCTCCAACGGCGAACGCAAACCGCGCGAGCTGATCGCAGCCGCCCGCAGCATCTTCGCATCCCAACCCGCCGTCCGCATCGACTACATCGAATGCGTCAACTGGTCCACTCTCGAGCGAGTGAAATTAGCCGTACCCGGCACCCTCTTCGCCGTAGCCGCATACGTAGGATCAACCCGCCTGATCGACAACACGATCATCCCTTAGCCTCTAAACGTTCATTAGTGCTTCCTATCTTTTAAACGCGCAGCAATGCTTCCTACAATGAAACGCCTATCAAAAAAGCGCTGTCATCCTGAGCGCAGAGAAGGATCTGCGGTTGCTCCTTTCCCTCTCACCACAACTGCCGGGTGCCCCATCCTTGAATCGTTCTCTGATTCAAGGGTGGGATGCCAGGAACCCAAACACAGCAAAGCACCAGCTAACCTGCTAACTCGACGCGAAGCGGCGTGCCAACTCGCGAAACACCAATTCTGCGGTTGCGAATAACCCTCCCACGCTGCAATCTAATAAATATGCCGGAGCTTCCTGACATCTCCGCCTACATCTCCGCGCTAGGGCCACGCATCCTCGGCCAGCCGCTACAGCAAGTCCGCATCACCAGTCCGTTCCTACTTCGCACCGTCGACCCGCCGCTCACCAGCGTCAACAACCGCACCGTGCAAGCCATTCGCCGCATCGGCAAGCGCATCGCCATCGGCGTCGACGGTGACCTCTGGTTAGTGCTCCACCTCATGATCGCGGGCCGGCTCCATTGGCGTCCGCCGCAAGTCAAACTTGGCGGACGCCAAAATCTCGCCGCGTTCGATTTCCCTTCCGGCTCTCTCGTCCTCACTGAGGCCGGCAGCAAGCGCCGCGCTTCACTTCACCTCTTCCGCGGAGAAGCAGCTCTGGCCGACATCGATCCCGGCGGCATCGAAATCTTCTCGACCGATCTGGAAGGCTTTCGCAAAGCTCTCACGCTCGAAAATCGAACCCTCAAGCGCGCACTCACTGATCCGCGACTGGTCAGCGGAATCGGCAACGCGTACTCGGACGAGATCCTTCACGCCGCGCAGCTCTCGCCCATCGCGCTTACGCACAAGCTTGTACCAGAAGATTGGGTAAAACTGTACGCATCCACCCGCACAATCATGACTCTCTGGATCGACCGCCTCCGCGCCGAAGCTTTAATTAAATTTCCTGAGAAGGTCACCGCCTTCCGGCCTGAAATGGCCGTCCATGGCCGCTTTAATCTGCCCTGCCCACGCTGCGGCCAGAAGATCCAGCGCATTCGCTATGCTGACAATGAAACCAACTACTGCGCCCAGTGTCAGACCGGAGGAAAGGTCCTCGCCGACCGCAGCTTGTCGCGCCTTCTCGGTTCCGACTGGCCGCGCACGCTCGATGAATTGGAAGCTCTTAAACGGCGTTAAACACGCATTTCATTTGCCTTACGCCCGTTACCAATTCTGAGCCTGCCCCTGCATTTATCTTGACATTGACCTTTAGCGTGCCGCAGAGTGGTTCCGCGACTCCTTGCAGCCTTTCTAGCTGATTTACCCGAAGTCCTAGGAGTGTTAGGCCCGCGGGTGTCGGATATTTGGAACTCGGAGGATTCTCCATGTACTTCTATCACGCCAATGTGCTGGCCGTGCTTGCTGCGGCTGTGCTTCAGTGGTTGGTCGGCTGGCTCTGGTATGGAGTCATCTTCAACAAATCTTACAGAGCGCTCGTAGGCGTACCTGAGGGGCAAAAAACAGGCAATTCGGGTGGGATCATGGCCCTCATCTTCATCGCCAATCTCATCCTGACATTTGTCCTTGCGGAGATCGTCATCGTTTCCCATGTGGCTACTGCCACGTTGGGAATGTTCGTCGGCGTCGTTTGTGGGCTTGGATTCGTGGTTCCCCCGCTGTTTGCACTGCACGTCAGCGAAGGAAAGCCGTTCAAGCTATTCGGCATTCATGCCACCTATTGGCTCATCGCCATGGCTCTGAGCGGCA
>Ga0265313_10001616_pt1 | contig 20925 bp, 9 predicted proteins | sample 4123metaG_FD_203122 | JGI IMG/M metagenome (GOLD analysis project Ga0265313, IMG submission 203122) | Rhizosphere microbial communities from Carex aquatilis grown in University of Washington, Seatle, WA, United States - 4-1-23 metaG | ecosystem: Host-associated > Plants > Roots > Rhizosphere >...
GCGGACACGGGCGTGTTCGGCAACAATGGCGGCTCGGTCATCGTTGGCAGTGCGAGCGCAACGGGTTCAGCCACGATCGGCAGCGCCGGTGGCGCCACGCAGGTTCTTGGCAGCGCTGTCACTTTGGACGCCTCGGTTGGTGATGCCCAGATCGGTTTTTCGGGCTCCGGTGGCGGTGCCGTCACTGTCGTCGGACTGACCGGCGTGTCGCTCATCGACGAAGGCAACGACACGGCGAAAATCGGCAACGGAGTCTTCAACACGGCCGCAAACAGCAGCGGCAACATTTCGGTCAGCGCCCCAAACGGTATCGTTCTTCTGAGCACGCTGAATGCAAGTGGATCGGCGCAGATCGGAAATGGCGCGTATGGTCAATCTGGCAATGTTACTGGCAACGTGACGGTTTCCGGTCAATCGGTTCTCGCGGCCGCAGGCGCAGGCACGACTTACGTCCAGATTGGCAATGGCGGCCCGAACGCAACGGGCAGCTTTGGCGGAAATGTTCTCGTGACCGCCACGGCAGGCGTCATCGATTTGAGTGCGCCGTCTAACGCCTATGCCATGATTGGCAATGGTGGCTCGCGGACGGTAGGAAGCGCGTCGGGTACAATCGGCGTGAACGCGTCGACCGCAATCTTGCTCGATGGATCTGGCGGCGGGTTCGTCCAGATCGGCAATGGCGGGTATCAGACAAATCTGACGCCTTCGGCCGGCTTCAGCGACACCGGCGACATTACAATCAATGCAGCCGATGTCAGCTTGGTCTCGTCGACGACTGCGGCGTCCTCGGAGCAGATCGGCAATGGCGGCGCCCTCGCCGGACTTTCCACGGGCGGTTCTACGTCGGGGTCGATTGCCTTTGGCGGCAATATTCTGATCAACGCATCGCAATCGATCAGTATTTCGACCTCGTTCGGCAATTCCTTCGCCCAGATCGGCAATGGCGGCGCCGCCGCCGCATCCGGAGTGACTTTGACCGGCGGCAGCATTTCATTCTCGGGCAACATAGCGCTCAACATCGGCACAGTGAGCCAGGCCGGAGCATTGCTGCTGACAGGAAGCGGTGCGACCTCTACCACGAACGATGTGAGCATGATCGGAAACGGTGGCCCCGGCACCGGACAAGGCTCGACGGCCTCTCAGGGCATCAGTGCAACCGGCGATATTGCGGTGACTGTACTAGGCGGATCGAATCACGGAGCCACGGTCGACCTCACGGCAGTCTCGACTGCCGGCCCAACATTCGATCTGGCTGGCATCGGAAATCTTAGTTTTGGAAACGTGACGGGGAACATCGCTTTGACTGCCGACGGCGATGTTCAATTCAATTCCGGCACGAACGCGTCGGCCTATATCGGAACCTTCAGCAATATCAAGACTTCGTCAGGCAACCTTACGGTCATAGCGCGCAGCCTTACCGGCATCGACTTGAGCCTTCCGAACGACATCTCGAACGGCGATGTGCTCATCGAGATTACCGGTCCTGCGACCTTCTCGATTGCAACCAATGTCGACTATTCGAGCGCCCACACGCTGACATTGCTCGATGTCGGCGATATTCAGGTCGATAACGCGTCAATCCAGAATGCCGGCAGCGGCGTCATCAACATCGTTTCCGGGTGGGACGGCACGACCACGAATTCGGCACATTTCGGCGATACAGGAGTCTACGGCAACAACGACTCGACGTTCTCCATCACAGGCGGCGCGACCGGCGCGGCAGTCGGCTCGAATGCCGGCGCAACGAACGTCTACGCCGACAACGTCTCGATCGTTGGCACGAATTCTTACGCGCAGCTCGGCTACAACGGCAGCGGCGGCGGAGCGATCAATCTCGTAGCCGCAGGCGACGTCAATGTGATCAATCAGACCGGCGCAACCCAGTTCGCGATGATCGGCAACGGCGGCAGCAGCGTCGCCGGAAATGTGGGCGGCGCGATCACCGTCAATGCCGCTGGCAATGTGACGATCGACGAGCGCGCCGATTCCGGCGACAACCCCGTAGCCGCACTCATCGGCAACATGGGCGGCGGAGGCACGAGTTCTCAGTCCGGCAACATCTCCGTAACAGCCGGGCAGGCGCTGACCGTAGATGTGTCTGGCGCAGGCGGATTGGCCAATATCGGCAACATGGCCTACGCGAATACAACCGGCGGAGCGACGGGCAACATAACTGCGCATTCAGCGGCACTGACGATCGAAGATCTCGGTGACAATGGGCGGGCGGTCATCGGCGACGGTGGCAACTTTACAAATGGCGGAGCCACCGGCGGCAACATCGCCATCACGACCGGCACGCTGGATATGTTGGCGCCGACGAGTTCGAGCCGAGTGGCGCAGGCTCGGATCACAAATCGCGGCCGCGGTTCGGTGACTGGCGACATCAGCGTCGTTGCGAGCGGCAACATCTATGAGACTGCCGGTGACGGCAGCCTCGTTGAGATCGGCAACGGGGAGAATGGCTCGGCGACGACCAGCGGCAATATTGCGGTGCAATCTGGTGGCGCGATCACGTTGGCCGCAACGGGGGCCGGAGAGGCGCGCATTGCGGCCGCCGCCGCTCCCAACAGCAATATCAGCGTCACGGCCACGGGCGACATCACACTTGCCACGTCGGTGGACGACAGCGACACGGTGTTCACGGGGGCGAAAGCCTTCATCGGCGACTTTTATGGAAACGCATCCCTTGCCATTGGTGGAAACGTCTCGGTCACATCGACCAACGGCGCGATCAGCCTGCTTGCCGGTGAAGACCAATCGACCGCTTCATTTGAAAATAGTGGCGGATCGCCGACCAGCGGCACGGTGACGGTTTCTGCATCGAACGGACTTCTCACACTCGAGGCTGGCGGCGCGGGTGCTGATGCAATCATCGGCAATGGCGGAGACGTGGGCGACGTGTCCGGAAATGTGACGGTGTCCGCCGCCAATATCGCGATGACAGCCGATGGAAGCGCTTCGCTCGTTCAGATCGGCAATGGCGGCCCTCTGCTCAGCGGCAATGCGGGCGGCGACGTTTCCGTGACCGCTAGCGGTACTCTTGATCTAGTCGCCGGTGGAGAGGGCTCGTTCGTTCAGATTGGAAATGGAGACGCGCTCCACACGGGCGCCAGCAACGGCAACGTCAGCGGCAACATAAATGTCCATGTCACCGGTATGACGACACTAAACTCCGGCTCCGGAACGGCGTGGATCGGCAATATTGCGGATGGAACGGGAATTGAATCGGGAACGGTACTGCTGGTCTCGGGCGATCTGGATGGTGGAAGCGCGTTCAACCAGAATGTCGTCGCGGATCTAGGTGGCGGCGACGTGACCATCGGCGTCACCGATCCTCTCGCCACAGGTACGATCGACCAGAACGTTATCTACAATAGTGCGCATACGTTCAACGTGCTCCACGGCGGCAATCTGGTATTCGCAGCGTCCGTCCAAAATGCCGGCAGCGGCGCCATTAACATCGTCGCCGGCTGGGATGGCATGACGGTAAGTCCTGCGAGCTTCGCCAACGCCGGCGTGTTCGGCAACAATGGCGGCACGGTAATCATCGGAGGCAGCAGCGCGCTCGGCAGTGTCGCGATCGGCGGCGCCGGTGGTTCGACGTCGATTCTAGCATCTGGCGTTTCGTTGCTCGGCTCGAACGGCTATGCGCAGCTCGGCTATCACGGTTCAGGCGGTGGCGCGATCAATCTGACGTCGTCTCACGACCTCAGCATGACGGCCACGTCCGGCTACGCAATGGTGGGCAATGGTTCCCTCGATAATGACGTAAGCGGCAATGTCACCGGCGACATCAATATTCATGTCGCAGGAATTGTGCACGACAACGCACCCTCCAGTCCTGCCATCTTCTATGGCAACGCCACTTCTGAAGGCACGGCGAGCGGAAATCTGACATTTGTCATGGCGAGCGAGGACGGCACGTCGTCCGATACGATCGGAAGTTCCGTCACGGCCGACATTGTCGGTGGCGATGTGACGATCGGATTTACGACAAGTCTGGGCAACGGCATCCAGCGCGACTACAGCGTCAGCAGCGCACACACCCTCAGCATCCTGTCCGCAGGGGATGTGACTGTCGAAGGTGAACTGCAGAACAGCGGCACAGGCGCTATCAATCTTGTCGCCGGGTGGGACGGACACACGCTCACGCCATCCTCGTTCGGAAATTCCGGTGTGTTCGGCAATAACGGGCATACGGTCCTCATTGGCGGCGGCAATGCGACGGCAGGATCTGCTGTCGGAAGTGCCGGAGGAACAACGTCGATATACGCCGCCAGCCTGGCAGTAACGGCGACGAACGGGTTTGCCCAGCTTGGGTACAGCGGAGCCGGCACCGGAGCCCTCATGGTCGATGTGACGGGCGGCGTGACCGTTGCTGGTGGTTCGGCCGCAGGACAGTTTGCGCAGATCGGAAATGGCGGGCGCAGCACGACCGGCAACAACGGTGGCAACATCGGCATAGCGGCCGGCGGCGATCTCGTATTATCGGGCGGCGCTGGATCCGAAGCGTACGCCCAGATCGGTCATGGCGGCGCGGAATCCAACAGCAATGGTAGCGGCTATAGCAATGTCGCACCCATTACGATCAGCGCGGCGAACGTTTTGCTCAACGCGGGTTCGGGTCAGGCCGGCTACGCCCAGATCGGCAACGGCGGGTACAAGTCGGGCGCCGGCCTCACGGCAGGCACAGCCACGAACGGCGGCGACATCACGATCACCTCTGGCCATGCGGTAGGCCTGCAGGGCAACGGCGCGGACGCGTACGCACAGATCGGAAACGGCGGCAGTCAGAGCAATCTCAATCCCGCAGCCGCGGCCGGCGGCGTCGATTCGGGAAATATCGTCGTTCACGCGCCCAACGGTTCGGCTGGCGCGGTGACGCTGACCGCGGGCGCCGGAGCAAATGCCTATGCCCAAATCGGCAACGGCGGCTATTCGGTCAATGCCGGGGCGAACGCGACGATCGCGAACTTCACCGTCTCGGGCAATGTCTCGGTTACCGACCTTGCGCTTGGCGGCGGCAACAGCGGCGGCAACGCCTACGCACAGATCGGCAACGGCGACGCCGCGCTTGCGAGCTATGGCAATGTCGGCGGTAATATTCTCGTCGATGCCAACGGAAATATCGTCCTGGCGAATGGCTCGGCGGCGCACTCGCCCGCAGAAATCGGAAACTTCACCGGCAATGGAACAGTGTCCGGAACAGTGGGCGGCGTGGCGCCTCCGGGTTCGACCGTCATCAACGATCCGGTCACGCAAGGTGTGATCGTCAGCCAGACGGCGACCCCACCAGCAAGCCCGATCACGACGATCGAGACCGACGTCGTGCCGGCCGGGCCGATCGTACCAGTTACCGCCGGCGCGCCGGATGTGCAGACGCCGGCCGCGCAGGGGCCGATCGCACAACTCAGCGACAATGAAGGCGACACGCCCAACACGTCGGACAGCGCCACGGTTATCGTCGCAGATTCACTGGATGGATCGACCAAAGCGGCCATCACACAACAAATCCTGGGTGGATATCTGACCCAGATAATCCCGGCGGCTGGCGGGCTATCGGTCCACGGCATCCGGTCCGTCGATCAGGATTTCTCGAGCTGGGGTAACGAGGCGTTATGGCAGTGACCGCGAAAACACTAACATCGTCGCTCGCCGTGGCTGCATTTGCAGTCATAGCGGGTGCAGCCGCCTATGCCGCCGGCAACGGCGTTCCGCTGGGCCAGACACTGTCCGGTGAAAGCTGCCAGCTCTCCGGCGCCACGGACATTCTGTGCGGCGATGGCAACTCAGCCGCCGGCTCGCTGCGCGTGACGCAGTTCGGAGCGGCGCTTCCTGCCGATCCTGCCGCGCGGCGCGATGCGATCGTCACAGCCGCCAAAGGACTGACCGGCGGGCTCAGTTCTTCCGAAGACGTTTCGTGCGGCGCCGGTCAATGGCTGGCGCAGGGCAACAACTCTGTCCTCTATTTCTGCACGCTGCGGAGCAATGACTGGCCGCGCCTAATTCTGAGTTCGGGAACCGGCAACTTGCTGGTCACGGCCGAAGGCTTGCCGGACATGCTTCCCGTCCTGGAAGCGGCCGTCGCAAAAGGCGGATCAGCACTGAACGCCGCGGAAACGCAAGCCGCGCAAGCGCTGCTCCGGGAAAAATACGCGCCGGATTCTCTCCATCTGCACAGCGACGATTTTGCAGCCTACAAGAAGTTGGTGGAGGCAGCGCGCCTGTATGGAGGCTCGGACAATTTCGCGGGTGCGGAAGACGCATATCGTCAGGCGCTCGAAATCGAAACGCGCGTCTTTGGCGCCGATTCTGTTGCGGTGGGTGAAACGGTCGCCGAACTTGCATTGCAGGTCAGCAACCAGGGACGCTTCGATGAAGCAGCAGCCCTCTTTCGCCGTGCGTCTCCGATCATCGAAGCGTCATCGAGTGCAACGGCGCGCGCGAGGCTTGCCTCCTATCAGGCCCTCGACGCAGCCAATCAGCGCGATTTCGCAGACGCCCTGAAGTATGCCCGCGAAGCGACCGAGCTGCGGCGTGCGGAAGTCGACGCCGCCAAGGCGGCGTCCGGCGATAATACGGGTGCCGAATTGACTGCGCCGGCGACGCTGGAAGGTGAACTCGCACACGGACTGCGAATCGAGGCGGAAATGGCTTTGCGCCTCGGCGATGCCGGCACGGCGCAGGCCGCCGCCGAAGAGGCGCTCTGGATTATCACCGAAGAACCCGGTCTGCCGATCTGGTGGCGGCCCGAGATGATCGCGCTGATGGGTGAAGTCAACGCCGCGCAGGGTCGAGTCACGGTGGCAGAGCGGGACTTCACTGACGCGCTGAATATGGATCAGAAGCTCTTCGGCGATACGGCGCCCACCGCACGGGCGCAGATGCGTCTCGCCCAATTTTACTCCGACCAGCAGGTTTATGCCGCTTCGATCGCAAGTTACCGGTCTGCTTTTGCCATCCTTGCCAAGGATCCGGTCGCACGTTCGCAGATCGTCTCGGATCAAATCGTACCCTTCCTCATTGCCGCGAGCGCGCAGGAGCAATTGGATCCGGCTCAGCATGCCGCGCTCGACGCGGACATGTTCCACGCAGTTCAGCTGGTGAATTCGGGCGTCGCCGACAAGACGATCGCGCGCGTCGCGGTGCGCAGGGCCGCGGGCAACCCGGCGCTCGCCGATCTCGTTCGACAATATCAGGACGCGTTGAGCGTTCGCGACAATGCGCGCATCGATCTCGCCGCCGAGAACGCCAAGCCGAATGACGAGCGCAAGCCCGAGCGCGTGCAACAACTCGACGCCGCCCTGAAGTCGGCTGCTGCGAACGCCGATGCGCTGCTCGCAAAAGTGCGGCAGAACTTTCCGGACTATGCGCGACTGGAAGATCCGGGTCCCGCCGATCTTGCATCCGTTCAGGCTCATCTGGCCAACGGCGAGGCCTTCCTCGGTTTCGTCATCGGTATCAAGCGCAGCTTTGCGCTGCTTGTTTCGCACGACGGGATGACTGTGCGCCCGCTTCAGGCCGACGCGCAGGGTCTTTCGGGCGATGTTGCCGCTTTGCGCGCCGCCTTCGTGCCCAAGCTCGGACGCCTCGGAGATTTCAGCCTTCAAACCTCGTACACGCTCTATAAGGAGCTGCTGGCGCCGCTTGAACCGGCCTTGAAGGACGTCAATCACCTGATCGTGGCGCCTGACGGCGATCTCGCAAACTTGCCGCTGTCTCTGCTGGTGACGTCGGAGCCGGCAGGTGGATACGGCAATGCAGCCTGGCTCATTCGCCGCATGGCCGTGACGCAGGTTCCGTCGCCGCGCGCATTCTTGGAACTGCGCGACGCGCGCGCCGGGCGGATGGAAGCGGCGCGCCCGTTCTTCGGCGTCGGCAATCCCGCATTCTCCGGCGGCGGGGCGAGCACCAGGGCCCTGGGCGCACTCGCGTCGGCGTGCCAGCAGAATGGCCCTGCGGATCCCGCGCTCCTGCGCGCCTTGCCACCGCTTCCCGATACGGCTGATGAAGTACAAATGGTCGGACGGATGCTGAACGCACAACCCGGCTCGATCCTGCTCGGCGCTGCTGCCAATGAGGGAGCGGTACGTGCGGCAAAACTGGATCAGTATCAGGTGCTGTATTTCGCAACCCACGGATTGCTGCCGGGCGAACTCCATTGCGAGGCGCAGCCGGGCCTTGTCCTTTCGCCGCCATCTTCTCCGGCGACAAGCACCGCGACTGACGGACTGCTCACGGCCAGTGAAATCTCGGAGTTGAGGCTGAATGCCGATCTCGTGGTCCTTTCGGCCTGCAACACGGCGGCTTCAGGTGGCACGGCTCTGGGCGGCGGCGCGCTGGAAGGCCTTGCGGACTCATTCTTCGCCGCGGGAGCGCGCGCCGTCCTGGCGAGCCATTGGGAAGTTCCTTCGGCCGCCACGCAAAAGCTCATGACAGGCGTTTTCGCGCGATATGCAAAGGATCCGTCGCGTGATCTGGCCGAAGCACTTCGCGAATCGCAGCTTGCGCTGATTGCGCAGCCGGCGACGGCGCATCCTTTCAACTGGGCCGCGTTCACTCTTATCGGTGACGGCGGCACCGCAACACACACGGCGGACACCCATGTCAGCCGTGTCACTCTGGCAACTGGAGAATAACCATGGCGAACAGACAGGCACTAGGCATCTGCGCGCTGGCGGCCGTACTGCTGGCGGGCACCTCGGCGCGGGCCGAGAATTTCATCGTCGTCGAGGCGCGCGGCGTCGGGATAAAGCCGGGTGCAAGTATCGACTCTACCAAGCCGCTGACGCTGAAGCAGGGCCAGCACGTGACGCTGATTTCACAGGACGGTGCCACGCTCACCATCGACGGTCCCTATGACAAGCCGCCGGCCGCGGGCGGCCAGGGCAGGAGCGTCGGTGCAACGCTCGCCGGTCTTGCAACCGAGCGCACGGCGCGTACCGGCGAAGCCGGCGTTACGCGCGGCACAACGTTGAACACGCTGCCGGCCGCATGGCTGGTCGATGTGACCCATAGCGGCAGCGTCTGCCTGCAGGAAAACCATCAGCCGGAGTTCTGGCGTCCTGACGCCACGTCGGCTTCGTCGCTGACCGTGATGCCCGCAGACCATAGCTGGAAGTCTCAGGCGCCGTGGCCTGCCGGCGTCGACCGTCTCAAGGTCACAACCGATGTTCCGATCCATGGTGGTGCGTCCTACGTGATCAAGTTCAACGGCTCGGACTATTCGCTGTCGGTGAACACCATTCCCGCAAGTCTGGCCAACGACTCCATGCGGGCGGCATGGATGCTGCAAAAGGGTTGCGAGGCGCAGGCGGAGGCGCTTCTGCGTCCCCGCGCCAATGAATGAGTTCATCGGCCGGCTCCGAGGGCTGGCGCGCAACAAGACTGTCTTCAACGGCGCGGTGGCAGCCGCGATCGCCGTCGTGGTTGCGGCGCTCTCGATGCTCGCCGTCGAACATATTTCGTTCCTGACGAGCGCCGATCGCTTCGTGCAGGACTATGAGATCGCCACGCGTTCTCCGTTTGAGCCACAGGACCCGAACATCGTCATTGTTGGCGTCACCGAGCCGGTGATGCAGAATTTTCCCTACCGCTCGCCGCTTGATCGAAGTTTCCTGGCCAAGGTCCTGACGGCATTGGACGGCAAGGGCCCGCGCGCGATCGTTCTCGACTATCTCTTCGACCAGCCGACCGAAAAGGCGAAGGACGACGCCCTGCGCAGCGCGCTGCATGCGATGAAAACACCACTGGTCGTGAGCTATTTCGAGGCGGGTAGCAAAGTCAGCGCGGATCAGACGGCCTACCTCAACGCCTTCGTGCCGCCGAAGGCTCGCGCCGTAGCCAATATCGGAACCGATCAGACGGACACGGCGCGCTGGATCGTTCCCGGCCAAACGGTCGCCAACGGAGAATACCTGCCGAGCGTAGCGCGCCGCGTGGCACAGATAGCCGGCGTGGACACGCCCGACGAGCAGGTCCCGATCGTCTGGCGTGCAGACCCCGGCGTGAACGAATCCGCGTTTCGTGAAGTGTCGGCCTGCGTAGAAGGATTTGCAGGTTGCTTGCCGCTCAGCCTCTATCCGGACGCCTACTTCAAGAACAAGATCGTGCTGATCGGTTCAGATCTGACGCTCGTGGATCAGCACCGCACGCCGTTCGCCACCTCGCCGGGCAATCCGCATGCGACCATGCCCGGAATCTACATTCAGGCCTATTCCATCGCGCAGTTGCTGGAAGGCCGCGATCCGCCGCAATTGTCGTGGTGGAACAATTTCATTATCGCCCTTCTGCTGGCATTCGTCGGCGCCGCGCTTGGGCTTCTCGACCATTCTCTGTGGATTCGCGGCGGCGCCGTGCTGGGATTGATCGTGGCGCTGTGGGCGATCGGCGTGTTCGTGCTCTATGAGCGGTTGGGTATCCTGATAGGCCTGATTTCGCCAACCATTGCCGTGGCCGGCGCGTTCGCGGCCGTCGATTCCGTCACGGGTCTCGATGCCCGCCGTCAGCGCGAGTTCATCCACAACACGTTTTCGCTCTATGTGTCGCCGAGTTTCGTCCAGCAGTTGGTCGACGACCCCAGCAAGCTGAAACTCGGTGGCGAGCGTCGCGAGATGACATTCCTGTTCACCGACATCGCGAACTTCACGACTATGTCCGAGGGCCTCGACTCGCGCGATGTCGGCCACATCCTCAATCGCTATCTCGACGGCATGACGAGCACCGTCAAAAAGTACGACGGAACGGTCGACAAGTTCATTGGCGACTCCGTCTTTGCAATCTTCAACGCCCCGCTGGACGTGGAAGATCATGCCACCAAAGCCATCCGCTGCATGCTCGAAATGGATCGCTTCACCGAGACGTTCCGCCGGCAAATTCATGACGAAGGGGTGCCGCTGGGAGAGACCCGCATCGGGGTCAACACGGGCATTGCCGCGGTCGGCAATTTCGGGTCGTCCGACCGCTTCAGTTACACCGCGTCGGGCGATGCGGTGAACGCGGCATCGCGACTGGAAGGCCTGAACAAGCACTTCGACACCCGGCTATGCGTCGGCAACAATGCGCGTATGCTATGCAAGGGCGTCGCATTCAGACCAATCGGCTCGGTGATCTTGAAGGGCAAGACGACAGCAACGGATGTCTGGGAACCGCTGCACGACGATGCGTGGAGCGCGGACTATCTCGTCCGCTACGAAGAAGCCTTTGCGGCGGTCAGGGACAAAAAGCCTGAAGCCATCGACCTATTTTCAAAACTTGCCGCCGAGTCGCCGCAAGACCCTCTGGTCCGTTTTTATCTGGAGCGTCTGCGCGATGGTGAAGTCGGCATAGAAATCAAGATGACCGAAAAATGATCGTCTGGTCTGCAATTCTCCTCTTTCTGCTGCTTGCCGCCCGCTTCTGGGGCGTTCCCGCGCTCTCCGACAGGATGACTCCGGCATTCGCCTCGGAGCTTGACCACATCATCATGCTCGGCGCGTTCATCGCCGTTTCCCTGCTTATAGACGGGCTCATCCGGCACTACTTCTGGCACCGCTATCTTCAGCGCCGCCGCAACCGTGAAACACCCGCGCTCATCCAGGACATCCTGACGATCGCACTGGTGCTGCTCGGCCTGTCGATCGGGCTGTGGTGGGAAGAAGGCTTCTCGCTGACGGGTTTCTTCACCGCCTCGGGCGCCGCGGCCATCGTTCTGGGTATCGCCCTGCAGGCTGTCATTCAGGACCTTTTCAGCGGAATCGCGATCAACCTAGACGGTTCCTATTCGTTGGGCGACTGGCTCACGATCTATTCCGAGCAGCTCGATCAACCCGTTTACGGTCGCGTGACACACATATCGTGGCGTTCGACGTTCCTGACGCTTGACGATGGCCGCCGCCTGATGGTTCCGAACCATATCGTCACGGCCAACCCGGTGATGAATCACAGCCGCCCTGCCGATGCAAAGCGGCTCACCGTGGAAGTGAGCATAGACAGCCGCATGCCGGCCGACCGCGTGATCGACATGCTTCTGGGCGAAGCGTTCAAGGCTGTCCGCAAGCCGGGCCTGGCGCGCACACCCGAGCCCTCGGTGATCCTGAGCCGGCTGACCCAGGAAGCCATGTACTACGAGGTTCGCTTCTACTTTTTTCCGGACCAGATCGAGCCCGTGCAGGCAAAGTCCGCGGTCATCAACGTTCTTCAGGATGTGATCCTTCAGAACCGCATGCCGGCGCCGGTCACGCAGGTTGAACTCACCCAGCCGCCCGATCTCGATCTCCTTCTGGGAGAAGACGAAGTGCGCGGCGCGCTTCACCATGCCAATCTGTTTGCCAACGTGCTTAACGAAGAGCAGGCCAAGGAACTGGCCAAACGCAGCCGCAATGTCGAATTTCCGCGCAGCACCGACCTCATCCGGCAGGGTGAGCCCGGAGAGTCGATGTTCATCATCCTGGAGGGCGCGGCGCGCGTCAGCGTGCTCGGGCAGGGGGGCGACGCGCGCGAAGTGGCGGTGCTTGCTGCGGGAGACGTGTTCGGCGAAATGTCCCTTATGACAGGAGCGCCGCGCAACGCGACGGTCACCGCACTCACGCGCATGCGCGTGCTGGAGATCACCAAGGAACCGATAGAGGCGCTGTTGCGGAAATCACCGGAACTGCTGCAACGCTTCAGCCATGTGCTCGCCAAGCGCGAGCAGGAGCGTGCCCAGATCGCACAGCGCACCATTCAGGTTTCAACCGTCGAGAACGATTTGATGGCGCGCATGAAGTCGTTCTTCCGCAGCGTGCTGTGGTCGGACCCTGTCAGGCCTAACTGAGCTTGCCCAGCGTGAGAAGCGTCACGATCGCGAGGTAGGTCAGTTGGTGAATCAACTGATCGGTGCCGAACACCATCCAGTAGCGCGCGTCGGACTGGCCCCAGTCGAAATAGGAATCGACGTTCGATTTGGTCCAGTCCGTGTGATAGTGGATCAGAAATTCCCCGATCATGATGATGACGATGGCGCGCAGGGGCGCCTGCATGATCAGCAGCGCCGGGATCGTGCCGATCATGTGGTAGCCGGAGTGGATAAAGCCGCCTACGTGGCCATAGATGCCCTTCGTCCGCACCTGATATTCCGTCTGGAATACGAAGTCGCAGAGAAAGTGCTTTATCTCGAGCGCCAGGAGCGCCCACAGGACGAGAGCCGTTTCGTGGCCCATCTGTTCCCCTTTCGACAGGCGCCGCTACCGTGGATAATGCATAGTGCCTTAAGCAGCAAATAAAAGTCCCATAAGTGGCGGCGGCGCGCCGCAAATCTTGTGATGTCCGGCGCAATTCGACTACAGTTTTGGTGGCGGAACGAAAGGCATCCCTATGACTGCGCTCGTCGGAACATCCGTCAAACGGAAAGAAGATTTCCGTTTTATCACCGGCCAGGGCCGCTACACAGACGATTTCGCGAAGCCTGGGCAGACGTACGCAGCCTTTGTCCGCAGCCCCTATCCCCATGCGGTCATCAAGAATGTCGACACCAGAGCGGCTCTGGCTGTTCCGGGTGTCGTAACCATATTGACCGGCGCCGATCTGGAGGCTGATGGCGCCAAGGGCCTGATCTGCGGCTGGATGATCCACTCCAAGGACGGCAGCCCCATGAAGGCTGGCCTGCATCCCGCTCTTGCACTGCACAAAGTCCGCCACGTGGGCGATCAGCTTGCCGTCGTCATCGGCGAGACGCAGGCCGCCGCCGCCGCAGGTGCCGAGAAGGTCGTGGTCGATTATGAAGTCTTGCCGGCCGTACTGGCGCCGCAGGACGCGCAGGCCGCCGGTGCGCCGCAGCTTCACGACGACGCGCCGCGCAACACGATCTTTGATTGGCATCTCGGCGACGAGGCCAAGACGAAGGCGGCGTTCGCAGCCGCAGCACACGTGGTCGAGCTCGATATCGTCAACAACCGGCTCATTCCCAACGCGATGGAGCCGCGCGCGGCGATCGGCGAATATGATGCCGGTTCGGGCATCTTCACACTGACGACCACAAGCCAGAATCCACACGTCGCGAGGCTGGTCCTTTCCGCGTTCGTGCAAATTGCTCCGGAGCACAAATTGCGCGTGATTGCGCCCGACGTCGGCGGCGGCTTCGGCTCCAAGATTTTCATCTATCCGGAGGAAACCGTCTGCATCTGGGCGGCCAGAAAAGTGGGCCGGCCGGTAAGATGGACCGCAGATCGTTCGGAAAGCTTCCTGACCGACGCGCATGGCCGCGACCATTTCAGCAAGGCGTCGCTCGCGCTCGATCGAAACGGCAAGATTCTCGGTCTGCGCGTGAAGACGATCGCCAATATCGGCGCCTACATGTCGACCTTTTCGTCTTCGGTGCCGACCTATCTGTATGCGACGCTGCTGTCGGGACAGTACAACATCGCTGCCATCTATGCTGAAGTCGACGCGGTCTTCACCAATACCTCGCCGGTCGACGCATATCGCGGTGCCGGACGCCCGGAAGCGACCTATGTCGTTGAGCGTCTTGTGGAGGAAGCGGCGCGCCAGTTGAAGATGGATCCGGCTGAACTGCGCCGGCGAAATTTCATCAACGAATTCCCGCACCAGACACCCGTCATCATGAATTATGACATCGGCGACTACGACGCTTCGCTGACCGAAGCGATGAAGCGCGCAGATGTGGCGGGATTTCCCGCCCGCAAGGCCGCAGCCGCGAAAACTGGCAAGCTGCGCGGTCTCGGCTACGCGACCTATATCGAGGCGTGCGGGATCGCGCCGTCGCAGGCGGTCGGCTCGCTCGGCGCCGGCGTGGGTTTGTGGGAATCCGCCGAGGTGCGCGTCAATCCGACCGGCTCGGTGGAAGTTCTGACCGGCAGCCACAGCCATGGCCAGGGCCACGAGACGACGTTCGCCCAGTTGGTGGCCGACCGGTTGGGCGTTCCGATCGATACCGTCGAGATTGTGCATGGCGACACCGACAAGGTTCAGTTCGGCATGGGCACCTATGGCTCGCGTTCGGCCGCCGTCGGCATGTCCGCAATTTCAAATGCGCTCGACAAGGTCGTTGAGAAGGCCAAACGCATCGCGGCGCACGTGATGGAAGTACCGGCCAACGAAGTGACGTTCGAGAACGGCCAGTTCGCGGGCATCCACACGAACAAGACGATGATGTTTGCCGAAGTCGCGCTCGCCGCCTATGTCGGCCACAAATTTCCAACGGACGAGATCGAGCCCGGATTGAAGGAAACCGCCTTCTACGATCCCAAGAACTTCACTTTCCCGGCAGGTTGCCACATCTGCGAAGTCGAGATTGACAAGGATACCGGGCACATCCGAATCGTGAAGTTCACCGCGATTGATGATTTCGGCACGGTGATCAATCCGATGATCGTGGAAGGGCAGGTGCATGGCGGCATCACGCAGGGTATCGGCCAGGCGATCCTCGAACACGGCATTTATGACCGCGAGACGGGTCAGCTCGTCACCGGGTCGTTCAACGATTACTGCATGCCGCGCGCCGACGATGTACCGAATTTCGATGTCGGCATGACGATCACGCCCTGTCCATCCAACCCTCTGGGCGTAAAAGGTTGCGGCGAAGCTGGCGCCATCGCCGCGCCCGCCGCTGTTATGAATGCGATCACCGATGCTCTCGGCGTCAAGACATTCGACATGCCGGCGACGCCGGAAAAGGTCTGGCGCGCGGTGCATGCCATGCCGGCGCGCTGAGCAGGTCTCATGTGGATCGCGACGGCAACCCTGCCAGTCGAACTCGCAAGCGATTTGGCGGAGGGCAGGTTCGCCGCACTAACCGAGCTCGCTGGCGACGGCGCGGCCGCGAGTTTCGCGCGTGGGATCGCCCTCTCCAATCTCGGCCGCATGCGCGAGGCGCGCGAGGCGCTTGAAAAGGCGGCGACCGATCCATCGTTGTCGGGGCCCGCACAGGTCGAGATCGGATTTCTCGATCTGAACATGCCCGACAGCCTTTCGTCGGTTGCCAAGCGCATGACGGAATTTCTCAAAGCGAATGCGGGCAAGACAGTGCTTGTCGCACGTGCCAATCACCTGCTCGGTGTGGCGCAGTTCCGCCTCATGCAAGCTGGCGATGCAATCGATGCGCTGACATTGGCCCAATCGACCTATCAGGCCCGCGGCTGCGAGGCGGGTGAGGCCCAGGTCTTCGACACGCTCGGCATGGTGCATCAATGGATGGGCAACGAAACGGCCGCGCTTGTGTGTTACGCACACTCGCTTGCGTTGAAAAACCGGCTTGGCGATCGATACGGTTCTGCGATCACGCTGGGAAATCTCGGCCGCTATTGCGCATTGCTGGGCCGGCCGGCTGAGGCTGCGGGCTTTCTCGGTCTCGATCTCAAAATCGCCGAAGAGACCGGCGACTTGCGCGGACAGGCACGCGTGCTGAGCGACCTGGCCGAGATTGCACGCGACACAGGCGAGTTTGCGGGTGCAAACGAAAAACTGCAGCGGGCGCTCTCGATATCGTGTGAAGCGGGGCTAAAACAGCTCGAATTCGAGATTCAGCTCAATCTTGCGACGACCGCTCTGGCATCCGGCGACGCGCCGCAGGCGGCCACCCATCTCGGAAACGCTCGGAACATTGCCGGTTCTTCGCCATCTGCGTTCGACGCGCTGCTGCTCGACTGGACCGAGGCGAAGCTGGTCGCGGCAAAGGATCGCGCGCGCGCCATTTCGCTGATGACCGAAGCGGTGTCCGGTTTTCGGGATTCCGATATTCCATCGCTGGAGATCGAGGCGCGCCTGGCTCTGGCCGAACTTCTGCTCGCCGATTCCAAGAAAAGCGCCGCGGAGCGCGAAACACTCGTCGCGCTCAAACGTGCGCGCGAACGCAACCTGCCCCGATATCGCGTGCGGATCGGCGAACTGATGGAGCGGTTGTCTCTCGCCGAAGGCGTGGCGGAGGAGACCAGCAAGACTATCGACGACAAGCCGGCAGGCGCCGTCGACGGCTATCTCGTGCGTGAACGTCTGGGCGGGGGAACATTTGCGACGGTCTACCGCGCCTTCGATGTGGAACGCGCGCGCGAGGTTGCACTGAAGGTCCTGGATCTGGAATCGCGCTATGCCAAGGCGGAGCGCGACCGGATCATGGATTCCGCGCGGCTGGATATGGAAGCCGCAAATCGCGCGCAGCATCCCGGACTCGTCAAGGTCTTCGCCATTGGCCGCGATGCGCGCGGAAACGCCTATCTCGCAGTCGAGTACATTGCCGGAAAAGCGCTGCGAGACGTGCTGGACGGTAAGCCGGCGCGCGATCCGAAAATCGTCTGCTCGACGCTCGCCGATGTCGCCGAGGCGCTGGCGGCACTACATGCCCATGGTGTCGTGCATCGCGATCTCAAGCCCGAAAACATCATGATGCGCGCGGACGGCTCGCCCGTGATCGTCGACTTCGGTATCGCGCACATGTCCGGCGGCCAGCAGAAGAACGGCGAAGTTTCGCGCGGCACTCCGGAATATTTCTCGCCCGAGCAGGCGAGAGGCGAACCCTCAACTCCCGCGGACGACATGTATTCCTTCGGCGTCATTGCCTGGGAGTGGCTGAGCGGCGCCCGTCCGGATGCGCGCTCGCCGGCGCGAAAATCGTCCCTCTTCGGCGGACGCGGCACGCCCAAGACGCCGGAGGAACTGGCGGCGGCACTCCTCGATACCAAGGCGGCGAACCGACCAAGCGCCGACGAGACCGCCGCGCTCCTGCGGAGCTTCGCGGCATGATCGACGGCTACGACCTCAATCGCGATCTCGCCGCAATCAATCGCGCGCTCAACGGCGACATGCCGGAGGCCGCTATTTTCTATTGCGGCCGCGCGCTCGAAGTCACATCCGCGCGCGCGGTTTCCGCTCTCAATCTTGACCCAGGCGCGCAGGTCTTCGCCAATCTCGACATGCTGGAACGGTTGTCCTGCATTTCGCGCCCGGCCCTCTATCTGGGCCATTCGCTGCGCCGCCTTGCCAACGATGCGCGGCACATCCTGCGGCCGCTGACCGGCTATGACGCCGACTTCGCGGCGCTGTGCCTTGGCCCATGGCTGCAATGGTACATGACAGAGTACTTCCGTGGTCCGCAGTCGCAGGTGGCCGACCGCAGCTTCGGCATTCGCTCTGCGCTTGCGACAGGTGCGGTGGCCGACACGCTCGAACTTCTCAACCGGGCGGAAGACCAGGATGTTTCGGATCGCCTGCTCACACTTGTGAACGATGAAGTTCTGAAGTTGCCCGCACTGGCGTCGATGGTTGCGGAGGTCTTGATCTCTGACGGACGTGCGGACGACGCGCAATCGGTGCTCAAGGCGGCGCTGGCGCATGTGCCGGAAGACCTGCGACTCAACCAGCTCTATGCGCTCGGGTTTCGTCGTGCTGGCCATCCGGAGGAAGCGCTGGCGCGGCTGCAGACGCTGACAGGCAAATATTCGGAGGATGAGGAAACGCTCGGCATTACGGCCGGCGCACTGAAGTCGAGCTGGGAAAAGGGGCAGGGACCGAACGACGCCCTTTCCAGGGCGCTGAAGCTTTATGCCAAGGGTTTCCAGGTTTCGCGCGAACGCAATCTCTATCTTGGCGTCAACGGTGCGGCGATCGAACTGTGGCAGGGAAATCCCCGCGCTCGGGAGCACGGTGCGCACGTCGCGGACATATTCGCCAAGCGCAATGCCCAACTTGCCGAGTCCGGCATCTCCGTGGACGGTCAGCGCGATTATTACGACATGGTGACGGAAGCCGAGGCCTTGCTGCTGGCGGGCGAGGGTGCCCGGGCCCGGGACCTCTACGCGAGCGCCTTTGCCCGCTTCGCGGCGCGCAAGGGCGACATCGAAGGCACAAGGACGCAGGCGAATCGCTCCATCGCCTTGCTGGGTGGCGAACCGATCACCTAGAGTAGGCGTGCGCAGGGGGAACGCATGCCGCTCAAGATCACGTACAAATCGCCGCCTTATCGCGACAAGGTTCTTTCATTCCCGGACACGCTCGAAGAGATCCGGATCGGCCGCACCGCCGGCTCGGAAGTCGAATATCCGGAAGACATGGCCTCGGTGGGCCACGATCACTTCGCCATCGTGCGCCAGGCGGGCACCTACAAATTCGTCATCAATCCTCACCATCGCGTTTATGCCAACGGCAAGGATGTGATGGACGGCGAAGAGCTCGCCTCGGCAACCGAAGTGCGTCTTGGAACCCAGGACGGTCCGCGTCTGTTGCTGGAGCCGAGCAGGGCGGGTGGCACGAACTACATTGCGACCGAGCCGCAGGGAAAAAGCGTGGCCCTGCCGGAAATTGCACGGTCGAGCGCGCGCTGGACCCATCGCCTCGGTTTCATCGTCGCCATCGCAATTCTCGGCGGCATCTTCGCCTATTGGAAGCTGAGTGGCGAAGTGCAGCCGATCTACGCCAACGCCGGATCGGGAACGGACTTTTCGGCGATCATCGCGAAATACCAGAAGTCCGTTTTCCTGGTGGATGAGGTCGATGCCGGCGGCAATACCCAGAGCGGCGCCACAGCCTGGGTCATTGCACTGCCCGACGGCCGCAAGGCGTTTGCCACCAATGCGCATGTCGGCGGCATGCTGGCCGACGCTCGCAAGAACCACTTCCGGCTGCTCGTGCGCTCGCCCGACACCGCGCACCGCGAATACACGATCGTCGATGCGATCATTCATCCAGCCTATGCGGCGTTCAACGCCATGCTGGCCGAGGCCGACAAGAAGGCGAGTTCGGGCATGATCCGCGAGGTCGGCCTGTCGCCTGCCTATGACGTTGCGATCCTCATTCCCGACAAGCAGGACGGGATTCCGGATCCTTTGCCCCTGGCAAAGGATGCAACGCTCGCCAAACTGCATTCGGGAGAGCCGATAGCATTCATCGGGTACCCGGCAGAGAATCTCGTCAGCTTCGATGTCAATGCGCCGACGCCGACGTCGCAGGTCGGCATCATTACGTCCGTCCGCAATTTCTTCCTGACGGCGGACGGCGGTCCGGCACAGCTCATCGAGCACTCTTTGCCGTCCGCTGGCGGCGCCAGCGGCAGCCCGATCTTCGATTCGCGTGGCGAAGTGATTGCGCTGCTCAGCGGCGGCAACAACATCACCAGCAAGGATGGCCGCATTCCGAACGCGGCGCTCGTCAATTTTGCGCAGCGTGTCGACCTGTTGCGCGATCTCGCGAACGGCAAGGCGGATAGCCAGCTCGACAGCGACAAGAAAATGTGGGCAGAGGCGGTAGCCCGCTGGAGCCGTCCGCCGGACACGATTGCGGCGCTCTACGCCAAGCAGTTCGAGACCACGGAAGGAAAGCTGACCACGTTCACGCGCGACGGACAGACAGGACGGGCGGACCCCCTGTTCGAGAAGCGCTCGGCGCAGACCTACGACTTCTCCGTTGCCGGCGACAAGAACTACCTCGTCACTGCCTACACGTCGACCAAGAGTCCGCTGCGTGTCGTGGTGTACAACGCCGACGATCCGACTTCGATCATCGACACGACGGTGTATGTTGCCGATGGCCCGCTGACTGTGCTGGAGATTCCGGCGGGATCGCCGGGCAACGTGAAGATCGCGGTGATTTCCGAGGCGGGGAGCCAGGGCAAGCCGGACGACACGCCGGTGCCATTCAAGCTTGCCGTCTATTGGTCCGTTGGTGCGCCACCAGCCGGCAATGGACAGACGACCGGCGCCTCGCCGCAGGGCGGCTCAGGCGGAGAGGCACCGGCCACACAACCCCCGAGCGGCACGACCGAACCATCGGGTGACGGCGGCGGAGATGTGGGACAGACGCCTTAGCGTCAGACATTTCCGCGCAGCATCTGGATGATGCCAGAGAAATCCAACCCGGCGTTGCCCTGCGCCGCGAACAGCGAATAGAGCTGCGCGGCTTCCGCGCCCAGCGGCGTTGTCGCGCCCGCGCCCTGCGCGGCGTTCTGCGCGAGCTTAAGGTCCT
>Ga0265313_10001617_pt1 | contig 20916 bp, 20 predicted proteins | sample 4123metaG_FD_203122 | JGI IMG/M metagenome (GOLD analysis project Ga0265313, IMG submission 203122) | Rhizosphere microbial communities from Carex aquatilis grown in University of Washington, Seatle, WA, United States - 4-1-23 metaG | ecosystem: Host-associated > Plants > Roots > Rhizosphere >...
CGCGCCGCACACCATCGCGCCAATTCCACCCAACCTCGACCAGCCGCCGAACATGCAATAATCTCTCACTTCACCCGGTACAGAAAATCGGTCAGGCCAGCACCAGCCCTCGGACCGGGCCAGCTTGAAGCCGGTTCCGATAAACCCGACGATCTTCTGGACCGTGCGAGGGGTCACGGTATTTGACCATTCCTGTTTCGCGGCGTCCCTCAGCTTCAAGCCGGGGGTCCTACCGACGACGGGAAATTTCAACAGCAAGTCGCGAAGTTCCCGGATTTGATCCGGTCCGATTTCCGTAATCTGTACGTCGCCATTCAACTCAATCAGATAGTCCCAAGCCTTCCGAACATCGGCCACGGACCGCTTGGAGTACGATCCGTGGTCCAGTTGGGCTTGGCGAAGACCCTTGAGAGTGATTCGTTTCGCCGGGGTCGGTGCGGGCCGAACCGGACCGGCATTCGGATAGAGCGGGCGAGGCATATCCGACATGACCCGTTCAACATGTCTGCGGAGTTGATCGCGATCCCCCTCGGCCATGTTGGGGTGTCGGTCTTTGATGAACCGCGTAAGGTTGCCTTCGAAATTGAGCCGGCTTGGGAAGACGGTTGACCCGTTGCTATCCGTTCCGTCGCCGAGCCATTCGAAAAACTCCCGGTCCACCCGTTCAAGATTGTTGGTTTCCCAAAAGCTGGCGCGGCCCATCGCGATATCAATCCGCTTGAGGAATTCAGCGACCACCGGCAGGGCGAGCCGTTTCGCTTCCTCAAGGCTTTTCGTTCGGAGAGTCCGGGTGAGTTCCCGCTTGCCGACTGCGGTCCGGGCAGTCGGTGGAACCGTGATCCGGACCCAATACACCCCGGTCCGGGGATGCTTATGAAGGTACATCGTTTCAGCCCTCTTTGTAGCAGTGCCTTGTAACACTGCGGTTGGGCTAGACGACTGAAACGACTTAGCTTTTTGACCCATAAGGGTTTTCATTGTAGCTGGTCGGGGCGACTGGATTCGAACCAGCGACATCCTGCTCCCAAAGCAGGCACTCTACCGGACTGAGCTACGCCCCGCCCCTTGCGCGCCAAGGGTTTAGCAGCAGTTTCTGACAATCGCAACCGCAGCGCCAAGCGGACAATCCGTGAATCTTTCCCTGACTTGGCGCAAAACGCCTCGCCAATGCAGCACGCGGCGTTCAAGCTTCGTTCGCGACTCTCCCTCTCGCCCGGACTGTGGTATCTATAATGCAGGCAAGCGAAACGACTCGCCATGTTCTCGGTCCTACGCCGCCGCCGAAGTCCCGAAATCGCCGTTGGCGCGCGCTATCGCCGGCGCGATGCACCGCACATTGTCTGGGAGGTCTATTCCTTGTTCGTCGGGACCGATGGGTTGCCTTATGCAGGCATTTTCTGCCTGTCCGACACGACACGGCGCAAGACGGTGTCCCGATCCGTGCTGGAGCATGACGACCAATACCTCCGCGTTCTCGAAGATTAGGATCCCTCCATGAACCGCTCCATCTCGGTCGACGACCGGCTCTACGACTATATCCTGGCCAATTCGCTGCGCGAATCCGCGCTCCTGAAGGCGCTGCGCGAGGAAACCGCCAAACTTCCCCAGTCGATGATGCAGATCTCGCCGGAGCAAGGCCAATTCATGGCCTTGCTGGTTCAGCTGATCGGCGCGCGGCGCACCATCGAGGTGGGGACTTTCACCGGCTATAGCTCCCTCGTCGTGGCCCTCGCCTTGCCGTCCGACGGGCATCTTATCGCCTGCGACGTCAGCGAGGAGTTCACCGCCGTGGCCCGGCGCTATTGGGCCAAGGCCGGTGTGGCCGGCAAGATCGAGCTGCGCCTCGGCCCCGCCCTGGAGACGCTGGACCGGCTCCTGGCCGACGGCGAGGCAGGGCATTTCGATTTCGCGTTCATCGACGCCGATAAACCCAACTACCTCGGATACTACGAACGCTGCCTGAAGCTGCTCCGCCAGGGGGGACTGATGGCCATCGACAACGTGTTGTGGTCGGGCGAGGTCGCCAATGCTTCCGTTACCGACGCCAATACGATGGCCATCCGGGCGCTGAACAAGCACGTCCACCAGGATGCCCGGGTTTCCATGAGCCTGGTACCGATCGGCGACGGTCTTACACTCCTGCGCAAGAACTAGGGGCCGGGCTAGCCTCCCGTGCCGAGGGCGGCATTGCGCACGACGTCGCCTGGATGGATGCCCAGGCGCTCGGCCGTCCCGCCATTCACCTCGAGGACGGCCTTCACCGGATAGATCGAGGAAATCGGCGTCTCGGTCAGCGGGACCGCGCGCTCTTCGATGTGCCGGATGCGGCCATCGGCACCGATGAACAGCATGTCGAGGGGGATGAGCGTGTTCTTCATCCAGAACTCCACCTCCTGCTCCCCCGGATAAAGGAACAGCATGCCGGCATCGGGCGCCAGGTTCTGGCGATACATGAGCCCGAGTTCCCTCTCGCCTTCGCTGGTGGCCAGTTCGACCGAAAAATGCTGGGGGCCGTGGGACGTCACGATGTCGAGTTTCTGCACTTCGGCTGCGGCGGCGGCGCCGGCCGCGACCGCAAACAGCAAGGCCACCCATCTGAGGAGAGCGCGCATGGCGGGACAGTAACGCGCGCCGTTGCGGCAGTCCACGCCGCCCCTATGGCGTGCGCCGATCCCGATCGACTCGAACATGCTTTGGATTCTCTCGATTTGTCGTATTTTGTAGGCCGCTGTCCTGCGCTTGGACTTCCCGATGATGCTGGTCAGCATCGCCATCGGCATGGTCTATTTCTATCCGCGCTACTTGCTGTGAAGGATCCCGCTCCATGGATATGACTGGCGAGTTCCGCATCGCCGCCCCCAAGGAAGCCGTCTGGAAGGCCCTCAACGATCCCGAGGTCCTGCGCCAATCCATCCCCGGCTGCGAGGAGCTGCTGAAAACCTCCGACAACGAATTCGCCGCCAAGGTCACCGTCCGGGTGGGCCCGGTCAAGGCGCGTTTTGCCGGCAAGGTAACGCTCAGCGACCTCGACCCGCCAAACGGCTACAAGATCACCGGGGAGGGCCAAGGCGGAGCGGCGGGCTTCGCCAATGGCGGCGCCACGGTGCGGCTCGAAACCGACGGCGACGGCACTCTGCTCAAATACACAGTGAATGCCGCGATCGGCGGGAAACTCGCCCAGATCGGCGCCCGGCTCATCGACGGAACGGCCCGCAAGCTGGCGGACGAGTTCTTCACGACCTTCGCCGGCCTGGTGGCTGCAGGCACCGCGACAGCCGTTCCAGCGGCCGCCGAGGCGCCGGCCCCTGCCGCCGCACCCGTTGCGCCTGTTGCAACCGCGACGCCGCCGCCGAGCCGGTCCCCAGGCCTTAAGCCATGGGTCTGGGTGGTCGGCCTTATCGTCATCGCGATTCTGCTGCTGATCTATTACGGTCGGTGAACTAACGTCCGACCCGCGAACTCGGTTGAAACAGCCGGCGGGCAGCGATAGCCTTCCCGACGAGAAATCCAGGAAGACGGCCAAGTTTCGGGGGCCGGCGCGATCACATAGGGAGGAAGAGATGCCTACCGTGTCCATGACCGTGAACGGCAAGGCGGTAACCGGCAACGTCGAGGGCCGGACCTTGCTGGTTCAATATTTGCGCGAACAGCTGGGGCTGACCGGCACCCATGTCGGCTGCGACACCAGCCAGTGCGGCGCCTGCGTCGTTCATGTCGACGGCAAGTCGGTGAAATCCTGCACCATGCTCGCCGTCCAGGCCACCGGAGCCAAAGTCACCACCATCGAGGGCCTGGCCAAGAACGGTGAGCTGCATCCCATGCAGGCTGCCTTCCGCGAGCATCACGGCCTGCAATGCGGCTTCTGTACGCCCGGCATGGTCATGAGCGCCGTCGATCTGGCCAACCGCAACGCCGCTCCCTCGGAGCAGGACGTGCGCGAATGGCTGGAGGGAAACATCTGCCGCTGCACCGGCTATCACAACATCGTCAAGGCCGTGCAGGCCGGCGCCCGCGCGATGAGGAGCTAGGACCATGGCTGATACAGGCATCGGCGCCTCGGTACGTCGCAAAGAAGACTTCCGCTTCCTGACTGGGCGCGGCACCTACACCGACGACATCAACCGCCCCGGACAGACCCACGCCTATATCCTGCGCTCGCCTCACGCGGCAGCGAAAATCAAGAAAGTCGACGTCGCCCGCGCCAAGGCCGCGCCCGGGGTGGTGGCGATCTTCACCGGCGCCGACTATGCCGCCGACGGCAAGGGCGGGTTGCCCTGCGGCTGGCTGGTCAAGAGCAAGGACGGCTCACCCATGGTCGAGCCGCCGCACCCGCCACTGGTGGCGGACATGGTGCGCCATGTGGGCGACCATGTCGCGGTCGTGATCGCGGAAACCAAGAGCCAGGCCCGGGATGCCGCCGAACTGATCGACGTCACCTACGAAGAAGTGACGCCGATCGTCGATACCGCCGGCGCGCTCAAGCCGGGCGCGCCCGAGGTTTGGCCCCAGGCGAAGGGCAATCTCTGCTACGACTGGCAGATCGGCGACAAGGCCGCGACGGACGCCGCCTTCGCCAAGGCTGCCCATGTGACCAAGATCGACCTGGTCAACCAGCGCCTGATCGCCAACGCCATGGAGCCGCGCGCGGCGATCGCCGAGTTCGACCGGGCGACCGGCGACTATACGCTCTATACCACCAGCCAGAACCCCCATGTCATCCGCCTGCTGATGGGCGCCTTCGTTCTGCAGATCCCGGAGAGCAAGCTGCGCGTGGTGGCGCCGGACGTGGGCGGCGGCTTCGGTTCCAAGATCTTCCACTATGCCGAGGAAGCGATCCTGACCTGGGCGGCGGGCAAGATCGCCCGGCCCATCAAATGGACGGCCGACCGCAGCGAATCGTTCATGTCGGACGCCCAGGGGCGCGACCATGTCAGCCACGCCGAGCTGGCCATGGACAAGGACGGCAAGTTCCTTGGCCTTCGGGTCAGCACCATCGCCAATATGGGCGCCTATCTTTCGACCTTCGCGCCCTGCGTTCCGACATATCTCTACGGCACTCTGCTTGCCGGCGTTTACGCGACCCCGGCCATCTATTGCGAGGTGAAGGCCGTCTTCACCAACACCGTGGCCGTCGATGCCTATCGCGGGGCCGGGCGGCCGGAGGCGACATATCTGCTCGAGCGCCTGGTGGAAAAGGCCGCCCGTGAGATGAAGATGGACCGGGCCGATCTGCGCCGGCGCAACTTCATTCCGCAGAACGCCTTCCCCTACCAGACGCCGGTCGCCCTCCAGTACGACAGCGGCGACTATCACTCCACGCAGGACATCGCCCTCAAGAAGAGCGACTGGGCTGGTTTCGAGAAGCGCCGGGCAGAGGCCAAGAGCCGCGGCATGCTGCGCGGCATCGGCATCTCCACCTATTTGGAAGCCTGCGGCATCGCGCCCTCGGCCGTGGTCGGCTCGCTCGGCGCCCGGGCCGGTCTTTATGAAACGGCCAATGTGCGTGTCCACCCGACGGGCTCGGTCACGGTCTTCACCGGGAGCCATAGCCACGGCCAGGGGCACGAAACGACCTTCGCCCAGATCGTGTCGTCGATGCTCGGCATTCCTATCGAAAGCGTCGAGGTGTCCCACGGCGATACCAACAAGATCCCCTTCGGCATGGGAACCTATGGCTCGCGCTCGCTCGCCGTCGGCGGATCGGCCCTGGTCAAATCCCTCGACAAGGTCATCACCAAGGCCAAACGCATCGCGGCCCACCTGATGGAGGCCTCGGTCGCCGACATCGAGTTCAAGGACGGCGTCTTCAAGGTTACCGGCACGGACAAGAGCGTTCCCTTCGGCCAGGTCGCGCTTACAGCCTATGTGCCCCACAACTACCCGATCACGGAGCTCGAGCCGGGCTTGGAAGAAACCTCGTTCTACGATCCGCTCAACTTCACCTATCCGGGCGGCTGCCATATCTGCGAGGTGGAAATCGATCCTGAGACCGGCACCACGAAGGTGGTGAATTTCACCGCAGTCGACGATATCGGCCGGGTGATCAACCCGATGATCGTCGAGGGGCAAGTCCATGGCGGCGTGGCCCAGGGCATCGGCCAGGCCCTGTTCGAGCGGGCGGTCTATGACAATTCCACCGGACAGCTCCTGTCGGGGTCCTACATGGACTACTGCATGCCCAGGGCCGACGATCTCTGCTCGTTCCACGTCGAGACCCACAACACCATGTGCACGCACAACCCGCTCGGCTCCAAGGGCGTCGGCGAGGTGGGCGCTATCGGTTCGACCCCGGCGGTGATCAACGCCGTCCTCGATGCGCTGCTGCCGCTTGGCGTCAGCGATATCGCCATGCCGGCCTCGCCCCATCGGGTGTGGCAGGCAATCCAGGCCGCCAAGCCGGCCAAGGCCGCCGAGTAAGGGAGGAAAGACATGCAAGACTTCAACTACCAGCGCCCGACAAGCCTGGCCGATGCCGGCAAGGCTCTCTCGGCAGCGCGCGAAGGCAAGATCCTGGCTGGCGGCATGACCCTGCTGCCGACCATCAAGCAGCGCCTCGCGAGCCCCTCGGACCTCATCGACCTCGCCGGCATCGGCGAGTTGAAAGGGATCAAGACGGACGGCGGCGCAATCGTCATCGGCGCGATGACTACCCATGCCGAGGTGGCTCATTCGGCCGATGTGATGAAGGCGATCCCAGCACTTGCCAACCTGGCCGAGGGCATCGGCGATCCCCAGGTGCGCAATCGCGGAACGATCGGCGGCTCCATCTCCAACAACGATCCCGCGGCGGACTATCCGGCTGCGGTCCTGGGCCTCGACGCCACGGTCATCACCAACAAGCGGCGGATCAAGGCCGACGACTTCTTCAAGGGATTGTTCGACACCGCGCTCGATGACGGAGAGATCGTCACCGCAGTCAGCTTCCCCAAGCCGGAGAAAGCGGGTTACGCCAAGTTCCCGAACCCCGCCTCGCGCTATGCGATGGTGGGCGTGCTCGTGGCCAAGACCGCCGGCGGCGTGCGCGTCGCCGTAACGGGCGCGGGTCCCGGCGTGTTCCGGCAGAAGGACATGGAGAAGGCGCTTGCGGGCAAGTTCTCGCCCGATGCTCTCGCCGGGATCAAGACCGCTTCAAAGGGTCTCAACAGCGACTTGCACGGCAGCGCCGAGTATCGTGCCCACCTCGTCGACGTGATGGCCGGCCGCGCGACTGCTGCAGCGAAATAGAAACCAACCACGACAACAAGGGGCGGGAATCCGGCTTCGGGTCCCGCCCCTTCGGATTCCAGAGCCATGCTGAACTTTGCCGCTAATCTTTCCTTCCTGTTTCCAGAACGGCCTTTCCTGGATCGCTTCGCCGCCGCGGCGGCAGCCGGCTTCAAGGCCGTCGAGTTCGCCTTCGCCTATGAACACCCGGAGGCGGACGTCGCGGAAGCGGCCGCCGCGGCGGGCGTCCAGGTCGTGCTGATGAACCTCCCGCCGGGAGATTGGGCCGCGGGCGATCGCGGCCTCGCCGCCGTTCAGGGCCGGGAGGCGGAATTCAGCGCTTCCCTCGCGATGGGGCTTCGCTATGCCGAGGCGACGGGCTGCCGCCAGATGCACGTGATGGCCGGCGCCGGACCGGCATGCCGGGAAGAAATTTTTGCCGCCAATCTTCGCCAGGCTGCGACTCTGGCGGAAAAGAAGGGCGTGCGGGTCCTGATCGAGCCTATCAACAACCTGGACATGCCTGGCTACTTCCTCACCCAGCCGCAGCAGGCGGCTGACCTGATCCGAAAGATCGCCCACCCGAACCTCTTCCTTCAACTCGACCTCTACCATTGCCAGATCATGCGCGGCGACCTTGCCCGCCAGATCGACCTGCATTGGCCGCTCATTCGCCACATCCAGATCGCCGGCAATCCCGGACGCCTGGAACCGGATCGTGGCGAGATAAATTATCCGTTTATTTTCAATCACTTGGAAAACCTGGGCTACGAAGGCTGGATCGGCTGCGAATACAAGCCCGCCGCGGCCACCGAGGCCGGGCTTGCCTGGATCAGGCCCTACCTCCAGGCAAAATAAACCGCCAGCTACCTTGACGCCGACCCGGAACCAAACTAGAACATGTGGCGAAGTTTGGGTTTTGTTCCACCCCTGGTGTGTGGCACCAGAGGCCAGTACGGCAAGTCGGGGAGATGAGGCGATGCTGACCAAGAAGCAACATGAGCTGCTGCTGTTCATCAACAAGCGCCTGGGTGACTCCGGCGTCTGCCCGTCCTTCGATGAAATGAAGGAAGCGCTCGGCCTGAAATCCAAATCGGGCGTTCACCGCCTCATCACCGGATTGGAAGAGCGCGGGTTCATCCGGCGCCTAGCGCATCGCGCCCGCGCGCTCGAGGTCGCCCGCCTGCCGGAAAACATGAACGCTGCCGCGGCAGCCAAGGAGGCGAGCGCGGCCAGGCCCGGCTTCGCGCCCAACGTGATCCGCGGCGATTTCGGCGGCGCGCTGCCCGGCGCCGCGGTCGCCCAGCCGGCCGAGACCATTCGCCTGCCGCTGTACGGCCGGATCGCGGCCGGCACACCGATCGAGGCGCTGCGCGACAACAGCCAGAACATCGACATTCCCGCCAGCCTGCTCGGCCGGGGCGAGCACTATGCCCTCCAGGTCGAGGGAGATTCGATGCTCAACGCCGGCATCCTGGACGGCGACACCGTGGTCATCGAGCGCTGCGACACGGCCGAGAACGGCGCCATCGTGGTCGCCCTCATCGACAACAATGAGGTGACCCTGAAGCGCTTGCGCCGGAAGGGCGATTCGATCGCGCTCGAGCCCGCCAACCCGGTCTACGAGACGCGCATCTTCGGTCCCGACCGGGTGAAGCTCCAGGGCCGGCTCGCCGGTCTGCTGCGGCGCTACTGATCAGCTGCCTGCGGGCCCGCGATCGCGGGATCGAGCTCGAAGACCTTGACCAGATCCCGAATCTGAGCCGGCGTCAGCAGCCGCGGATTCAACCCGCGCAGCAGCAGCTGCAGCTTCGCCGTTTCCTCCAATTCCTCGATGGCGAAGACGGCAGCCTCCAGCGACGTGGCCGCCACCACGGGCCCATGATTGGCCAGCAGGACCGAGGCATATCTCCCCGCAAGCCCCCGGATGGCATCGGCCACCTTCGGATCCCCCGGCCGGTAATAGGGCACCAGGGCGGTACGCCCTACCCGCATCAGGTAGTAGGCGGTCAAGGCCGGCAGCACTTCCTTCGGATCGAGGTCCGGCAGCATCGACAGCGCCACGGCGTGGGTCGAATGGAGATGCACGACCGAGCGCGCGCCATCGCGAGACTCGTAGAGCGCGGCATGGAGCATCAGCTCCTTGGTGGGCGGGTCCCCGGAGATCAGGCGGCCGCCCCGGTCGAGATGGGATAGCCGGGCCGGGTCCAGGGACCCCAGCGAGGCGTTGGTGGGCGTGGCGAGCCATCCGCCATCCGCCAGGCGCGCGCTGATATTTCCCGAAGACCCTGGCGTCAGGCCGCGATCGAACAACGATCTCGCCAGCCGGACGATCTCCTCCCGCAGTTTCGCGTCCTTCACCCGCACGCCTCCGGCACCGGGAGAGTTTTCTCCCTCTTCGATCTCCCATGGTGTCAAGGCCGGCCGGCCGGGGCAAGCCGGTGTCTGCCAGGCAAGCGCCGCCGGCCGTCATGGCTCGCCGCCCGTTTTCCCGGCGGGCGCCGCCGTCCAGGGCCAGTCGCCCTCGAGGTCCCGAACGGATTCGATCCTCACGCCGCTGCCGGAGATCCAGACGGCGTATCCGCCGTCCCGCGCCAGCCTGGCCGGATCGATGAGCGGGGCGCGGCAAGGGGCCGGCGCGGGCTGGAGGGTGATGACCAGATCGGCCTCGCTGCAAGCGGCGACGAAATTCTCGCCGTCGTCGAGGATCGCCACCTCGCGCTTGCCTAGCCGGTACCGGCAATCCGTCCCCTGGCAAGTGAGGCGGTCGGCAGGCATGTCGGCCCAGGTCGAGCGGTCGGTCTGGCCCGCATCGCGCAGCCATTCCTCGGCCACGAAGCGATCGGCCCGCGCCGAGGAAAACCTGAGGGACCCGTCGCTGGCCTTGACGGCGACCAGGCCGGCGTCCTCGGCGACCAGGATGTCGGGCGCGCGGACCCAGAGCATGAGCGCGAAGCCGGCGGCGACCGCGGCGAGGCCGGCGAAGCGCCAGGGCCGACGCCACAGGCAGAGCCACAGGCCGCCAAGCGCGATCAGCACGATGCCTGCGACCGGCATCGCCGGAACGATGGCGATCGCGCCCGGCCAGGAAGACACCGTCCGCGCGGTCCACAGGATGGCGCCGATACCGAGACCGGCGGGCGCCAGCGCCAGGCGCTCCAACCCGAAAGGCATGAGCAGAAGCGACAGGATCAGCCAGGGCATCACCCAGAAGCCGGTGATCGGCACGGCCAGAATGTTGGCGACCAGGCCGTAGTTGCTCATCCGGTCGAACTGATAGATGCCGAAGGCGGCGGTCGCGAGCGTGGCGGTCAAGCTGGTGACGACGAGATCGAAGAGCTCGCGCAGCAAACGGCCGAGAGCGCCGCCCGGCCGGTTCCGTCCCCGCCCGATCCGCTCCCATATCGCGGTCAAGGCGACGATGGCGGCGAAAGACAGCTGAAAACTGGCACCCATCATGCTCTCGGGCCACACCAGCAGGATGGCGAAGGCCGCCCAGGCAACCGGGCGCATGGAGATCGGCCGGCGATCGACGACGATGCCGAGCAGCACGAAGGCGGCCATCAGGCATGAGCGCACGACGGGCACCCGGGCGCCGGTCAGGAGGGTGTAGAAAACTGCGCCCAGCAGGGCAATCGCCGCGGCCCATTTCTTGATCGGCCGGTTGAGCGCGATGGGCGGAACGAGGGCGAGCAGAGTCCGACTCGCAAAGAAGAGGATACCGGTGGCGAGCCCCAGATGCAGCCCGGCGACCGCAAGCAGATGGGCGAGGCCGGCGTTGCGCATCGCCGTGAGGGCGGCGGGGGAAACCGCCGTCTGGACGCCGGTGACATAGGCGATCGCGACGCCTGCCCGATCGGGATCCGGCAGCGCCGCCGATATCCGGCTTTCGATGATCGAGCGCAGATCGGCGAAGCCTGCCATGAACCAACGCAAAGCGGACTCGCTTTGCGTGGCGGGCGCATCGGGCAGGCCGTGGACGTGACCGAGGATGAAGCCGATGCCGCCGATGCGGTCGAAGTAAAACTGCCGGCGGAAATCGAAGGCCCCCGGCGCCACGGGCCGGGAAGGCGGCCCCAGGTTGGCCCGAGCCCGGATGCGGTCGCCGGGCGCCAGCGGCGTATCGTCCCTGGCGAGGCGAAGGCGGATGAAGTCAGGCGCCCGCGTCTGGCCGTCGATAACCACATGGTCGAGCAGCAGCCGGCGGCTGTCCGCCATCAGCTCCACCTCGTTGACGCGGGCCTCGATCTGGACCGCCTCCAGCTTGTCGGTCAGCATCGGCGCGGCCACGCTCGCGGTACGCAGTTGCGCCGCCGCAAAACCCAGCGCCAAGGCCATCAGGGCATAGGCCGCGTGGCGCAGGGCCGGGCGCCGGCGGAGCGCCACGAGCAGCAGCAGGGCGCCGGCGCCGAGAGCCACCGGCCCGGCCGCCAACGGAGGTTCGCGCGGCAGCGAGAAATAGAGCCCGACGCCGCTACCCATGGCGACGGGCAGCCAGAGCGCCCAGCGGTCGCGCTCCGCCTCCAGGTTATCGCGCAAAACGCGCAACGCATCGTAGAGAGCCGCCCGCATCCCCGGATCCGCCGCCTGCCCCGCGTCAGTATTCCATCATTCGTCCCGCGACCCAAGGGCGCCATTCATTGTCCGGGCTCGGTTCGCCATGCTACAAGGCCGCGCAAACGAGGAAGGCCGCCTCCTATAGGCGCCCCGAAGAGAGCCCGCAAAGAAAACCGATGACCGTCGTCACCCGCTTCGCCCCCTCGCCCACGGGATTCCTGCATATCGGCAGCGCACGCACCGCGTTGTTCAACTGGCTCTATTCGCGCCATCACGGCGGCGCGTTCCATCTGCGGATCGAAGACACCGATCGGAAGCGCTCGACCGAGCAAGCCATCGCGGCCATCATCGAGGGGCTGGCCTGGCTTGGTCTCGACTGGGACGGCGAGGTGATCCACCAGTTCGCCAGGGCCGAACGCCATGCCGAGGTGGCGCGGCGCCTGCTCGCCGAGGCGAAGGCATACTACTGCTACTGCACGCCGGCCGAGTTGGAGGCGATGCGCGAGGCCGCGCGCGCGGCGGGCCTGCCCACCCGCTACGACGGGCGCTGGCGCGACCGCGACCCGGCCGAGGCGCCGAAGAACGTCGCGCCCGTCATCCGCCTCAGGGCGCCCCAGACGGGCGAGACGATCGTCAAGGACAGCGTCCAGGGCGAGGTCCGGGTGGCCAACGACCAGCTCGACGACATGGTCCTGCTGCGCGGCGATGGGACGCCCACCTATATGCTGTCTGTCGTGGTCGACGACCATGACATGGGCATCACCCAGGTGATCCGGGGCGACGACCATCTGACCAACACCTTCCGCCAGATCCAGCTCTATGACGCCATGGCGTGGGTTCAGCCGGCCTTCGCCCATATCCCCCTCATCCACGGTCCCGACGGCGCCAAGCTCTCCAAGCGCCACGGGGCGCTCGGCGTCGAGGCCTACCGCGAGATGGGCTATCTGCCCGAAGCCTTGCGCAACTACCTGCTGCGTCTCGGCTGGGGCCATGGCGACGAGGAGATCATCGATACCGCCCGGGCGATCGCGCTGTTCGATCTCGACGGCGTCGGCCGCTCCCCTTCCCGCTTCGACTTCATGAAGCTGAACAACCTGAACGGCCACTACCTGCGCCTGGCCGACAATGAGCGCCTCGCGGGATTGATCCGTCCGAGGATCGAGAAGCGCCTCGGCCAGGCGCTGACGCCCGAAGCCGAGGCGAGGCTCCGGGCCGGTATGGACGGTCTCAAGGCGCGGGCCGAGACCCTGGAGCAACTGGCCGACAACGCCATGTTCTATGTCCGGCCCCGGCCGATCCCCATGGAGGACAAGGCCGCGAAGCTCCTGACCGCCGAGGCCAGGGCTCATCTCAAGACACTGCTGCCGCTGCTTGCCGCCGTCGACTGGAGCCTGGCCGGGCTCGAGGCCACCGTTCGCGACTATGCGAACGGGCACGGCGTGAAGCTCGGCCAGATCGCCCAGCCGCTCAGGGCCGCGCTCACCGGATCCCTCGCCTCGCCGGGGATATTCGAGGTGATGGTCGTCCTGGGCCGGGCCGAGACCTTGGCCAGGATCGAAGATACGTCGCCCGACTAGCTTTTATCACCGCCGAAACATTGAACCCGGGGCCGTTCGGGTTTATCTATATTGCAGTGCACAAACAGGAGGGACGACCATGGCCAACGATGTCGCCGTTGCCTGCAAGAACGGGGTCACCCTTGCCGACCAGGCCACCGGCCAGAAGTTCGAGCTGCCGGTCATGGACGGAACCCTGGGCCCGCGGGTCATCGATGTGCGCAAGCTCTACGGCGACCACGGATTGTTCACCTACGATCCGGGTTTCCTTTCGACCGCGTCCTGCGAGTCCAAGATCACCTATATCGACGGCGAGAAGGGCGTGCTGCTGCACCGGGGCTATCCCATCGAGCAGCTGGCGGAGCATAGCGACTTCATCGAGGTCTGCTACCTGCTGCTGCATGGCGAACTGCCGACGCCGGGGCAGAAGGCGGACTTCAAGAAGCACATCACCTATCACACGATGCTGCATGAGCAGATCCACACCTTCTACCGCGGGTTCCGGCGCGACGCGCACCCCATGGCGGTCATGGTGGGGGTCGTGGGGGCACTCTCGGCCTTCTATCACGACAGCACCGACATCAACGATCCGCGCCAGCGCGAAATCGCCTCCCACCGCCTGATCGCCAAGATGCCGACCATCGCGGCCATGGCGTTCAAGTATTCGACCGGCCAGCCCTTCATCTACCCGCGCAACGATCTGGGATATGCCGAGAACTTCCTGCGCATGACCTTCGCCGTGCCGGCCGAGGACTACGTCGTCAATCCGGTGGTGGCGAAGGCGATGGACCAGCTGTTCATCCTGCACGCCGACCATGAGCAGAACGCGTCGACCTCCACCGTGCGCATGGCGGGCTCCTCGGGCGCCAATCCTTTCGCCTGCATCGCGGCCGGCATCGCCTCGCTCTGGGGCCCGGCCCATGGCGGCGCCAACGAGGCAGTGCTCAACATGCTGCGTGAGATCGGCGACAAGAAGCGGATTCCGGAATTCATCGCCAAGGCCAAGGACAAGAACTCCGGCTTCCGGCTCATGGGCTTCGGCCACCGGGTCTACAAGAACTTCGACCCCCGGGCCAAGGTCATGCGCAAGGCCTGCCACGACGTGCTGGACGTGCTGAACAAGCGCGAGCTTCCCCTGCTCGAGCTCGCCCTCGAGCTGGAGCGCATCGCGCTGGAAGACGACTATTTCGTCGAGCGCAAGCTCTATCCCAACGTCGATTTCTATTCCGGCCTGATCCTGGAAGCGATCGGCTTCCCGACCAGCATGTTCACCGTGCTGTTCGCGGTCGCGCGCACCGTGGGCTGGGTCGCCCAATGGGCCGAGATGATCGAGGACCCCTCGCAACGCATCGGCCGCCCGCGCCAGCTCTACACCGGCGCGACGCAGCGCGACTATGTGCCGATGGGGGAGAGGAAGTAGGGCAAGGGGCCACCCCTCCCCTACCGCTCGATCAACTCGATCTTGTAGCCGTCCGGATCCTCGATGAACGCGATGACGGTCGTGCCGTGTTTCATCGGGCCGGGCGGGCGCGGGATCTTGATGCCTTCCTTGGCCAGCCGCTCACAGGTCCCATAGATATCGGGCACGCCGATGGCCAGATGGCCGAAGCCCGTGCCCAGCGCATAGGGCTGCTTCTGGCCCCAGTTGTGGGTGAGCTCGATGACCGAATGGTCCTCCTCCCCGCCATAGCCGACGAAGGCCAGCGTGAACTCTCCGTTCGGATAGTCCTTTCGCCGGAGCAGCTTCATGCCCAGATGCCGGGTATAGAAGTCGATGGATTTCTCCAAGTCGAAGACCCGGATCATCGTGTGCAGCAACCTGCTGCCGCCTTTCTTCCCCACGTTCGCCTGCTTGTCGCTTTCGGTGCCAGCCTCGGCGTTCGTTTCGGCCTTCATCTCAGTCATCGGGGGTCGTTCCCTCATTTGCGCATCGGTCAGCCCCATTGTATAGGGACCGGCATTCCACCCGCCACAGGGGACGGCGTCCGGCAGCATGGCACGACCACTGAGAGCAGCCGTCATCGGCGTCGGCCATTTCGGCCAGCATCACGCAAGGAAGTTCGCCGAAAGCCCTGAGGCCGAGTTGATCGCCGTCGTCGACCGCGACCTCGACCGGGCGGCGGCGGTGGCGACAAGGCATGGGGCCGAAGCGCTGCCCGACCACGCGGCGCTGCTGGGCCGGGTCGATGTCGTCTCCATCGCCACGCCGCCCGCGAGCCACCACGCGGTAGCCCGGGATTTCCTGAAGCATGGCGCCCATGTCTTGGTGGAAAAGCCGATCACGGAAACCCTGGAGGAGGCCGATGACCTGATCCGGCTCGCGAAGGCCGGCGGGCGGGTCCTTCAGGTGGGCCATATCGAGCGCTTCTCCGCCGTCGGCCCGCATATCGCCCGGCTGGTCGAGCGGCCGCTGTTCATCCAGGCCCAGCGGGTGGGCCTCTCCAAGCCCCGGGGCGAAGCGGTGAGCGCGGTTCTGGACCTGATGATCCACGACCTCGACCTGATCCTCAGCCTCGCGCGCTCGCCCATCGAATGGGTGCATGCCCTGGGCGCGCCGGTGGTGACCGCGGCCGACGACATCGCGAACTGCCGCCTGCAGTTCGCCAATGGCTGCGTCGCCGACCTGACGGCCAGCCGCATTGCCTTAAGAAGCGAACGCAAGATGCGGATTTTTCAGCAAAATTCCTGCACCTCGGTCGATTTCCTGAAGCGCCGCATCAGCGTCTTCCGGCGGCGCCCGGAGGGCGGCGGTGGCGCCGCCCGGATCACGGTCGAGGACAACGTTTATCCGCCGGTGGACGCGCTCGAGGAGGAGGTCCATGCCTTCCTGGCGGCGGTTCGCAAGGGCGAGGCGCCGGTGGTATCGGGCGAAGACGGGCGCCGGGCGCTGGAGGCGGCCCTGCTGGTCGACCGCGAACTCCAGGCCCATCGCCGGCGCGTGGAAGACAAGTCGGGTTAAGCCTTCGGCTTTCGATTCGCGATCATGGCGAGGGCCACGGCGGCGGCCCGGTCGCTGGGGCGTCCCTCGACGGCGAGCTTGGCAAGAGCCTCGCCATAGGCGGCGCGCTGGGCGGCGCGGGCGGCGGGATCGGCGAGCAAGCGCTCGATGGCCGCGGCCAGGTTTTTGGGCCGGCAATGCTCCTGCAGCAGCTCGGGCGTCGCCTCGCGGTCGAGGATGAGGTTCACGAGCGAGACGTACTTTACCTTGATCAGGCGCCGGACGATCGCGGCCGTGAGCGGTCGCGCGCGATAGCCGATGACCGTCGGCGTGCCGGTGACGGCAAGCTCCACCGCGACCGTGCCCGACGCGGCGAGCGCGACGTCGCTGGCGGCAAAGGCATCGCGCTTGGCGGCCGGCTCGAGGATGACCGTCGCCGGGACGCCAAGCTCGCGGGCCGCCGCTTCGGCCGCGGCTGCGACCGGCCCGACCGTCGGCAGGATGACACGCAGACCCGGGTGACTCCGGGCGAGGCGCCGGATCGCCGCGCCGAACACCGGCATCAGGAGTCTGAGCTCGATGGCGCGGCTGCCGGGCAGAAGACAGATCACCGGCGCCTCGGCCGGGATGCCGTGGCGCTTTCGGAAGCCCGGTCCGTCGCTGGCACCCATCATGGTTTCCAGGGCCGGATGGCCGACATAGGTGCAGGGAAGGCCGTGGCGCGTGAAATAGGGCGGCTCGAAGGGAAGCAAGGCCAGCAGATGGTCGCAAAGCCCGGCGAGCCTGGCGGCGCGCCCCGGCTTCCAGGCCCAGACCGTCGGCGCCACGTAGTGCAGGATCGGGATGCCGCTCTCTCTGATGCGTCGCGCGACGCGCAGGCAGAATCCGGGGGCATCGATGGTCACGAGAAGATCCGGCGGGGACTGGCTGAGCCAGCGGACTGTTTCCCCGATGCGCCGGACCAGACGCGGCAGGTGCGGCAGCAGCTCGATGATTCCCATATGGCTCAACTCCGCCATGGGAAAGCGGCTCGCCAGGCCCGCGGCCGTCATCTGCTCGCCCCCGATCCCCTCAAGCACGAGCGTCTCGCCGGCCGCCCGGCGCAGCGCCGCCATCAGCCGTGCGCCCAGCACGTCGCCCGAAGGTTCGCCGGCGATCAGCACGATGCGCAATGGAGGACCGCTCATGCCGGCAGATCGACGCCCTGAAGGAACATGCCGGCCTTGTCGGCCTCGGCCGCGAGGCGGCCGGGATCGAGGACCAGCACGCCGCCCGCCTCGATGGCGATGCCGCGGAAATGCGCCGCCGCCGCATGGGCGACCGTCGCCGGGCCGACCACGGGCGGATCGGCGCGCATCTCCTGCTGGGGCTTGCGGGCCTTGACCAGGATCGCGCCTGCCGCGCCCTCCGGACGGGAGGCCGCCCGGTCGATCAGCGCATTGGTGCCGTCCGGCCCCTCGAGCCCGATCACGGCCTCATCCCGCACCACGGCGGCCTGGCCCAGATCGCGCCTGCCGCCCTCGCGCGCCGCGGCGAAGCCGGCGGCAATCGCCCGCGTCTCCGCGGCCGTCGGCGCGAGCCTGCCGTACAGGCCGGACCGCGCAAGCAGTTCCGGGGCCACGTCGGCCGGCCCGATGACGCGGAAGCCCTCGGCCTCGAACTCCTTGATGATCGCGGCGATCAGGCTGTTGTCGCTTAGGAGGCGCCCGCCGATATGGGCGAGGAAGCGGGCCGTGCGCCAGTCCGGCATCAGCTCGCCGAGGCTGGGACGGTGGATCTTGCCGGCGAAGACGACCTCTTCGGCACCGGCCTCCCTTAGCTTGCTGAAGGCTTCCGCCGCCGCGCCGAGCCGGACCCAGTCATGGGACGACAGCCCCACGACGGCGGGCTCGGCGTGGCCGGAAAGCGCGATGACATGGACCGGGCGCCCGGCTTCGCGGCATTTGCGGATCAGCAGCTGAGGCAACTCGCCGCCGCCGGCGAGGATGCCGAGCTTACCTGCCATATCGGGACGGTTGCGAGGCGGCGCTACTCATCGGTGTCCGCCGTCACCGTGCATATCGGGCGCGTCGCGTCGGCGGTGATGAAGGCGACGAGATCCATGACGACGGCGTTGTCGCGATAGCTTTCGGCGATGGCGTCCAGCTTCTCGGCGAAAACGCCGGGCCCGAGGAAAATCTCCCGGTAGGCGTTGCGCAGCGCCTGGATGTCGGCGCGGGAGAAGTTGCGTCGGCGCATGCCGACGATGTTGAGACCGCGCAAGCGCGCCCGATTCCCGGCCGCCATGGCGAAGGGGACAACGTCCTTGTTGACGGCGGTGCAGCCGCCGACCATGGCATGCTTGCCGACGCGGCAGAACTGATGCACGGCCGAGAGCCCGCCGACGACCACGAAATCGCCCAGGCTGACATGTCCGCCCAGCGTCGCGTTGTTGGCCATCACCACGCCGTTGCCGACCCGGCAATCATGGGCGACATGCACGCCGGTCATGAAATAGCCGTCGTTGCCGACCGTGGTGGCGACGCCCTCGGCGCTGGTCCCGCCGTTCATGGTGACGTATTCGCGGATGACGTTGTTGCGGCCAATGTCCAGGCCGCTCGACCGGCGCTTGAAGCCGGCATATTGCGGCGGCTGGCCGAGGGAGGCGAAGGGATGGATCTGGGCGCCCGCGCCGACATGGGTCCTGCCGTCGATGACGACATGGGCCTGCAGCACCGAGCCGGCGTCGATCTCCACCTCCGGACCGATGCAGCAGTAGGGTCCTATTTCCACATCATCGGCGATCCGAGCGCCCGCCGCCACGACGGCGGTGGGGTGGATGCGGCTCATGTATCTTCCCGCACCATCGCCGCGAACACCGCCTCGGCCACCACCTTGTCCTCGACCCTGGCGATGCCCTGGAATTTCCAGACCGGTCCGCGGTTGCGCTCCTTCAGGACTTCGATGGTCAAGCGGTCCCCCGGATAGACCGGACGGCGGAAGCGGCAATTGTCGATGGTCATGAAATAGACCAGCTTGCCCTCCGCGGAAGCGCCGAGAGTATGGACGACGAGTACGGCCGCGGTCTGCGCCATCGCCTCGACGATCAGCACGCCGGGCATCACCGGCGCGCCGGGGAAATGGCCCTGGAAGAACGGCTCGTTGATGCTGACGTTCTTGATCCCGACCGCCCGCTTGCCGGCCTGCATCTCGGTGACGCGGTCGATCATCAGGAAGGGGTAGCGATGCGGGATCATCTGGGCGATCCGCATGGTGTCCGCCTCGGTCACGGACATGTCGGCTGCTTCCGTCTCGCTCATCGCCGCGCAATCCCGATTGCCAGCCCCCTCATTGCGACGCCGACAGCTTCACGGACGGAAGCTGGGCGTCGAGCTTCCTCAGGGCCTCCTGGGTGATGTCGTAGGCGGGGGAACTCCAGATGACGGCCGACTTGTTGAGGACGAGCGTCAGCCCGTGGGCCTTGGCGATATCGATAGTCACCTGAGACAGCGACTGCTCGATCTGCACCATCGCGCCGCCTTCCATTTTCTGCAGATCCTGGCGCCGCTTCTCCGCCGTCTGGCGCAGCGCTTCAGCTCTCTGGCTGAGATCGTTGCTGCGCTTGGTGAACTCGTCGGCCGGCAGGGCCGCGCGCTGCTGCATCAGCTGCTGATCGGCGCTGCGCAACGCATTTTCCTGCTGGGCAAGCTCGGCCTGGTAGGCCGCCGCCTGCCGGTCGAGCGCCGCCCGGACACTCTTGGCGGCTCTCGAATCCCGGATGATGATCTGGACGTCGAGCACGCCGATGACGATCGGAACGCCGGCGGTGGTCGCCTGGGCGAAGGAAGGCGCCGGCGCGCCCATGACGCAGGCCAACGCCAGCAGCGCGAGCGCGAACCTGGTTGCAATTCGGGGCATGATTGATTTCAAAAGGTGGTTCCAACGCTGAAGTTGAGGAATTGGGTCTTGTCGAAGGATTGCTTCAGGACAGGATAGGCGAGATCGACGCTCAAGGGCCCGAACGGCGACTTCCAGTCAAGACCGAATCCCGCCGAAAGCCGCAGCGCCGCCGTGTCCTGGATGGTCGGGATATTGGCGTCCGATTTGGTCAGCGTGCCGAAGTCGCTGAAAAAATGCCCGGTCACCTGGTATTCCGGCGGCAACCCCAACGGGAAGGTCAACTGCACCGTGCCGACGGCGTATTCCTTGCCGCCGAGAGCATCTCCCGTCGCCGAATCGCGCGGGCCTATGCCATAGCTCTGGAACCCGCGAAACGTGTCGCCGCCGAGGTAGTAGCTGTTGATGATCGGGATCGCCTTGCCCAGATCCTGCAAGTAGCCGATTTCCCCACTCAACCTCAGATCGACGCTCTGGCTCCGGTTGAGCGGCAGATAGTAACCCCCGCCGAGCCGATTGCCGATGTAGGACAGGGTTCCGGGTTCGGTCGACAGATCGGTGCGCCAGCGGATGTAGTACCCCGACTTCGGCGCCGCTTTATTGTCCCGCCGATCATAGAGGAACTCGTTGCCGATCAGCGAATTGACCGTGACGCCCTGAGCCTGCTGGATGGCCAGGGAAGCGGTCGAGGCGACGTTGGTGATTTCCTGGCGGGTGAGCGTGTAGCGGACGACCTGCCTCAGGTAATCGCTGATCTCGTATCCCGCGCGCAACCCGAAGCCGAGA
>Ga0265313_10001620_pt1 | contig 20891 bp, 23 predicted proteins | sample 4123metaG_FD_203122 | JGI IMG/M metagenome (GOLD analysis project Ga0265313, IMG submission 203122) | Rhizosphere microbial communities from Carex aquatilis grown in University of Washington, Seatle, WA, United States - 4-1-23 metaG | ecosystem: Host-associated > Plants > Roots > Rhizosphere >...
CTCCAGCTCGGTCGCGCGACCGCCCTTCCGCAGAGTCCGGAAGATGCCGTCCTCGACCGCGTCCCGAACCCGCAGGCGGACGTGAAATACCTCGCCCGCTTCACCTTCCCCGAGTTCACCTCGATCTGCCCGGTGACCGGGCAGCCTGACTTCGGCCACCTTGTGATCGACTACGTGCCGGAGAAATGGCTGGTCGAGTCGAAGTCGCTGAAGCTCTACCTCAACTCGTTCCGCAACCACGGCGTCTTCCATGAAGACGTCACGGTGGCCATCGGCAGGCGCCTCGTAGATCTGCTCAAGCCGAAATGGCTGCGTATCGGCGGCTACTTCAACCCGCGCGGCGGCATGCCGATCGACGTGTTCTGGCAGACCGGCGAACCCGTGAAGGGCGTGTGGCTGCCCGACCAGGGCGTGGCGTCCTATCGCGGACGGGGCTAACGATGGACAAAGGGCGGCTGGAGGCATTCAGCGACGGCGTCATCGCCATCATCATCACCATCATGGTGCTGGAGCTGCATGTGCCGCACGGCGCGGCGTGGAGCGATCTCGTGCCGCTCATTCCGGTGTTCGTCAGCTACATCCTCAGCTTCGCCAACGTCGGCATCTACTGGAACAACCATCACCACATGCTGCAGGCGGTGCACCACGTGAACGGCACCGTGCTGTGGGCGAACCTGCATCTCCTGTTCTGGCTGTCGCTCATGCCGTTCGTGACCGCCTGGATGGGCGAGAACCACTTCGCCAGCGAGCCGGTGATGCTTTACGGCTTCGACCTACTCATGTGCGCCGTCGCCTATACAATCCTTGCCGCCGTTCTGCTGCGGCTTGAGGGCAAGGATTCCGAATTCGCGCGGGCGGTCGGCAATGCCGCCAAGGAGCGCGGCTCGCTGATCGCCTATATCACCGCGGTGGTGGTGGCCCTGTTCGCGCCGGTCGTTTCGCTGGCGATCTACTTCGCCGTGGCCGTGGTCTGGTTCATTCCCGACCGGCGTATTGAGCGCACGCTTGGCCGCAGCGGCTGACGACTTTACCCTTCCTTCAGTGAACCGGCGGAAAGTGCTGCCGATCGCGCTGCGCGCAACCGATATGCCGCTCCGCAAGGGAGGCAGTCATGGCCGACATGTTCACAAGCGCGAATCGCAGCTGGCGGCTGATCAAGGCGAGCGTCGCCGTGATCAATTCCGACGGGGAGCTGCTGGCATTGCCGCTTCTCTCGGGCGTCGCCACGGCGCTGCTCATGGCGGGCTTCGTCGGCGCGCTTTGGGGCAGCGGCACATTCGCGACGCTTCAGCAGCAGCCGGGACCGCACATGACGGCCGACCTCTACGTCTGGCTGATCCTGTTCTACATCGTGCAGTACTTCATCGTGTATTTCTTCAACACCGCGCTGGTCGGCGCCGCGCTCATGCGACTCGACGGCCACGACCCGACGCTGCGCTCGGCGCTTGGCCTCGCACTCCGGCGCATCGGGCCGATCCTCGGCTACGCCTTCATCTCGGCGACCGTCGGCATGCTGCTTCGACTGCTCGCCGAGCGCCTCGGCTTCCTCGGCCGCATCATCGAGATGACGGCGGGGCTGGCGTGGACGGTGGCGACGTTTCTCGTCGTGCCGGTGCTGGCGGCGGAGGGGATCGGGCCGGTCGAAGCGATCGAGAAAAGCGCCGGCCTGCTCAAGCAGACCTGGGGTGAGAACCTCATCGGCACCGCCGGGATGTCGATCATGTTCTCAACGATCGTGGCGCTGGTCGCGGTTGTCTTCTTCGGCGGCGGCACGATGGCGATGCAGGCGGGCTACACGACGACCGCGATCGTTTCCTACATCTTCGGCGGCGGGATCGTACTCGGCACCGTGCTCCTTGCCGCCACGCTCAGCGCTGTCTATCAGGCCGCCGTGTACGACTTCGCGGTGACCGGCCGTCCGCCACAGGGCTTCGACCGGGACCTCATCGACGCCGCCTTCAGGGCGAAGCGCTAGCGCCGTTGCTTGGCGACGCGGTCGAGCGCGACCAGCGTTTCGAGCAAGGCGGGAAGCTCACCGATCGGCACCATGTTGGGACCGTCAGAGGGCGCGTTGTCCGGATCCTGATGCGTCTCGATGAAGACGCCGGCGACGCCGACCGCGACCGCGGCGCGTGCCAGTACCGGCACGTAGCGGCGATCGCCGCCGGTCGAGGTGCCCTGCCCGCCCGGCTGCTGGACGGAGTGTGTGGCATCGAAGATCACCGGGCAGCCGGTCTCGGCCATGATCGGCAGGGCGCGCATGTCCGAGACCAGCGTGTTGTAGCCGAAGCTCGCGCCGCGCTCGGTCAGGAGCACGTTCGGATTGCCGCTGTCGACGAGCTTCTTGACGACGTTGGCCATATCCCACGGCGCGAGGAACTGGCCCTTCTTGACGTTCACGACTTTGCCGGTCATCGCCGCGGCGACGAGGAGGTCGGTCTGGCGCGAGAGGAACGCCGGAATCTGCAGGACATCGACCACCGGCGCGACTTCGGCGCACTGCTCGCGCTCATGTACGTCGGTGAGGATGGGGACGCCGAGCTCGCGGCGAAGGTCGGCGAAGATGGCGAGCGCCTTGTCCAGTCCCATGCCGCGCTTGCCGGAAAGGCTGGTGCGGTTCGCCTTGTCGAACGAGGTCTTGTAGACGAACCCGAGGCCGAGCCCGGCCGTCATTTCCTTGAGGCGGCCCGCCATGTCGAAGGCGTGTTCGCGGGACTCGAGCTGGCATGGGCCGGCAATGAGGGCGAGCGGCAGATCGCTGCCGAAGGTGGCGGAACCGGCGGTGACGTGGGCATTCGGCTTCATGGCGGCGGGACTAGCACGCTGGGCGCGGACCACGCCACCCCCTGCCTACACCGCGGCGTCATGTTGGCCGGGTAGATTGCGCGGCAACGATCTCACGCTGCACGCCGGGGGGACGAAATGCCGTTTGCCGCCAAGATGTTCACGCGCCCAATGCTGACCGCGTTTGCGTTTGCCGCGGCGCTGCCTGCAGCGAGCGGCCTTGCCGCGGCCGACGACGAGGCGGCGTTCGTGGCGCGCTACCACGCCGACGCCACCGCCATTCTGGCGGCGATCCACGCCGACACCGCCCACCCCGACCAGAAGCAGCGCTTCGTGACTTTCTCGATCCACCAGGACCCGACGAAGTACGTCAAGTGCGGCTGGATCGCCAAGGACACGGTGATCGAGTGCGATGCGGCCTCGGGCTATTTCTCGGCGCCTCAGGGCCAGCCCCGGCTCTACAAGATCGAGCACGTCGGGCGCGTCGCGCTGAAGGGCCTCGGCTACGACCTCGACGATTCCGAGGGCGACTTCCAGCTCTTCAACCCGCTGAACAGCCCGGCCGACATTCCCACGACCGCCGACACGGCGCTGAAGACGCTTTACGAGGTGTACGGCGTGCGGCCGCCGGCCCAGACCATCGACGCCGAGGCACCGCTCGCCGCGCCGCAGGCCCGCCCGCTGGCGGACGGAAAATAGCGGGCCAGTCCGCCCCCGGCCACCGGTCAGGCGACGAACGCCACCGCCACGCCGTGCGCGAACGAGGACGGCACCACCAGTGCGCCGGACTGTTCGGTGAACGGCACGGCGTTACCGGCAAGCATGGCGCGGGTCGTCGCGAGGTTGCGTACGGCAACACGATAGGCGGTGAAGCGGCGCGGATCGGCACCCTGATCCTCACCGAAGAAGGCGCGGAAGGCGGGCGGCGACATCAGATCGAGGTCGCTCTCGCCAATGTCGAAGGTGACGCCGAGGCTGGTCGCGGTCATGTCGTGCTGGCCGGTAAAGACCGTGAAGAAGATGTGGAAGTCGGCCGGGTCGCGGGAGACGAAGACCGCCGACGCGATCCTGGTGGCGTCGTTGCCGTGGCGCTGGAATTCGGCGCGCCAGAAATTCTCCGGGAAGCGGTTCTGGCACGTGAAGAACCCGGCAGAACCGTGGACGCGCGCGTCGGAGGTGAAGGTCAAGGCGAAGGCAACCTTGCGGTCGATGCCATCCGGTCCCCGGGCAATGCGCTCGAAGCCGAACGGCTCATAGACCGGAATGCCGCCCGCGGCGAAGGCCGCGCGGTCGGCGGCCGGATCGGCGCTCTTCAGTACCAGCATGGACAAGCCTTCGCGCCCGGCAAGGTAGTCGCGGTTGAAGGCGGCAAAAGAGAAGCTGCCCTCCCCCGCCTCGGCGATCAGCGCCGGGTCATCGACGGCGAGCAGCTCCAGAAAACTCCCGTGAAGCTGGACCAGCGAATTCTTCGTGCCGAAGGGATGGCGGGCAACCGGAGTGAGCGTGAATCCCATGCGGCTGTAACTGTCGCGCGCGGCATCGAGGTCGCGGACGGCGAGGACGAGGTGGTCGATATCGCGTGGCATTGGGCAATCGTTTCCCGGGCGGCGACCGGTCGGGAAAACGCCGTCGGGTCCAGCCTGATGTGAATGTGGCTGGATCAGGTTATCCTGACCGGGAGGGTGAGGTCGATGCCCCGGGAGGCGGCCATGTCGGTTCCTGCGCGTCTATGCGGTCTGTTCCTGATGATTCTGGTGGCGGTGCCGGCGGGCGCCGCCGCGAAGCCGGGCGTCCTTCTGCTCCACGGCAAGACAGGCATGCCCGGCCAGATGCAGGCGCTTGCCGGGGCCCTGCGCAACGCCGGCTATATCGTGGGCGCGCCGGAGATGTGCTGGTCCAGGCGACGCATCTACGACCGCGACCTTGGTGGATGTCTGGCGGACATCGACGCGGCGATCGCGCGCCTGAAAGGCGAAGGCGCCACTGACGTGGTGCTGGGCGGTACCAGCCTCGGCGCAATGGTGGCGCTGGACTATGCCGCCGCTCATCCAGGGTTGGCCGGCGTGATTGCGATCGTGCCCGCCGCCGATCCCGCTGATACGGCGAATTACCCCGCACTGGCGGCCGGCGTCAGACATGCCGAGACGTTGATCGCGGCCGGGCAAGGCGACGTGACCACACAGCTCAGCGACATCGTGACGGGCAACACGGCATTGATGGTGAAGGCGACGCCCAACGCATACATGAGTTTTCATGGCGCGAACTCGCCCGTGGCAACGGTGACGCGCGGCCTCGCCGCGATGGTGATGCCGAAGGTCACCGTGCCCTGTCTGTGGGTCGCCGCAACCCGCGATCCCAGCCAGCAGAGTGCGGCAACCATATTTGCCAGACTGCCGCATAACCCGCTCGACCAACTGGCGCAGGTCGATTCCGATCACGCCGGTGCACCGGATGCCGCAGGCAGCGTGGTAACCACGTGGCTGGCGCGCGTCGGCGGGCCCTGAGGCGATGCTTGCCGCCTCCCGCGGGACGTGACCACTTGCTTGTGTGCGGGCAATCATCCACAGGAGGGGCCATGGACAAGAACACGCTTTCATTCGGCGATGCCGACCTCGCCCACTTTTACGACGTCGGGCTCGGACCCGTCATCTTCGTGGATTATGCCGCCGACATGGCCCGGCGCGTCGCCGCTGCGAAGCCGACGAACGTGCTGGAGATCGCCGCCGGCACCGGCATCGTGACGCGGGCGCTCCGCGACGCCCTGCCCGAGGACGCTCGACTGGTCGCCACCGACCTCAGCCCGGGCATGCTGGAGGTTGCGCGGACCAAGTTCTCGCCCGGCGAAAGCGTCACGCTGCAACCTGCGGACGCGCTGGCGCTGCCCTTTCCCGACGCGACCTTCGACGTCGTCGCCTGCCAGTTCGGGGTGATGTTCTATCCCGACAAGGACAAGGGGCACCGCGAGGCGCTGCGCGTGCTGAAGCCCGGCGGGCGCTACATCTTCAGCGTCTGGGACGCGCACCGCAACAACGCCTTCGCGCGCATCGTGCAGGAAACGATCGACCGGCTTTTCCCGACAGACCCGCCGCAGTTCATGAAAGTGCCGTTCTCCTACGGCTTCGATGCCATCCAGGATTCGCTCATCGCCGCCGGCGCGCCGGAGCTGGCCGCGCACGTCATCGTTGTCGACAAGCCGATCGCGGACGTGAAGCTGTTCGTATCGGGCGCCGTGTTCGGCTCGCCGTTCCGCGACCAGCTCAAGGCGCGCGGCTTTCAGCCCGAAGCGGTCGTCGACACCCTTGTCCGGGAATACGAACGTGCCTTCGGCAATCCGGCGCGCACGTCGCTGCGTGCCATCGTCTATGAGGCCCGCAAACAGTAAGGCAGCAGCGATTGTGACTGCGGACGGCGGCCGCGGCGCGCCCTAGATAGGACCCGTGCCGCTGGCGACATCGACGTCAGCCGCCCCTCCCCGAGAGACCATGGTCGCGCACGCTCCTTTCGATCCCCACCGTTTTCAGACCGCGGCCCGGCACTACGCGGCGCGGCCGCAATATTCGCCGCGGCTGGTCGCCCGCGTGGCCGAGGCGACCTTTCTCACCGGCGACGACCGCCTGATGGATCTCGGATGCGGACCGGGGAACCTCACGCTTGCCTTCGCGCCCCTGGTCGGTTCGGTAGTCGCCGTCGATCCCGAGCCGGAGATGCTGTCGCTGGCGGAAGCGGCCGCGGGCGAGATGCGACGACGCATCACGCTCATCCAGGGCAGCTCGAACGACCTCGGGCCGCATTTCGGCACGTTCAAACTGGTGACCATCGGCCGGGCCTTCCACTGGATGGACCGCGAGGACACGCTGCGGCGGCTCGATGCCGTCATCGTTCCGGAAGGCGCGATCGCGCTGTTCGACGTCGAGCAGGTACAATCGGCGGAGACCGGATGGACGACGGCCTACCGCGAGATCATCGAGCGGCACGCCGACGGCAAATCGACCTGGCACGGGCCGGGTGTCGAGCGCGACGAAGCCGTGCTGCTGGCCTCGCCGTTCAGCCGGCTGGAGCGCTTCTCGGCCATCGACCGGCTGATCATTGACGGCGAGACGCTGGTCGACCGCGCGCTGTCGATGTCGCGCACGTCACCGGGGCGCATTGGCCCGGACGGCGTCACCGCGCTCAGCGCCGAGATACGTGGGCTGGTGGCGAAGGTTGGAACGGATGGCAAGCTGGTCGAGGTGATCGAGAGCGAAGCCCTGTTGGCCTGGCGTCCGGAGGCGTAGGCGAGCGCGACAGTTGCCCTGCGCCCCACGGCGCGCCAATCTCGGGCGACGCTGAATTCAGCCAGTGACGTTGGACCGAAGCGGGGCGGCGGCGTCAGCCTGATCGCGGGGACCGCGGCAGCTCCCATCGTCGCGATGGCCGAGGGTTTGAGCTTCTGGGGTGGCGTCGACGCGGCCACGGGCAAGGTGATCGACGTTCACCACCCGGCATTTGGGAGATCGCTTTCCGGCGCCATCGTCCTCATGCCGACCAGCCGCGGTTCCTGCTCGGGCTCGGGCGTCCTGCTCGAACTCACGCTGACGGACCGGGCGCCGGCGGCGCTCGTCTTCTTGGAGGCGGAAGACACATTGACCCTCGGCGCCATTGTCGCGGCCGAGATGTTCGGGCGAAACATTCCGGTCATCCGCCTGGCGGCCGACGCCTTTCACGCGCTTTCGGCGGCGAAGACAGCGCGGGTGACGCCATCCGGCATCGCGGCGGACGGATTGTACGCCCCGCTCGCCCGTCTGCCGGACGGCGCCCTTCACCTCGAACCGCGCGACCGCGCCATGCTCAAGGGCGCCGACGGTCCGGCAGTCCAACAGGCCATGCGCATCGTCTGCGCGATGGCGCGGCAGCAGGGCGCCACGGCGCTGGTCGATGTCACGCGGGCGCACATCGATGGCTGCATCTATGCCGGACCGGCCAATCTCATCTTCGCCGAGGCGATGGAGAAGGCGGGTGGACGCGTACGCGTGCCGACAACGATGAATGCCATCTCGGTCGACTGCGACAACTGGCGCGCGCAGGGCGTACCCGCGACCTTCGGCGACCCCGCGGCGCGGCTCGCCGACGCCTATGTGCGCATGGGCTGCCGGCCGAGCTTCACCTGCGCGCCCTATCTGCTCGACGACGCGCCCACGGCGGGCGAATGCATCGGCTGGTCGGAATCGAACGCGGTGATCTTCGCCAACTCGGTGCTCGGCGCGCGGACGGCGAAGCATCCCGACTTCCTCGACCTCTGCATCGCACTGACCGGTCGCGCGCCGCTCACCGGCGCCTTTCTCGATAGCGAGCGACGGCCGGCCCGCATCATCGACCTCGACCTGCCCGAAAGCGCCGGACGCGAGGCGTGGCCACTGATCGGCTATCTCGCCGGGCTTGCCGCCCCCGACCGCGTGCCTCTCCTGCGCGGCCTCGCGAATACCCATCCGTCACGCGACGACCTCAAGGCGCTCTGCGCCGCCTTCGGCACGACCTCGGCCGCGTCGATGCTGCACGTCGAAGGCGTGACGCCGGAGGCGCACCTCGCGCCCCATCCCAATGCCGATCGCGTCGTCATCACCCGCCAGCGGCTGCGGGATGGCTGGGCGATGCTGAACGACGGCCCGGAGACCATCGACCTCGTCGCGATCGGAAGCCCGCACGCCTCGCTTGAGGAATGCCGCGCCCTTGCCGATCGTCTGGCCGGCGGTGCGCGCGATGCCGCGGTCAAGGTCATCGTCACCGCCGGGCGCGATGTCATCGCCAAGGCGGCCGCTGACGGAACGCTCGCCCGGCTGAAGGCGAGCAGCGTCGCGGTCTATCCGGACATCTGCTGGTGCTCGATCACGCGGCCGGTGTTTCCCACTGACGCGCGCGTGGTGATGACGGACTCGGGCAAGTACGCGCACTACGGCCCGGCACTCTCCGGCTGCGCGGTGCGGCTGGGCACGCTGGAGGATTGTGTCGAGGCGGCCGAAAACGGGCGGGTGCCGGCGCGCCTGCCGGCATGGCTCGGGTGAGATCGCTGCGAGAGATACCCCCCCCGTTCGCCTAAGTCGCTCGCGCTCCTAAGGCTCACGGCCCTCCCCACAAAGGGGGAGGGAAAGAAGAAAGGGCGGCGCGGATCAGACCAGCCGGCTCTGGTCGATTGCGGCGGCGATGAACGACGCGAAGAGCGGATGCGGCTCGAACGGGCGCGATTTCAGCTCGGGGTGATACTGCACGCCGATGAACCATGGATGGTCGGCGAGCTCGACCGTCTCGGGCAGGATGCCGTCCGGCGAAAGGCCGGCGAAGCGCATGCCGCGCTGCTCCAGCCGATCGCGGTAGTTGATGTTGATCTCGTAGCGGTGGCGGTGGCGCTCGGAAATTTCGGTGGCGTCGCCGTAGATCGATGAAATCCGGCTGCCGCGCTGGAGCATGGCCGGATAGGCGCCGAGGCGCATGGTGCCGCCGAGATCGCCGTCGGCGGCGCGCTTCTCAAGCTGATTGCCGCGCAGCCACTCGGTCATCAGGCCGACGACCGGATCGGGGGTCGCGCCAAACTCGGACGAATTCGCCTTCTCCAGCCCGAGCAGGCTGCGCGTCGCCTCGACCACCGCCAGCTGCATGCCGAAGCAGATGCCGAGAAACGGCACCTCGTGCTCGCGGGCAAAGCCGGCCGCCGCGATCATGCCCTCCGAGCCGCGCTGGCCAAAGCCGCCCGGAACCAGAATGCCATCCACCCAGTCGAGCTTCGCGGCCGGGTTGATGCCTTCCAGCACGTCAGCTTCGATCCACTCGAGGTTGACCTTCACGGTGTTGGCGATGCCGCCGTGATGCAGCGCCTCGACCAGCGATTTGTAGGCGTCCTTAAGGCCGGTGTACTTGCCGACAACGGCGATGGTGACCTCGCCGTCGTAATGGTCGATGGCGTCGGTGATCTGGTTCCAGCGCGCGAGATTCGGCGCCGGCATATCGTTCAGCCCGAAAGCGGCGAGCACTTCGTCGTCCAGCCCTTCGGCATGATAGGCGGCGGGCACGTCGTAGATGTTCTTCACGTCGAGGGCCTGGATGACGGCCGACGGACGCACGTTGCAGAACAGCGAAAGCTTGCGGCGCTCCTCCGGCGGGATCGGACGGTCGGCGCGCACCAGAAGGATATCGGGCTGAATGCCGATCTGGCGCAGCGCCGAGACGGAGTGCTGCGTCGGCTTGGTCTTCAGTTCGCCGGCCGAGGCGATGTAGGGCATCAGCGTCAGATGAATGAAGACCGCATCGCCGCGCGGCAGGTCATTCTTCAACTGCCGGATCGCCTCGAAGAACGGCAGCCCCTCGATGTCACCGACCGTGCCGCCGATCTCGACCAGCACGAAATCGAACTCGTCGTTGCCGTCGCGCACGAACGTCTTGATGGCGTCGGTGACGTGCGGGATGACCTGCACGGTCGCGCCGAGATAATCGCCGCGCCGCTCCTTGGCGATGATGTCCTGGTAGATGCGGCCGGTGGTGATGTTATCCATGCGGTTCGCCGGGCGGCCGGTGAAGCGCTCATAATGACCGAGGTCGAGATCGGTCTCGGCGCCGTCGTCGGTGACGAACACCTCGCCGTGCTGGTACGGGCTCATCGTGCCGGGATCGACGTTGAGATAGGGGTCGAGCTTGCGCAGGCGGACCTTGTAGCCGCGCGCCTGCAGCAGCGCACCGAGCGCTGCCGATGCGATGCCCTTGCCTAGGGAGGAAACCACGCCGCCGGTGATGAAGACGTACCGCGCCATGGGCCTCGACCTTAGCTCCTCACCGCTTGATTCGGTGTGACCAAAATACGCGCAATGCGAACAAAGAGGCGGCTCTCCCGGCGGATTGTGAGGCGCGCCGGGGGTCGACTTCATGCGGCATTCCTATTGCGAACTGGGAACTTGCGGTGCGGTCGTGACCGGCGCTGCAGTGTCAGGCGCGGCTGCACTCGTGGCCGGGGCCGCAGCAGTTGCCGGAGCCGAAGTCGCCGGAGCCGCCGCGGAAGTCGCCGGCGCTGCGGTGGTGGGCACGGTCGGCACGCTGGCGCCGTTCTGCGGCGTGGGTGCGCCGAGCGAGCCGGGCGCCGACTTGTTCAGGTACTGGTCGAGCTGATTGAGAACACCGCCGGTCGACGGCGCGCCGGCAGCGGGAGCGGCACCCGTCGCCGGAGCCGGAGCGCCAGCGGCGGTCGGAGCGGATGGCTGGGCGGCTTTCGCCGGAATGTTGTTAAGAATGGCGGAAGGCGGGGCGGTCAGCCGCGAAATCACCGTCAGCGCCAGCGAGGTCGCGAAGAATGCCGCCGCCAGAATCGCCGTCGTACGCGTCAGGACGTTGCCCTGCGAGCGGCTCGACAAAAACGCGTTCGACCCGCCAATGCCGAGCGCGCCGCCCTCTGAACGCTGGAGCAGCACAACGGCAATGAGGGCGACAATCACCATCAGGTGAATGACGATGATGACGGTTTCCATCGATTATTCTGCCTGGGAGTTCAAAAGCAGGGCGCCTTGTACACGATCGAACCAAGCCATGCCAGAGCCGCCCGGTTCGCCTCGCCCTCAGCCGCAAGCGGCTATAATTGCAAGGAAATCCTGCGCTTTCAGGCTGGCGCCTCCCACCAGGGCACCATCCACACCTGGGAGGTCCATGATTTCGGCGGCGTTGGCCGGCTTGACCGAGCCGCCGTAGAGGATGCGGATTTTCTCCGCCTCGGCTCCAAAGCGCAGGGCCAGCCGCCGCCTGATATGGGCATGGGCAGCGCGGATGTCATCCAGCGAGGGCGTAAGACCGGTGCCGATGGCCCAGACCGGCTCGTAGGCAATGACGAGATTGGTCGCGGTGGCGCCATCCGGTACCGAGCCGGCGAGCTGCCGGTCGAGGACCGTCTCCGTCGCGCCGGCGCGCCGCTCGCCCTCGGTCTCCCCGATGCAGAGGATCGCGTTCAGCCGCGCGCGCCAGGCGGCCTCGGCCTTGGCGCGGACGAGCGCGTCCGTCTCGCCGTGATCGGTGCGCCGCTCCGAATGACCGACGATGACGAGGGTCGCGCCGGCGTCGGCGAGCATCTCGGCAGCGATGTCGCCGGTATGGGCGCCGGACGCCGCAACGGCGCAATCCTGCCCGCCGATAGCGATGCGCGAGCCGGCCGCAGCCGCTACCGCCGCGGCGATCAGCGTGGCCGGCGGACAAACGGCGACCTCGGCCCCTGCCCCCACCGCGCCCGCGGCAATGGCGCGCAGCTCCGCGAGGTTTGCGTTCAGCCCGTTCATCTTCCAGTTGCCTGCGGCCAGCTTGCGGCGGGTCATATGTGCGTTTCCAATACAATTCGACACCAATTGCGTGGCGAGGCGTAGCCCAAAATCCCAAAAAAGGGAAAAGACGACGACACTCTCGCCCAAGCCGGGCCGGGTGGCGTAAGCTTAGCCACGACAGGGAGGAAGTGTTGGCGAAGGCTGACTTTCACATCAAGGGACTGCGCCTCCACGGCCGCCACGGCGCGCTCGACGCCGAGCGCTCGCTCGGTCAGCACTTCGTCCTCGACCTCGCGTTCACCGCCGATGTCGGCGAAGCGCTGAAGAGCGACCGGGTGGAGGACACCGTGCACTATGGCCACGCGATCAAGGCCGTGGCCGCGACCTTCGAGGGGCGCTGGTACAACCTCATCGAGGCGCTGGCAGCGGCCATCGCCGATGACCTCATGGCCCGGTTCGAGAAGATCGAGCGGGTGCGCGTGACGGTGCACAAGCCCTCGGCGCCCATCGCCGCGATCTTCGACGACCTCAGCGTCAGCGTGGAGCGACTCCGGTGAGCGCGACCGTGCTGCTTTCGCTCGGCGGCAACCTCGGCGACCGCAAGGCGGCGATGGACGAGGCCATCCGGCGGCTCGCCGCCCTGCCCGGCGTGCGGCTGATGGCGCGCTCGGCCTACTATCGGACGGTACCCGAGGGTCCGATTTCGCAGCCGTGGTTCCTCAATATCGCTGCTGCCGTTGCGACGCCGCTGAGCCGCGAGGAACTCGTGCGCGCCTGTCGCGAGATCGAGACGGCGCTCGGCCGCGACCGCCGGCGCGAGATTCCCTGGGGACCCAGAATCATCGACATCGACGTGATCGCGCACGGCGAGGAGGCGACCATCGACGGGCGCGCCTTCGTGGTCATTCCGGCGGCCGAGATTGCGGGAAGCTTGCGCGTCGGCGGCAAAACGCTGGCGTCGCTGGCCGCGTCCGCAGATCGCACCGGGCTGGAAAAGCTCGACTGGCCGGTGGGGGCGATCTAGAGCTGCGTCACCTCGCCGGCGGAGCGCATGCCTGCTCCAGTCTGCGCTTTCAGGGCACGCCCGGGACTTCCCCTCTCCGTCTTCACACCGATGTGATCGCGTCGCGGGAATTTCCGGCGATCAGGTCGAGTCTCCTTGTCGGGTGGCAGAGCTTTCCCAAAGGAGACGAGGCAGTGAAACCTGAGAACGAACAGCGCGACGGCATCAGCCGTCGTCACGCCCTGGAATGCATGATCTGGGCGGGGACCGGCGTCCTGTGGACCGTCTCCGGGGGCCTGCCGCGGTCGCTCAGCCTCCTCGACAGCGCGGAGGCGGCGGAAGCGGCGGCGTCAGGTCTCCTTTTCCTGCAGATCTCCGACAGCCACGTCGGCTTCGACAAGGAAGCAAACGTCACTGCCGTCGACACGCTGCACGAAGCGATCGGCAAGGTGAAGGCGCTGCCCCTCAAGCCGAGCTTCATGATCCACACCGGCGACATCACGCATCTCAGCAAGCCCGATCAGTTCGACGATGCCGACCAGATCATCGGCGGCACCGGCATCGACGTGCATTACGTGCCGGGCGAACACGACGTGGTGGATGCCGGTCAGGGCAAGGCGTTCCTCGACCGCTACGGCAAGCAGAGCTGGGGACAGGGCTGGTACAGCTTCGACCAGGCCGGTGTCCACTTCATCGGCCTCGTCAACGTGGTCGATCTGCAGGCGGGCGGCCTCGGAAATCTTGGCGCCGAGCAGCTCGCGTGGCTGCAGAAGGATCTCGGGGGGCGCCCATCGTCGACCCCGATCGTCGTCTTCGCCCACATACCTCTATGGACGATCTATCCGCAGTGGGGCTGGGGCACCGCGGACAGCGCACAGGCGCTGGCGCTGCTGAAGCGGTTCGGTTCGGTCACGGTGTTGAACGGGCACATCCATCAGATCATCCAGAAGGTCGAGGGCAACATGACCTTCCACACTGCGCGATCGACGGCATTCCCGCAGCCCGCCCCCGGCGCGGCGCCTGCACCGGGGCCGATGATCGTGCCGGCCGAGCAATTGCGGGGAATGCTCGGGCTGACCAGCGTCAGCTATGTGGTCGGGCAAACCGACCTCGCGATCATCGACTCGACGCTCGCCTGAATTCACCTTCACGATTCCAGAGAGACCGCAGATGCCCGCATTCGCCCGCAGACCACTTCTTCCCGCCTTCGCCCTGGCGGGGATCGCTCTTCTCCTTGCTATCTCCGCCCCCGCCTCCGCGAAAGACTGGACGGTCACCATCTCCAACTTCGCTTTCGCGCCGGCGGAGACCGACGTCGCTGCCGGCGATACGGTGACCTTCGTCAACGGCGACGACACGATTCATTCCGTGGTCGCCGACGACGGCAGCTTCCATTCCGACGGCCTCGACACCAGCGACAAGGCGGCGTTCACCTTCCCTAAGGCAGGGACGATCGGATACCATTGCGGCCTCCACCCCTTCATGACAGGCAAGATCGTCGTAAAGTGACGGGGCGGCGCCGATCGCGCGGTTGCGGCGCGACGACGCGGAGATGAGCGCGGGTGGAGCAAAGCCAGACAGCGAACGTATTTCGCCGGGTCGTCGTGCCTCATCTGGCGGACGGCCTTGCGCTCGCACGCTGGCTCGCCGGGAATAAGGCGGACGCCGAGGACATCCTGCAGGAGTCCTGCGTTCGCGCGCTGAACGCCATCGCCGGTTATGACGGCGGCAATCCCCGCGCGTGGTTGCTTGCGATCGTGCGCAATACCGCGATGTCGTGGCTTGCCCGGCAGCGATCCAGCGTCCTGGTCATGGCAGGTGGGCTCGATGATGTCGATGAAGTGGCACAGCGGTCGAACGACGCAAGCTCCATTCCCTGGCCGTCGCCCGAGGACGAGCTTCTTCGCCGGGTCGACGAAAAAGCGTTGGAGCGTGCAATCGAAGCGCTGCCGTTCGCATTTCGCGAGGTTGTCGTGCTGCGTGACGTCAGCGGACTGAACTACAAGGAGATCGCGAGCTTGCTCAACCTGCCCGTGGGCACGGTCATGTCACGTCTGGCACGCGGTCGCCGCCAGCTTTCGGTCCTCGTCAGGAGCCTTGACGAATGAGCAGCGGCTTACCCGAAACCGACCTTGTGGCGCTCAGCGCGCTCGTCGACGGCGAACTCGATCCGGCGACGAGCGCGTACCTGGAAAAGCGCATCGCGGCGGAACCGAACCTGCGCCTCGCACGCGACACGCTGGCGGCGGCGCGGCAGGCGGTCGCTGGTCTCCCGCGGCCGACGGTTTCAAATGAACTGCTGGCGCGGATCAGCGCGCTGTCCGACCCCGGCGCGCCAGAGGCGCCACCGAGATCAGCGCGGACGGGACGTGTGCCGGGGTTCAGCTGGCGCAGCCTTGCGGCATCTGTCGTTCTGTCGGCGCTGGCGGCGAGTGGACTGACTTATTCTCTGGTCGGTGGACGCGACATGTCCGTTGACCAACTCGTCGCCGACGCACATCGCCGCAGCCTGCTGGCTGCCAGCCCGGTCGACGTCACCACCTCCGACCGGCACACGGTCAAGCCGTGGCTCGATGCCCGGATGGGCGTCTCGCCCCCTGCCCCGGATCTCGCGACCAGCGGGTTCACGCTTCTCGGCGGGCGCGTCGACGTACTGGCGGAACGGGTGGTGCCGACGCTGGTCTATCGGCACAACGAGCACACGATCTCGCTGATCGCGCTCCCGGATACGGGCAGCACAACGCAGTCGCGCGATTTTTCCTCGGGCGGATACAACATGGTGCGCTGGACGGCCGCCGGCTTCAGCTTCACCGCAGTTTCAGATCTGGAGCCCAGCGAACTCGACGCCTTTGTCTCGGACTATCGCGCCGGTTTGCAACCGGCTAACGCGACGCCGTAGCCGGGACTGTGGTCGTCGGCGCTCTGCGGCCGGCCGTCAATATATACAGTTTGCCTGTACATATTGACTCGACAGTCTAGCTGTATATATTTCGGTCCGTGACCAAATCCAAACCACCTGAATCCTCCCCCGCTTTTGCCATTGCTGTGGAGCTGCGCGCCGTGGTCCGCAAGATCACGCGCGAGGCGCGCGAACACGGCAACGCCGCGGGCTTGACGCCTTCGGAACTGGCGGCAGTGCTTCGGCTCGAGCAGGACGGCCCCGCCACGGCCTCCGGCCTGGCGCGCTCCGAGAGCATGCGGCCGCAATCGATGGCCGCGGTCGTCAAAGCGCTTGGAACTCGGGGCTTTATCAGGGGGCGCTCCGACCCGGGCGATGGACGGCAAATCCTGTTTGCGCTTACCGACACCGCCCGCCGCTGGCTGAAAGAAGGCCGCGCTGCGCGGCAGGACTGGCTGTCCCACGTCATCGCCGAGCGGCTCTCGCCAGAGGAACAGGAACACCTGATGAGCGCGATCGGCCTGCTCAAGCGGTTGGCCGACGACTGATCAACAGTTGGCGATCACCAGACCGAAATCGAGGAGTTCCTTGCAATGACACTCGCCTGTCCGGCGCGCACGATCGAGGGCGCCAATGACCGCCAGAAGAGGAGCCGCTGACATGCCCTGGCTGTTTCTCCTCTCCTACTTCTTCGGTGGCGCTTTCCTCATGAACGCGTTTCCGCATCTCAGCAAAGGCGTGGCCGGCGAACGCTTCCAGAGCCCCTTCGCCAAGCCGCCCGGCGAAGGTCGTTCGTCGTCGACCGTCAATTTCGTCTGGGGGTTCGTCAACCTGGCGATCGGCTACGTGCTGGTCTGCCGCGTCGGTGTCTTTGACCTCCGCGATACTGCGGACGTCCTGGCGTTTGGACTCGGCGTCCTGATCATCGGCCTGCTCAGCGCCCGCCAGTTTGGCCGCTTCAACGGCGGCAACGCGGCCTGAGCCTCAGGTGACCGATGCTTCCACAGCCCTTGCTCCCGGCGCCTGGAAGGTTCTGATTGTCGCGACGCTCGGCTCGGTCATGGCCCAGATCGACGCGACCATCGTCAATGTCTCGCTCTCGAGCCTGGCGGGCGACCTCAGAACGACGCTCGGCACGATCCAGTGGGTCACCAGCGGCTATCTTCTGGCCCTGACGTTGATCCTGCCGCTCAACGGCTGGCTGGTGGACCGGATTGGCGCCAGGGCGGTTTATCTCTGGTGTTTCGCGGCATTCACCGTTTCGTCCGCGCTCTGCGGCCTTGCCTGGTCGGCTCCCTCGCTTATAGGCTTCCGCGTTGTCCAGGGTCTCGCCGGCGGGCTGCTCGCGCCCATGGCGCAAATGATGGTCGCCCGCGTCGCCGGCAAGGACATGGCGCGCGTCGCCGCCTACGTGACGGTGCCAATCCTGCTGGCGCCCCTGCTCGGGCCGGTGATCGCCGGCGCCATTCTCCAGCACGCATCCTGGCGCTGGCTCTTCCTGGTGAACGTTCCCGTCGGCGCGGTTGCGATCAGCCTCGCCGCTCTCTTCCTGCCCAATGACAGGCACGAGCGTCGGCAACGGGATCTCGACCTCGTCGGGCTTGCGCTTCTTTCGCCGGCCCTCGTGCTTTTCCTCTACAGCGCCGATCGCCTCACCCGGCTGTCCGGGCTGGCGCTCTTCATGCTTTCGCTGGGGCTGCTCGCGGCATTTCTGTGGACGGCGGCGCGCAAAGGCAAACGCGCGCTGATCGACCTAGAGCTCTTTCACTCGCCGCTGTTTTCGCTCGCCTCGATCGTTCAGTTTCTTTCCAACGGCACGACATTCGCCGGCCAGATGCTGATCCCGCTCTACCTGATCGACGCGGCCGGACGCTCGCCCGCCGAGATGGGCTGGTTGATGGCACCGCTGGGTCTCGGGATGATATGCGCCTTTCCCTCAGCCGGCTTCCTTGCGAAGCATCTCGGAACGCGCGCCCTGGCCGCCGGCGGCGCCCTGCTTGCGACGGTCGCCACGGCCGCGTTCGTTTTTCTGGCGGCGCACGAGTTCAACCTCGTGGCGTTGACCGTGGCTCTTTTCCTGCGCGGCGCCGGCCTTGGCGGAATCGGCATACCGGCCGTAACGACCGCCTACTCCGCCGTAGCACGTCCCGATCTGCCGATGGCGACGACCACCCTCAACATCATCCAGCGCCTCGGCGGCCCGGCGCTCACCACGCTTTGCGCAACTTTCCTGGGCTGGCAGTTGAGCCTCGCTCAACCCGCGCAATCGGGATCGACCGCGTACATGTGGGCGTTTGCGCTGCTGAGCGCACTGCATGCGGCAACGTTTCTCGTGGCACTCGGCTTTCCGGCGCGCGCTAAACGCACCGACTGAGCGACAGCACTCCACTTTGCGCTGGCGCCCCATTTCGACTACGATTCTCGTCCGCCTCGGTGCGGAGGGATAAACCGTGTTCTCAGCCAGCGCACTCGCCGCCTACGTCGCAGCCTGTTTCCTTTTCTCGATCATTCCTGGGCCTTCGGTCAGCGTCGTCGTCGCCAATTCGCTGGCGCGCGGCACCAAAGCCGGCCTGCTGACGATTCTCGGCACGAACCTTTCGGTCTTTTCGCTGGTGCTCGTCGTGGCGGCAGGCATGCAGACCGTGGTCGCGCTGGTGGCGAACGGCTTTGTCGTCATCAAGCTCCTGGGCGCGGCCTACCTGATCTGGATCGGCTGGCAGATGTTTGCCGCACGCGGGCACCTCGATCTCAGCCGGCGCGCCGATGCGGTGCCGCTGTGGCGCTACGTCCTGCGCGGGGCGCTGGTCAGCTATTCCAACCCGAAAACGCTGCTGTTCCTCGGCGCCTTTCTTCCCCAGTTCGTCGACCCGACCCGCCCGGCGTTTGTGCAGATCGTGGTGCTCGGGCTGATCGTGGAAGCGGTCGCGACGATCACCGATTCGATGTACGCGATCCTTGCCGGGCGCATGCGTCACGTGTTGACCGAGGCCCGGGTGAAGGCCATGAACCGGGTCTCCGGCGTCGTTCTGATGCTTGGCGGCCTGTGGCTGGCGCTGGTCAGGCGCAGCTGACGCCCTAGTTCCGCATCGACCGTTTCACCAAGAGCCCTTGGACATCGAGAGCGTTTCATGACCGCTGCGCTTTTTACTCCCGTTACCCTCGGCAGCCTTTCCCTTCCCAACCGTATCGCAGTGGCGCCGATGTGCCAGTACTCGGCCGACGACGGTTCGGCGACCGACTGGCACCTCGCCCACTGGCTGTCGATGGCGATGTCCGGTGCCGGCATGATCACCATCGAGGCGACGGCGGTGGAGCGGCGCGGCCGCATCACGCACGGCTGCCTCGGCATCTACTCCGACGACAACGAAGCGGCGGCCGCGCGCACGCTGGCCGCGGCGCGGCGGGTGGCGCCGGCGGGCACCCGGTTCGGCGTCCAGCTCGCTCACGCCGGGCGGAAGGCGTCGACCCACGTGCCGTGGCAGGGCGGCGGCCCCCTCGCCCGTCATGATGATGCGTGGGAAACGGTCGCGCCCTCCGCGGTTCCTTACGCCCACGACTGGCACGTGCCGGCCGCGCTCGACCACGGCGGCATCGAGCGCACCGTTGCCGCGTTTGCGCACGCCGCCGAGCGCGCGGTGCGTGCGGGCTTCGACTTTGTCGAGATTCACGGCGCGCATGGTTACCTGCTCCACGAATTTCTCTCGCCGATCTCCAACAAGCGAACCGACCACTACGGCGGACCGCTGGAGAACCGCATGCGGCTGATCATCGAGGTGGCGCGGGCGGTGAAGAAGGTGCTGCCTTCGCACGTGGCAATGGGGGCGCGGCTGTCGGTGACCGACTGGGTCGAAGGCGGCTTCAATCCCGACGAAGCGGTCATCGTGGCGCGCGGCCTGAAGGATGCCGGCGCGATCTACATCTGCGCCTCCAGCGGCGGGCTCGACCCCGGCCAGAAGATCGCGCTCGTCCCGTCGTACCAGGTACCGTTTGCCGAGCGCATCCGCCGCGAGGCCGGCATCGCGACGCGGGCGGTCGGGATGATCGACGAACCGCACGTGGCGAACGCCATTGTGGCCGAGGGAAAGGCCGACCTCGTGGCGCTCGCCCGGGCGATGCTGGCCGATCCGCGCTGGCCCTGGCGGGCGGCCGCCGCGCTCGGCGCGCCGATGCACCACGTTGCCCAGTACGCGCGCTCGGCTCCCTTGATCACCAAGTGGTCGGCACCGCCGGCACACTCCACGGCGGCCTGAGCCTCCCGGCGTTTCCTGCGGAAAATCAACGTTCTGGCGCCTTGCGGCGCCGGTAGGGCGTCCGTATTATCCCGCCCCGAAAAAGGCGCGGCGCGACCGCTCGCGCCGCCGTCCGGACTCTCTCGACATGCTCGATTCCCTTCGCAAGTACGCCAACCACCCGGTGGCGCAGGTCCTTATGGGCCTCCTGGTCCTCAGCTTTGGCGCGTGGGGCATCGCCGACGTCTTCAACGGCTTCCGTTCGACGGACGTGGCGCGGGTCGGTTCGGCCGAGATCACCATCGCCGACTTCCAGCGCGAATATAACTCGACGATGCGCGAGATCTCGCGGCAGATCGGCCAGCAGCTCACCGACGATCAGGCCCGCAAGGCAGGCATTCCGCAGGACGTGATTTCGCGGCTGGTCAGCCGCGCATCGCTCGACGACGCGGCGGCAAAGGTCGGCCTTGGCATCTCCGACACCCAGCTCGCCACGAGGATCGCCGCCGATCCGCAGTTCCTCAGCCCGACCGGCACGTTCGACCGCACCTACATGGAGCAGGTCATCCGCGCGCTCGGCTACACCGACAGCGACTTCATCCTCCAGCAGCGTGCGCAATACGTGCGCGACCAGCTGGCGCAGGCCTTTACCGGCGGCGTCGCCGCGCCCGAGGCCTATCTCCAGGCCGTGCACGACTATACGAGCGAGCAGCGCA
>Ga0265313_10001621_pt1 | contig 20889 bp, 19 predicted proteins | sample 4123metaG_FD_203122 | JGI IMG/M metagenome (GOLD analysis project Ga0265313, IMG submission 203122) | Rhizosphere microbial communities from Carex aquatilis grown in University of Washington, Seatle, WA, United States - 4-1-23 metaG | ecosystem: Host-associated > Plants > Roots > Rhizosphere >...
TAACCGGTTCCTGACCCTCGCCCAGAACCTGATGATCGGCCAGAAGCTCTCCGAATACCATTCGGGATACCGGGCCTTCTCGCGACGGGTCCTCGAGACGCTGCCGCTTCTCGCCAACTCCGACGACTTCCTCTTCGACAACCAGATGCTGGTCCAGTGCCACTGGTGGGGATTCCGGATCGCCGAGGTCTCCTGCCCGACAAAGTACTTCCCCGAGGCCTCCTCGATCAACTTTCCCCGAAGCCTGAAGTACGGCGTCGGGACGCTTGGCGTGAGCCTGGACTGCCTCCTGGGCCGGATGGGGTGGCGCCCGCCGGCCTACCTGGACCGCGAGTCATGCGCGGCCGCGACGCTCTCGGTCGCCTCCATCCGGGAGCGGATAGCCGAGACGAACCTGGACGTCTGACGCGCCATGCCCCGCCTTCCCCCGGGGTGCGCTGACGCCTATTGCACTCCGGCAAAGGCGCGCTAGAAACACCCGGCAAATGAGAATCCTCCGTTTCGCGGTCCTCCTCGCCGCGCTGGGAGCGCCGCCTGCCGGCGCCCAGGCGCCGGAGCCGGCCCAAGCCCCGCAAGCGCCCAAGGTGCGCCCGCCCTGGGAGCTGGAATGGGCCTACCTCTCGAAATACCACGACGCCGACGCGCGGCTGGGCCCGCCGGCCCGGGGCGAGAAGCGGGTCGTGTTCCTCGGCGACTCGATCACGGAGGGGTGGGGCGCGGCCGACGGGAAGTTCTTTGCCGGGAGACCGTACGTGAACCGGGGAATCGGCGGACAGACCACCTCGCAGATGTTGGTCCGCTTCAGGCAGGACGTCATCGACCTCAGGCCGTTGGCCGTCGTGATCCTGGGCGGGACGAACGACATCGCCCAGAATGGCGGCGTCACGACGCTCGAGGCGATTGAGCAGAACCTGCAGTCGATGGCGGAGCTCGCGCGGGTGAACCACATCCGCGTGGTGCTCTCGTCGGTGCTTCCCGTGTATGACTATCCCTGGCGGCGTGGGCTCGAGCCCGCGGACAAGATCTTCGAGCTCAACCGGTGGATCGCCGCATACTGCTCGAGGAGCAACCTCGTGTACCTCGACTACTACTCGCCCATGGTGGACGCGAGGCGCGGGCTTCGGGCGGAGTACTCAACCGACGGCGTCCATCCGAACGGCGCGGGATTCGCGGTGATGGAGCCCCTGGTCGAGACGGCGCTGAGGAAGGCGCTCAGGTGAGGGCGCCACGACGCCGGAGCGGCCGCGGTCATGGCCCAAAGTTCGCGCTGTGCTCCGGGGCCCCGCGGGTGTAGGCTGATGGGGAGAGCGGTCCGGCCGTTTGCCGGATCAAACCGGATTAGCTATTGCCCATGAAAACCCTGATTGCTACCTGCTTCGTGGCGACCTGCGGAGTCGCCGCGATGGCCCAGACAAATGAAAGCAATGCGGAGCGCTGGCTCGGCAAGGCCGAGCTGGCCCCGCCGTTTGCGGCGCCCGCCTCCCGCGGGGCGTGGGAGGCCAAGCGTCAGGACATACGGGCCGAGCTCTTGAGGCTCCTCGGCCGGCTGCCGCCGCGCCCGAGGCTGCCGAGCGTCCAGACCCTGTCGCGCGAGGACCGCGGCGACTACATTCTGGAGAGGTTCCAATTCGACAATGACGCGGGCTCGACCGTGCCCGGCTACCTGTTCCTGCCGAAGAAGGCCCCCGGGAGGCTTCCGGCCATCCTGTACTGCCACTGGCACGGCGGCGAATACGACATCGGCAAGGAGGAGCTCTTCCAGGCCAAGCACACCCCGGAGGCGCCCGGGCCCACCTTCGCAAGGCGCGGCTACGTGGTCCTGGGCATCGACGCGAGCGGCTTCGGGGAGCGCAACGGCCAGGGTCCCGACGGCACGTCCGAGAGGAGCGGCGCGGCCGAGGAGACGGCCGCAAAGTTCAACCTCTGGGTTGGCCGCACGTTCTGGGGAATGCTCATTCGCGACGACCTCATGGCGCTGGACTACCTGGCGTCGCGCCCGGAGGTCGACCCCGAGCGGATCGGGGTCACGGGCATGAGCATGGGCTCGACCCGCACCTGGTGGCTCATGGCGCTCGATGAGCGGCTCAAGACCGGCGTGGCGATCGCCTGCATGACGAGGTACCAGAACATGGTGCGGCACGGAGCCATCCACGAGCACGACATCGGCTATTTCGTCCCGGGGATGCTCAACCACTTCGATTCCGAGGCCGTGATCGCCCTGATCGCACCGAGGCCGGTGCTGTTCCAGACCGGGGACAGGGACGGCGGCTCGCCCGTCGACGGCGTCCACGACATCGAGGCGGCCGTAAGGCCCGTCTACGGGCTCTACGGCAGGGCGGACTCTTTCCAGAGCATCGTCTACCCGGGCCTCGCGCACGTCTACACGCCCGAGATGTGGGCGAAGACGCTGGCCTGGATGGACGAGCACCTGGGCGCGCCGTCCGCACGGCGCTGACCCAACCCGGACACGCCCGACCATGCCTGCCAAGGACCGCCCCGTCATCCTCCTCGACCCCTATCCCCGGCCGGTGGACGTGATCTTTGATCCCGCGACCAAGGCCCGCCTCAACGCCCTGGGCGACGTGATCTGGCACGACGGGCCCCCGGCGCCGGCCGAGCACATCGACCGGCACCTGCCCCGGACGACGATCCTGATCGGCCAGAGCGCGCTGCCGCGCGAGCGGCTCGACCGGGCCCCGCACCTGAGGGCCGTGTTCAACGTCGAGAGCAACTTCCTGCCGAACATCGACTACGCCGAGTGCCACCGCCGCGGGATCCCCGTGCTCTCCACGGCCCCGGTCTTCGCGAAGCCCGTCGCGGAGATGGCGCTCGGCCTCGCGCTGTCGTGCGCGCGCAGGATCCACGAGGCCGACGCGTCCCTCCGCTTGGGCAAGGAGTCCCTCTACGGCGAGCGCGACAACTACGACTCGATCCTTCTCCACGGGCGTTCCGTCGCCCTCGTCGGCTGCGGGAACGTCGGGCGGGCGCTCCTGCCGCTGCTCCGGCCCTTCGGGGGCGAGATCCTGGTCCATGACCCCTGGATCCACCCCGCCGTGCTCCGGGAGATGGGCGTCACCCCGGCGTCGCTCGACGAGTGTTTCTCGCGGGGGGCGGTCGTGTTCCTGCTCGCGGCGACGACCACCGAGAACGCCGGCGGGATCGGGCGGGACCACTTCGGGCGGATGGCCCGCGGGGGGATCGTCGTCCTCGTGAGCCGCGCGGGGGTCGTCAACTTCAACGAGCTCCTCGACGCGGCGGCGAGCGGGCACATCAGGGCCGCGGTGGACGTCTGGCCCGACGAGCCGATACCGCCCGACCATCGGGCGAGGCGCACGCCCAACACGATCCTGCAGGCCCACCGGGCGGGCAACATCCCGGAGATCTGGCCCTGGATGGGCCAGATGGTGGTGGACGACATCGAGCAGGTCCTCAAGGGCCTCCCGCCGATGCGCTGCCAGCGCGCCCAGCTAGAAACCGTGACCCGGATCCGCAGCAAGCCGGTGGGCTGAGCGGGGCCGCGCGGGCCCTTGACGGTGCCGTTTGGGCCGGATTGGCTGGAGCATGACTTCGAGCCGGAAGAGTGGGGCGTTGCGCCCGGGTTCCTGGTGCCGTTGCGCCGTCGTTCTCGCCTGGCTTGCCCTCTGCCCGGCCGCCTGGGCGGGGCCGGAGCCCGAGGGCGACCAGCTGCGCCTGGTGATCATTCTCAGCCGCCACGGCGTTCGCTCCCCGTTGGCGACCAACGAGGCGATGGCCCAGTATTCGGCCCAGACCTGGCCCACGTGGGACGTGGCGCCGGGGATCCAGACGGCGCACGGCAACAAGCTCATCGCGCTGTTGGGCGACTACTACCGGGCGCGCTACGCGAAGGACCACCTCCTCTCGGGCGACGCGGCCACCGACGGCCCGCTCGTGTTCATCCGGGCGGACAACGACCAGCGGACGATCGAAACGGGCCGGATCCTCGGGAAGGCGTTCGTGCCCGTGGGGGAGCCCGACGTGCACGCGGTGCCGGAGGGCACCGTCGACCCGCTGTTCAGGCCGCTCGATGCGCAGGTGGGCCATCCGGACCCCGCGCTCGCGATGGCCGCCGTGCTGGGCCGGATGGGCGGTGATCCCGGCAACGTGGAGCGCGCGTATGCGGCGCAGCTCGACCAGCTGCGGGTCGTGCTCAGGGGAGCGGGGCCTGCCCCCGCGGCACCCAGCGCCCTCGATGCGCCGACGACCGTGACGCCCGGCAAGAAGTACTTCCCGGTTTCCCTCAACGGGCCGCTGGTCGCGGCGCTCACCTGCACGGACTACTTTCTCCTCGAGTACGCCGAGGGGATGCCGGCTTCGGACGTCGGCTGGGGAAGGGTGGACGGGCGGGTGATGACCGAGATGCTCAAGCTGCACGAGCTCTACTTCGACCTGACCCAGAGGACGTTCTATCTGGCGCAAGTCGGCAGCTCCAACCTCGCGAGCCACATCGTTGACACCCTGGAGCAGTGCGCCCTCGGCCAGCCGATTCCGGGCGCCCTGGGCCCGTCCGGGGCGCGGATTGTGGTGCTTGTCGGCCACGACACGAACATCGCCAGCATGGGAGGGCTCCTCGGAATGAACTGGTGCGTCGCCGGCTCGCAGTTCAACCCCGCGCTGCCCGGCGGGGCTCTGGTCTTCGAGCTGTGGAAGCGCGGGGACCGGGAGAACGCATTCTACCTGAGGACGAGCTACGTGGCGCAGACGCTGGAGCAGATGAGGGAGGCCACGCCGCTGTCCCTGGAAACGCCGCCGGCTCGCGCGCCCATCTTCATCCCGGGATGCGGAGGGTCCGGACGCGACTTTGACGCGCCGCTCGACGCCTTCGTGCGCCAGGCCCGGCGGGTGATCGACCCCGCCTTCATTGCGCCCGAGCCATGAGGCAGTTGCAAAGTTCCTCGCCCCGCCAAGGATGAAGGCATGGTAACGATCTCGGGAGAATACCAGGGCGACCTCCACTGCTCGGCCGTGCATGGGCCCTCGGGCAGGGCGCTGGAGACCGACGCACCGAAGGACAACCAGGGGCGGGGGGAGGCGTTCTCTCCCACGGACCTCGTGGCCACGGGCTTCGCGACGTGCATCGCGACCACCATGGCCCTCGCGGCGAGGAGGCACGGGGTCGAGATCCGGGGGATCCGCTACGAGGTGACGAAGGAGATGTCGCCCGATTCGCCGAGGAGGATCTCCCGGCTGTCCGCCCGCCTGTGGATGCCGCCCGCGGCGCGGGCCGTCCCCCAGGGCGTCCTGGAGAAGGCGGCCAACACCTGTCCGGTCCACCAGAGCCTGTCGCCCGCGGTGGAGAAGGTGATCGAGCTCATCTGGACGTAGCGTCGGTCAGGGGTCTCTCGGTCCCCTGAAGCTCGTAGGTGGTGTTGTACGTGAGCGCGATCCGCCTCGTGATGAAGACCTTGACCCTTAGCCTCCCGGTCGAGGGCCCGGTCGGCGTGGCGCTGCCCTCGATCCGCCTCACATCGCCCGTGTCGTTGATCGCGCGCCCCTTGAAGTCTGCGGGCTCGCCGCGGGCCACCCGGCGCAGGTCGTCGTCCGCAATCACGATCGAGATCCGGCCCTTCTCGCTGTAGAAGAAAGGGAAGACCCGGGCCAGATAGGTCGACGAGTAGACGGTGTCCCTCCGGATGAAGGGGGAGATCGTCATGGTGACGGTGCCGATGATGATGGACGCCGAGGCCGGCTTCGTCGCGACCACGTTGAAGCGCGCGGGGACGCCGTCGGCGCCGAGGACCGCCGGAAGGGCGGCGAAAGCGATAGCGACAAGGGCCGGGAATCTGGGCACCCCCCGAATCTGGCCGGCGCGCCGCGGCGGGCAAACCGGAAAGCGCCGGGCAATCTTTCGCGTTGCGCCGGCACGCGGGCGCGGGTGATGTCGTCTCCTCACATTCATGGCCAAGAACATCCAAGCCACCTGGGGCGGGCGCTTCGCGGAGGGTCCCGCCGCCCTCATGCTGAAATTCAGCGAATCGGCTTCCTTTGACCGCAGGCTTGCGCCGTTCGACATCGCGGGCAGCAAGGCCCATTCGTCGATGCTGGCCCACGTCGGGCTGATCACGGCAAAGGAGTGCAGGGCGATCCATGCGGGGCTGGAGGCCGTCCGCAAGGACATCGAGTCCGGGCGCTTCGTCTGGGACGACCGGCTTGAGGACGTCCACATGAACATCGAGCACGCGCTCACCCGGCGGGTGCCCGCGGCGTCCAAGCTCCACACGGCGCGCAGCCGCAACGACCAGGTGGCCACCGACATGCGGCTCTTCTTCAGGCATGCATGCGCCGTCCTCGGGGCGAAGGTGCGGGCCGTCCAGGGGGCGCTCCTCGGCGCCGCCCGCAGGAACAGGGACGTACTCATCCCGGGCTACACCCACCTCCAGCGGGCGCAGCCCGTCTCCGCGGCGCATCACCTCTTTGCGTGGCTCGAGATGCTCGAGCGCGACCACGCCCGGCTGGCCGAGGTTTCGCAGAAGGCGAACGAGTGCCCGCTCGGATCCGGCGCGGTCGCGGGCACGACGCTGCGCATCGACCGGGAGTTCGTGGCGAAGGCGCTCGGATTCGTTGACTCGCGGGGCAGGCCGCGGGTGACCCAGAACTCCATGGACGCCGTGGCGGACCGCGACGTCTACATCGAGTTCGCCGCGGCCTGCGCCCTGCTCGGCGTGCATTTCTCGAGGATTGCGGAGGACCTGATCCTGTGGAGCAGCGCCGAATTCAAGTTCGTGGCCCTTCCCGACGCGTTCTGCACGGGCAGCTCGCTCATGCCGCAGAAGCGCAACCCCGACTCCTGCGAGCTCCTGAGAGGCAAGTCCGCGAGGCTTCAGGGCAATCTTCACACGCTCCTCGCCCTCGTGAAGGGGCTCCCGTTGACCTACAACCGCGACCTCCAGGAGGACAAGCTGCCGGTGTTCGACAGCTTCGACCAGTCGGCGATCTGCGCGGAGGTCCTTGAGGCGACCGTGAAGGGGATGACCTTCAACCGGGACCGCTGCGCGATCGCGGTGTCCGATCCGGCGCTCCTGGCGACCGACCTGGCCGACTACCTCGTCTGCCGCGGGGTGCCGTTCCGGACGGCCCATTACGCGGTCGGCGCGGTCGTCGCGCTTGCCGAGCGGAAGCGGTGCTCCATCACGGCCCTCAAGACCGAGGAGGTCAGGCGGCTTCACCCCGGGTTCGGCCCCGACTGGGCGAAGGTGTTCGACCTGAGGCGCGCCCTCGCGATGAGGCGCGGGACGGGCATGCCCGGTCCCGCCCAGGTTGGCCGCCAGTTCGCCCGCTGGAAGAAGCTCCTGGGCTAGTCGGGCTCGCGGGGGCAGATTCTCCACCGGAATGGGCACCGTCCGCATCCTTCCCGAGCGCGTCGCCAACCAGATCGCGGCGGGCGAGGTGATCGAGCGGCCCGCGGCGGCCGTGAAGGAGCTAGTCGAGAACGCCCTGGACGCCGGCGCGACCCGGATCACCGTCTCGTTTGCGCACGCCGGACGCTCCCTCATCCGGGTCGACGACAACGGGAGCGGAATGGCGCCGGAGGACGCCCGAATGGCCCTCGAGCGCCACGCGACCAGCAAGATCGCCGACACGTCGGACCTCGACCGCCTCGCCAGCTTCGGCTTCCGAGGCGAGGCGCTTCCCTCGATCGCAAGCGTGTCGCGCTTCACGCTCCAGACCCGGGAGGCCGGCCGCGACTCGGGCATCGAGATCGCGGTGAACGCGGGCCGGGTGATCCACGAGAAGGCGTGCGGCCGGCCGGTGGGCACCCGGATCGACGTGGAGCACCTCTTCGAGCCCGTGCCGGCGCGGCGCAAGTTCCTGAAGTCCGACCGGACCGAGGCCGGGCACATCGTCAACTGCGTCCGACTGTACGCGCTTGCCTGCCCGAGGACGGCGTTCGCCCTTTACGAGGACGGCCGGGAGGTCTTCAGGTCGCCCGAGTGCCCGGGCCTGGCCGACCGCGTGTCGGAGATCTTCGGCGCCCAGGCGGCCGAGGGCCTCCTGCCGCTCGATTACGCGGAGCCCGGCCTGCGGCTGACGGGCCTGATCGGGCGCCCGGGGACCGGTCGGGCGACCCGCCACGACATGGTCGCGTTTGTCAACGCGCGCCCGGTCGACAGCAGGACACTAAACGGGGCCCTGATGGAGAGCTACCGCGAGTCGCTGCCCCAGGGCCGCTACCCGGTCGCGTTCGTGTTCCTGGAATGCAGCCCCGCGGAGGTCGACGTGAACGTCCATCCGGCGAAGCGCGAGGTGCGGTTTCGCAGCGAGGCCATTGTGCGCGGGTTCGTGATCCGCGCGGTCCTATCCCGACTGAGGGAATGGGCCGGCCAGGCGGCCCCGGCCGGTGCGCCGGCCGCGCCCCCGGAGCCCATCGGCCTGCCGGCCCAGCTGCCCGCCCCCTTCCAGGGAGGGGTGGGTGAGCCGGCCCCGCGGATCGCCTGGGGGCCGTCCCCCGGCGCGCCGGCGGCTCCCGCGGCCCGCGAGGCTCCGAGGCTGATCGCGCACGACTGGCGGTTCGTGGGAGCGGCCCTCGGAGACTACGCCGTCTTCGAGAGCCCCCAGGGGCTCGTCCTTCTCGACCGGCGCGCGGCGCACGAGCGGGTCTGGTACGAGCGGCTGAGGAGCCAATTCAGGGCGGGACAGGTGCCCGTCCAGCGCCTGCTCCTGCCCATCTCCGTCGAGTTGAACCCGGTCGCCTCGGCGGTCTTGACGGACCACCTTGCGTTCGTCCGCGGCCATGGCCTGGAGATCGCGGAATTCGGGAGGAACTTCTTCCGCATCGAGGCCCTCCCGGCCTGGATGGAGCCGGGGGACGCCGAGGCGTTCGTCCGCGACCTTGTCGGGGCCCTCCGCGAGGGGCGCATCCCGGCGGCCGACGCCGATCTCGCCCGCGACGAGCTTGCGCGCCTGGCGGCGGCAAAGGCCGTGCGCCTGCCCCCGGCGGGGGAGGCGGAGTCGCTCGCGCTGCTGCGGGAGCTCCTCGCGACCTCGTCCCCCGTCGCGAGCCCCTCGGGCCGCCCCACCTACGTCGAATTCAACCATGGCGAGCTCGCCAGGCGGTTCCAGAAATAGGGCGGCGGCCATCGTTTTTGCGTGACCGCCCGAACCGGCGGGATGAGGCTCAGATTGGTCGGGTCAACACTCTCATGGTTACACCACCCAAGGATACTCGTACACACGATGCGCCGACGGAGGTCACGCGGTCCCTCATTCTCCGCCACCTGACCTCAACGCTCGCGCGCTACGCGCCGACCGCGACCCAGAGGGACTGGTGGGTCGCCACCTCGCTTGCCGTGCGGGACACGATCCATGAGCGCATGATCGCGACACAGGGCGTGCACAACTCGCAGAACTCGAGAAGGCTGTACTACTTCTCGATGGAGTACCTGATCGGCCGGCTCCTCGAGAGCAACCTGCTGGCCACGGGGCTCAGCGAGGCGGTGAGGACGGCGCTGGCCTCCCTTGGCGTGGACTTCGACGAGGTGCGCGAGGCGGAGGTCGACATGGGCCTCGGCAACGGGGGCCTTGGAAGGCTCGCGGCCTGCTTCCTCGATTCCCTCGCCACGCTGGACTACCCGGCCCTCGGGTACGGCATCCATTACGAGTTCGGCCTCTTCCGCCAGGAGATCGTTAATGGCTGCCAGGTCGAGCATCCCGACCGGTGGATGCTCTTCGGGAGCCCGTGGGAGATCATCCGGGCCGACTTCACCCAGGAGGTCAGGCTCTATGGGCGCGTGATCAACGCCTTCGACGAGCACGGCGACTCGAGGCCCAAGTGGGTGGACACGCGGACGATCCTCGGCGTGCCGTGCGACATCTCGGTGGCGGGCTACGGCACGAAGACGGTCAACCTGCTGCGCCTCTGGTCGTCGCGGTCGTCCCACGACTTCGACTTGGCAGCGTTCAATTCGGGGGGCTACGTCGAAGCCGTCCGCGAGAAGGCGATCGGCGAGACGGTCTCAAAGGTCCTCTACCCGAACGACAAGACCGAGAACGGCAAGGAGCTGCGACTCGTGCAGCAGTACTTCTTCGTGGCCTGTTCGATCCGCGACATCATCAGGCGCCACTTCCGCACGCCGGGCAATTCGTGGACGAACTTTCCCGACATGGTCGCGATCCAGCTCAACGACACCCACCCGGCGATCGCGGTCGCGGAGCTCATGCGCATCCTGCTCGACGAGGAGGCCATGGAGCTGGAGGCCGCCTGGGACATCACGACGCGGACGCTGGCGTACACGAACCACACGCTCCTTCCCGAGGCGCTTGAGAAATGGGGGGTGCCGCTCTTCGAGCGGGTGCTGCCGCGCCACCTGCAGATCATCTTCGACATCAATGTCCGCATCATGGCCCTCTGCGAGGCGAAATGGCCGGGCGACAACGGCAAGAAGCGGGCCTGCTCGCTCATCGAGGAGAACGGCCAGAAGATGGTGAGGATGGCGCACCTCGCCGTCGTCGGCACCCACGCCGTGAACGGCGTGGCGGCGCTGCACACGGCCCTCCTGCGCAAGAACCTCTTCCCGGAGTTCGACGCCCTCTACCCGGGCAAGTTTCAGAACAAGACGAATGGCATCACCCCCAGGCGCTGGCTCCTCCAGTGCAACGGGCGCCTTGCCTCCCTCATCACCCGGACCCTCGGCGGCGAGGATTGGGTGCGTGACCTCGACCTGCTGCGCGGCCTCGAGAAGTTCGCCGACGACGCAGGGTTCCGCCGCGAGTTCATGGAGGTGAAGCGCGCGAACAAGGCGGACCTCGCGCAGGTGATCCAGGCCGAGTGCGGGGTCGCGGTCTCGCCCGACGCGATCTTCGACGTGCAGATCAAGCGGCTGCACGAGTACAAGCGCCAGCACCTGAACCTGCTTCACATCCTCGCCCTCTACCGGCGCCTGCTGCACAACCCCGCGCTCGATATCACGCCGCGGGTGTTCATCTTCGGCGCAAAGGCCGCCCCGGGCTACGACGCGGCGAAGAACCTCATCCGCGCAATCAACGTCACCGGCGCCCGGATCAACTCGGACGCCAGGATCAAGGGCAAGATCAAGGTGGCGTTCCTGCCGAACTACCGGGTCTCGCTGGCCGAGAAGATCGTCCCCGCGGCCGACCTGTCGGAGCAGATCTCGACGGCCGGCAAGGAGGCGTCGGGGACGGGGAACATGAAGCTGGCGCTCAACGGCGCGCTCACGATCGGGACCCTCGACGGCGCGAACGTCGAGATCCGCGAGGAGGTCGGCGACGAGAACATCTTCATCTTCGGGATGACCGTGGAGGAGGTCGAGGCGCTGAGGGCGAAGGGATACAATCCCTGGGACATCCACCGCAACGACGAGGAGATCCGGGCCGTCGTCGACTGGCTCGGCAGCGACTACTGGACGCCGGGCGAGCAGGGCGCGTTCGGGGCGATCCACGGAACCCTCCTTTCAGGGGGCGACCCGTTCATGGTGCTGGCGGACTTCAGGGCGTACAGCGACTGCCAGATCAGGGTCGACGCGGCGTTCCGCGACCGCGACGGGTGGGCCCGAAAGGCGATCCTCAACACGGCGCGGGTCGGGAAGTTCTCAAGCGACCGCACCGTCCGGGAGTACGCGAGGGACATCTGGAACCTGTCGCCCGCCCGCATCCCGTGACGCCCCGGGGGCGGCGGCCCGCGGGCGCACGGCGCGTTGCATGTTGCCATTCGCTCCCCAAGGGGAAAACTCCCGAGACCCTCGTACAGCCGTTCAAACCGGACCCCCATAAATGAGCGTCAAGAGCCGCCTGATCATCCTGAACTTCCTGCAGTTCTTCGTCTGGGGCACCTGGCTCATCTCCTTCGGAGGCTACCTGATCTCGGTCCTGAAGTTCACCGGGGGCCAGGTCGGGGGCATCTACTCGACGATGGGCCTGGCGTCGCTGTTCATGCCGGGACTTCTCGGGATCGTCGCGGACCGGTGGGTCAACGCCGAGCGCGTCCACGGCCTCTGCCACATCGTGGGCGCGGCCATGCTGTTCCTCGCCTCCACCATAAAGGATCCCGCCGCGATGTACTGGGTGATGCTCCTGAATTCGATGGTCTACATGCCGACCATCGCGCTCAACAACACGGTCTCGTACGGCGTCCTCGCCTCCACGGGCCTCGACGTCGTGAAGCACTTCCCGCCGATCCGCGTGTGGGGCACGGTGGGCTTCGTCGCGGCGATGTGGGTCGTGGACCTGCTGGGATGGTCGGTAAGCCCGCTGCAACTCTACATGGCCGCCGCCTCCGCGCTGGCGCTCGGCATCTATGCCTTCACGCTTCCCGCGTGCCCCAGGAGCAGCGCGGCGAGGTCCGCCTCGCTCGCCTCGGCGCTCGGGTTGGACGCGTTCGTCCTCTTCAAGAGGGGCCAGATGGCGGTCTTCCTGGTCTTCGCCCTGCTCATCGGGGCGGCGCTGCAGATCACGAACACCTTCGGGGAGCCGTTCCTTCACGACTTCAAGGGCGCCTACGCGAACTCGTTCGCGGTGGCCCACCCGGGGCTGCTGATGTCGGTCTCCCAGATCTCGGAGACGCTCTTCATCCTGACGATCCCCTTCTTCCTCGGGAAGCTGGGCATCAAGAGGATCATGATGATCAGCATCTGCGCCTGGGTGCTGCGGTTCGGCCTCTTCGGCATCGGCAACCCCGGCAGCGGCCTGGTGCTCCTCGTGCTGTCGATGATCATCTACGGGATGGCCTTCGACTTCTTCAACATCTCGGGCTCGCTGTTCGTCGAACTCGAGGCCGAGCCGCGCATCCGGGCGAGCGCGCAGGGCCTGTTCATGATCATGACCAACGGATTCGGGGCGCTCATCGGCGGGCTGATCAGCGGGCGGGTCGTCGATCATTTCACCGTGGACGGGGTCAGGAACTGGCAGAGCATCTGGTTCGTGTTCTCCGCGTACGCGCTGCTGCTCGCCCTGGTCTTCCCGTTTGTCTTCAAGTACAACCACAGGGCTGCGAAGGCGCCGGAAGCCATGCTGGAGCCGATCTGAACCCCCGTGGGGCGCGGGGGGCGCCGAGGCCTCCCCGCCGCGGTTCCCCCCCGGACGTCCCGCATCCAAAGGACCTCCCGCACACCATGACGCTTGAGGAACGACTGAGCCTCCACCTGGGCCGAACGCCCGACACCGCGGGGGCCGTCTTCATCGCCGCCAGCGCCACCGTGGTGGGCGACGTCGTCCTCGGGGCGAAGGCGAGCGTGTTCTACGGGGCCGTGCTGCGCGGGGACATCAACGTCATCCGGGTCGGCGAGGGCACCAACATCCAGGACAACGCGATCGTTCACCTGGCCGATGACTACGGCGCCCACATCGGCGCGTGGTGCACGATCGGGCACGCGGCGATCGTCCACGCCTGCACCGTGGGCGACGAGTGCCTGATCGGGATGGGCGCCATCCTTCTCGACGGGGCCGTCATCGGGGAGCGCTCGATCGTCGGGGCGCACGCGCTGGTGCCGCAGCGGTTCAAATGCCCCCCCGGCTCGCTTGTTTACGGCTCGCCCGCGCGGGTGGTCCGTCCGCTCACGCAGGAGGAGAGGGATGGGCTTCGCAAGTGGGCCGAGAAGTACGTCGGGGTCGCGACGGCGCACGCCGCGCGCGCCAAGGGGCGCTAGCGCTCGAGCGTGAGGAAGGTGTAGCGGAAGTTCTCGTCGGAGCTGTCGCGCCGCGCCACCTCGCGCCACCGCAGGTGCCGCCATTCGGGGAAGTGGCGGTCTCCCTGCACCTCGGCGTGGACGAGCGTGAGGTGGAGCCTCATCGGCCGGTCGAGCGCAAGGACCTCCTGGAAGATGCGCTCGCCCCCGTTCACGTAGATCTCCCCGGGCAAGGTCTCGGCGATCTCGAGCGCCGCCGGAACGGAACGGGCGACCCTGACGCCCCCCGCCTCGAGCGAGGGGTCGCTCGTGACCACGATCAGGCGCCTGGCGTCCTCGCGTGCCCGTGGCCACGTCTGGTAGCAGATCCGTCCCAGGACGATGGTCTTCCCGGCGGTCTCCTCATGGAAGAGCCTCAGGTCCTCCGGGATCCTCCAGGGCAGGCGGTTGCCGCGCCCCATGACGCGGTTCTCCGCGCAGGCCACCATCAGGTTGATCATCTTCGCCATCAGGCCCGTGCATGGCGCAAACCGGGGCCTTTTCCAAGCCCCGCGAGCGCCCGACGCGCGAATTGTTGTCACTTGTCACGCGGATGGGGCGCCGCATGATCGAACCATGAAAATAGGAGTCCCGAAGGAGATCAAGATAGGTGAAACCCGCGTGTCGATGACGCCCAGCCTGTGTCGCCGGTGCGTGTCCCTTGGCGCAAAGGTGCTCATCCAGAAGTCCGCGGGCCTGAGTGCCGGCTTCACGGACGCCGAGTACCGCGCCGCGGGAGCGGCCCTCGTGGCCGATGCCGCCACGGTCTGGAGGTCGGCCGACCTGATCCTCAAGGTGAAGGAGCCCCTGAAATCGGAGTACGGCCTCCTCCAGGACGGGCAGGCCCTGTTCACCTACCTTCACCTCGCGGCGGGCCCGGACCTGGCGAAGCTGCTGCTCAAGAAGAGGATCCTCGGGATCGCGTACGAGACCGTGGAGGGCTCGGACGGGTAGTTTCCCCTGCTCAAGCCCATGTCGCAGATTGCCGGCCGGCTGGCGATCCAGGTCGGGGCCTATTTTCTCCAGTCGCAGCACGGGGGCTCGGGCGTCCTCCTGGGCGGCATCCCAGGGACCCTTCCCGGGCACGTCGTCGTGGTCGGCGCGGGCAACTCCGGCGCACACGCGGTGCAGATGGCGGCGGGCATGGGCGCCCGCGTCACGGTCCTCGACCTGGACACCCGCAAGCTCGAGGGGCTCGACTCGGAATACCGGGGGCGTGTGGTGACGCTGATGTCGAACCTCGCCAACCTCGAAAGCTGCGTGGCCGACGCCGACCTGCTCGTAGGTGCGGTCCTGATCCCTGCGGCGAAGGCCCCCACCGTGGTCACGCGGGCGATGGTGGCCAAGATGCGGCCGGGTGGCGTCATCGTGGACATCGCCATCGACCAGGGCGGATGCATCGAGAGCATCCGGCCGACGTCGCACACGGAGCCGGTTTACCGGGAGCACGGCATCAACCACTACGCCGTGCCCAACATGCCGGCGCTCGTCGGCAGGACGTCGACCCAGGGGCTCACCCAGGCGACGGAGCCCTACGTGGCGATGCTCGTGCAGAAGGGCGTCGAGGCGGCCCTTGCCGAGCACCCGGGTCTCGCCAGGGGCGTCAACACCCGCGACGGGCGGATCACCTACGACGCGGTCGCCCAGGCCCTCGGCTACGCCTAGGCGGGGGAGACGATGGTGACGCTCTCAAGCGCGACGCGCTCGACCGGCGTGCTCCTTTCGGAGCCCGCCGTCGGGACGTTGGCGATCTGCTCGAGGACGTCCACGCCGGACACCAGCTGTCCGAACGCCGTGTACTGGCGGTCGAGGAAGCGGGCGTCGCCGTGACAGATGAAGAACTGGCTGCCCGCGGAGTCCGGGCTGGAGGAGCGGGCCATCGACAGCACCCCCCGGACATGGGGCTTCTCGTTGAATTCGGCCTTGATCGAGTAGCCGGGGCCGCCCGTCCCCGGGATCCCCTTCTGGCCCTCCCGCGTGTTGGGGCAGCCGCCCTGGATCATGAATCCCTTGATGATGCGGTGGAATGCCGTCCCGTTGTAGAACCCCGCCCGGGCGAGCTTCTTGAAGTTCTCGACCGTCTTGGGGGCGACGTCCGGCCAGAAGGCCACCGTCATGTCACCGTAGGACGTCTTGATGACGGCCTGTTCGCTTGGAGGTTGGTTTTGGCTCATGTGAAGGTTCTTTCGATCAGCTCGCAAAAATAATGGATGAGAAAAAGATGGGCCTCCTGGGCGGAGGCGCCCCGGACGCCGGCCGGCACGAGCTCGCAGGTGGCGAGGCCCTTCGCCTTGCCTCCCCCCTTGCCGAGGAAGGCGACCGACGGGATCCCGAGGCGCTTCGCCTCCTTCAGGGCCTCGACGATGTTGGCCGAGTTCCCGCTCGAGGTGAGCGCGACGACGAGGTCGCCGGGCTTCCCGAGGCCGGCGATCTGGCGGGCGAAGACCTGCTCGAAGCCGAAGTCGTTGCCGATGCACGAGAGGAGCGAGCCGTCCGAGGACAGGGCCACGGCCGGGAGGGAGCGCCGCGTCCCGTTGTAGCGGCCCACGAGCTCGGTCGCGAAGTGGGCCGCCTCGGCGGCGCTTCCGCCGTTGCCGCAGATCAGGAGCTTCCCGCCGCCCCGGAGCGCCCCGAGGATCAGCTCCGCGGCGGCGTCGACCGCCGGCCGGATGCCGGCGAGGGACTCGAGCGTGCGGAGGGTGTCGGCCAGCGCCTTCTCAAAGGTCATGGCGCCATCAAAGGGGCCCCCGGACTTGCCCGCGACAGAAAACTTCGGCGTTTGGGCGCGATTCCCGCGCCCGCCCACAAGGACCCCGCCCGCCCATGCTCCTGCGCAAGCTCACGCTGAGGCACTTCCGCAACGTGCCCCACGCGGCGCTCGCCTTTGACGGAAGGCGTCAGTTCTTCTGCGGGCCCAACGGCCAGGGCAAGTCGAACCTGCTCGAGGCCGCCGGTTTCCTCACGGCGCTGCGCTCGTTCAGGGCCCCGGACGGCCGGCACCTGATCATGCACGACCGTCCGGAGGCCGGGATCGCGTGCGAGGTGGAGCGCGGCGGCTCCGGGCCGGAGCAGGTGACCATCAAGATCCGGCGGGACGGCAAGGAGCTGTGGTACGGCGGCAACCGGGTGACGCGGCTCGCCGACCACGTCGGGCGCTATCCGACGGTCGTCTTCTCCTCTCACGACCTGCAGCTGATACGGGGAGCGCCCGCGCTCAGGCGCCGGTGGCTCGACCTGACGCTTGCGGCCATGGACACCGACTACCTCATGGCCCTGCAGACCTACAGCCGCGCCCTGGCCGGCAGGAACAGCCTGCTCAGGAAGCCCGGCGGCGAGCGGGAGCTGACGGCCTTCGACCGCACGCTCGCCCCCTCGGGCGCACGGATCGTGGCCCTGCGCGCCGAGCGGGTAGGGGAGCTGGCCTCGGAGACCGCCGCCTTCTACGGCCGCCTGTGCGGCGGCTCGGAGGACGTCGTGCTCCACTACGATTCCCCCCTCAAGGGGGCCTCGGGCGAGGACCTCCTCAGGCTCCTCGAGTCGGGTCGGGCGAGGGACCTGCAGGTGGGCACGACGCTGGTGGGCCCCCACCGCGACGACCTGGGCTTCGACGTGCGCGGCTGCGACGCCAGAGACTTCGCGTCGGAGGGGCAGCAGCGCAGCGTCACGCTTGCGCTGCGCCTGGGCCAGGCCTCGTGGTTTCGCAGGCGCTGCGGGATCCGGCCCGTGCTGCTGGCGGACGACGTCCTCGGCGAGCTCGATCCGGCGAGGCGCGAGCGGTTCTGGGCCGCCCTCGACCCCGAGTCGCAGGTGATCGCGACGGGGACGCGCCCGCCCGACGCCTCCCTCGGCGAGTGGCAGGTGTTCGCGGTTGCCGAGGGCGCGTTCACTCCCGACACTGGCGGCATGGGGGGCGCCGTTTGAACTTCAATGCCTGGGAATGGTTTCTCGCGGCGCTCGGCGCCCTACTGGTCGGGGTGGCGAAGACCGGCATCACGGGGCTGAGCCTCCTCTTTGTCGCCATTTTCGCGGCGATCATGCCCGCTAGGCGCTCGACCGGCGTCGTCCTGCCGCTCCTGATCCTCGGGGACGTCGTCGCGTTCCTGACGTACCGGAAGCACGCGCACTGGGGGCACGTGTGGCGCCTGTTCCCCTGGGCGGCCGCGGGGGTCGTCGCGGGGTACCTGGCCATGGGGCGGATGAACGACCGGCAGACGGGAGTCGCGATAGGGGCGATCGTGGTCGCGCTCACGTTCCTGCACCTGGCGCGGCGCGCCCGCCCGGGCCTGCCCGAGGAGGAGCGCGCCCGGTGGTTCGCCCCGCTCATCGGCGTCCTGGCGGGCTTCACGACCATTGTCTCCAACGCCGCAGGACCCCTCATGGTCATTTATCTGCTCGCGATGCGCCTTCCCAAGATGGAATACATGGGCACCGGAGCCGTGTTTTTCCTGCTGCTGAACCTCTTCAAGATCCCCTTCATGGTCGCCCTGGGGCTGATCACGCACGGCAGCCTGGCGCTCAACCTCGCGCTCGCCCCGGCGGTCATCGCAGGGACGGTGGCCGGGCGGTGGCTCCTGGGACGGATCAACCAGCGCATGTTCGAGAACCTCGCGCTCGCGCTCACCCTCGTCGCGGCGGCGAGGATGTTCCTTTGAACCGGACACGGGGGAGACGACCATGGCGAGAATGACCTCACGGCAGATGTGGACGGCCAAGCTGCGGGGCGAGCCGGTCGCGGCGCGCACCGGCGCTCCGGGGCGTGGGCGGGCGGAGACGGGGGTGCGGCCGCCGAAGACGCCCTTTTCCGGGCTCGTCCTCGGCATCGACCCCTCGCTCAGGGGCACGGGGCTCGCCCTCGTCGACTTCCAGCGGGGCCGGGCCCCGGTCCTTCTGCGCTGCAGGACCGTGCGCGTCCCCTCAAGCCGGAGCATGGCGGCGGCGCTCGCCGAGATCCACCTTGCGGTCGAGGAATTCATCAGGGACGCGTCCGGCATCCGCCATGTCGCGCTCGAGCAGACGATCTACGTCCAGAACTTCCAGACGGCGCAGATCCTGGGCGCCGCCCGGGGCGCCGCGATCGCGGCGGCCGCCCTGCGGGGGCTGCCCGTGTTCGAGTACCCGCCGCTCCGGGTGAAGCAGGCCGTCGCCGGAACGGGGAGGGCCAGCAAGGAGCAGCTCGCGCGCACGGTCAGGGGGTTTCTCGGCCACGCACGGACGCTTGCGGCTGACGAGGCGGACGCCGCGGGGGTGGCGCTCTGCCACGCCTTCTCCTGGCAGCCGTGAGGCGCGGAGCCGGGGTCAGCCGAGGACCGCCTTCAGGACCTTGCCCAGGTCCGTCACGCGGTAGGGCTTCGTCAGGTAGCCGCAGAATCCCATGTTGAGGTACTGCTTGGCCATCTCCTCGTTGTCATAGCCGCTCGAGACGATGGCGCGGACATCGGGGTCGAGGTCGTGCAGGATGGCGAAGGTCTCCTCGCCGCCGAGGCCGCCGATGACCGTGAGGTCCATGATCACCGCGTCGTACGGCCTTCCGATGTTCAGGTAGCGCTTGTAGAGCGTGATCGCATCCTCGCCCCGCTTCGCGATGTCGAACTTGTAGTCGAGGCTCTCCAGCATCGATGCCGTCAGGCTGCAGATGTGCTCGTCGTCATCCATGAAGAGGACGCGCCCGGTCCCGAACCGCAGCGACGGCGCGGGCCGCGCCTGCACGTCCACCGGCTGGTCGGCCCGCGGCAGGAACACGCTGAAGACCGTGCCCTCACCGACGGTCGACTGCTGGCCGATTTCGCCCCCGGACTTGCGCACGATCGAAAGCACCGTCGCCAGCCCGATGCCCGTCCCGTGCTTCTTCGTGGTGAAGAACGGGTCCCAGATCCTCTCGAGGTGCTCGGGCTTGATGCCGCTCCCGTTGTCGCGCACCTCGAACTCGACGTAGTCGCCCGCGGAGAGGGTGGCGATCTGGCCCTCCGAGATATGGGTGTCCGCGGCCCGGAGCTGGATCCTCGCGCGGTGCGGCGCGGGCGGCATCGCCTGGAGGGCGTTGACGATGAGGTTCTGGAAGACCTGCAGGATCTGCGGGCGGTCCACCTTGACCGGACCGGTGCCCGCCTCGGCCTGCACGGTGATCTCCGCCGTGGATCCCGCGGAGGCGATCTTCACGGCGTCCTCGAGGATCTCCTTCGAGTCGCACACCGACACGATGCCGGAGCCGCCCTTCGCGACGGTGAGCAGCTGCTTCGTGAGGCCCTTTGCGGCAAGGCACGCCTTCTCCGCGTCCGCCAGCTTGGAGCTGTCGCGGTTGTCCTTCGCCAGCGACAGCCCGCCGAGAATCGTCGTCAGGAGGTTGTTGAAGTCGTGCGCGATTCCGCCGGCCAGGAGGCCGAGCGACTCGAACCGGTTCGCCCTGATGAGCTCCTCCGGCGTCAGGCCCATCTCGTCGGGGTTTCGGAACACGATCACGACCCCCTGCGGCTTGGAGTCGGGCCCGTACGACGCCCGGGCGGTCCAGACGATGGGCAGCGGGTCGGAACCCGCCACGACCACGGACTGGTCGCTGATGAGGGGCAGGGGGCCGCTCGCCGAGAGCGCGCGTTCCGCCGGGTTGTCGCTCGCCTTGCCGGTCTGGCGGTTCACGAGCGAGAAGACCTGGCCCAGCGGGCGGCCGACGGCGCCGTCGGCGGGAAGGCGCAGGAGCCGGGTGGCGGTCGCGTTGGCCAGGACCACGTTGCCCCCCGCGTCGGTCGCGATGACGCCCTCGGCCAGGGCCGCGAGCACCTCGTCGAGGATGGCCTTCACCCCGGGGTCCGCGGCCGCAACGGCGGGCCCCTTTTTGGAGTCGGCCGCGGCGTCCTCGGGCAGCGGGCAGGCGAATCCGACCACGTGAGCCAGGGTGCGCTTGCGCGTGAGCGTGCGGTGGATCCCGAGGATGGCGGGGAAGGACTTTCCGTCGCTTCGGCGCAGCTGCACGGTCCTCGAGAAGGACGACTGGCCGGGCGCCTGCGTCAGGAGCCACGCCTCGACGCCTCCCTGGCACTCGTCGGGAGGAAGCGCGTCGGCGAGCGCCGCGAGGCCGTTGGCCGGCGACGCAACCCCGCCCACGAGCCGCAGCCACGCCTCGGAGAACCAGGGTCCGCCGCCCGCGAAATCGAGCTCAAACGCCGCAAGCAATCCCTCGTCCGCGAGCGCACGCAGCCGCGCGTCGCTGGCCATCCCCACCTCCTCCAGCTCCTTTCGCTCCGTCGCGTCCAGGTGGATGCCG
>Ga0265313_10001622_pt1 | contig 20874 bp, 20 predicted proteins | sample 4123metaG_FD_203122 | JGI IMG/M metagenome (GOLD analysis project Ga0265313, IMG submission 203122) | Rhizosphere microbial communities from Carex aquatilis grown in University of Washington, Seatle, WA, United States - 4-1-23 metaG | ecosystem: Host-associated > Plants > Roots > Rhizosphere >...
GTTCCGAGCCGCCGCATGATCTCGGTCTGCTCATCGGCGGTGGCGAGGTTGACGCCATCGGGAACCTGCACTTCGCCCCGCAGCACGGTCTCGATCGCGGCGCGGATTTCAGCCGGCCCGACGGACTTGGTGAGGTAGCCGGCCGCACCGAGCTCGAAGGTCCGGCGGATCACGTTGAGGTCCTCGATGGCCGAGATGATGATCACCGGGATCTCCGGGTACTGGGCGCGCAGCAGCAGGAGCCCCGAGAAGCCGCGCGCGCCAGGCATATTGAGATCGAGCAGCACGAGGTCGCAGTCGCGGTCGGCCTCAAGGGCGGCGGTGAGCGCGACAAGGTCGCCGGCTTCCTCGATCACGTCGGAGCCGGGTCCGGAAAGCGTCTGATGCAGCGCGGCCCGGAACAGGGGGTGGTCGTCGACGATGATGATGCGGCGGGTCATGAGGTCTTCTTAAACCGGCACCGAAAGCCGACCAATGCGCCTTAGGGCGGACGGCGGGCGTTTGCAAAATGCATCGAAGGCTTAACGCCTTCTTTACCATGTCCGTTAACAGTGCAGCATCCGCCCGTCCCATTGCGGGACGCGGCTCCTTTTTCCGGTGCTTGGGATATTTTGATGGCCCGCGCTTTCTCCCAGTCCCAGCTCGCCCAGGACGACCGCGATCCCGACCAGTGGCAGTCGCTGCGGCACGAACTCGTGGCGCTGCTCGATCAGGTCGACACGCAGGTCAGCCGCAGCCGCGACGCGGGCCTGACCGATCGGGTGCGCGACCTGCGCCGGCAAGTGGCAGACGGCGTTCCCGAAGCCCGCCACCGCGACGCGCTGCGCTCGGTGCAGCGGCAGATTTCACGGTTCGAAGAGCCCGGCTCAGAGCTGCCGCCGAACCCGCGCGAAAGCCTCGAGGCTGCGATACAGCAGATCCGGTCGCGCCAGGCGGAGACCCGTTCGCGCGCAATGACGCCGCCGCCGGCGGCTGCACCCGCCCCGGCCCCGGTGCCACGGTTCGATACGGCGATGCTCGACAAGCTTGCCGGTTCGGTCAACGGCCTAGCGAGCCGACTCGAACGGCTCGAGGGCGAAATCCATGCGCAGGTGCGCAATGGCGGCGACATCAAGGACGTCGCCGGCCAGGTGTCGCAACTCGCCCATGTGGTCGAGCTCCTCGCCGGAGCGGTCGGCGAGACCGGCCAGGTCAAGCGGCTCGAAGGACAGATCGCCAGCCTCGCGCGCGTGATCGCGCAAGGCCGCGAGATGGATTCGGGCACGCTCAACCGCCGCCTCGACGACGTCGCCGCAACGGTCGGCAAGCTGGCCGAGCTGCAGGTGCACTACGTCGACAAGGTCGAAAGCCCAGTCGCCGCGCAGGCGCTGAAGGACGGGCTGCGCTCGATCGAGGACAGCGTCCGCGCCGTCTACGACCGCATCGATTCGCTCGAGCACCAGGCCTCACTGTCGCCGCAGGCGCTCGAAGAAGTGACGGTCGCGATGGCGCACTTCACCGACGCCATGCGCGACCAGAACGTCGCCCCGCAAGGCCTCGTCGAACTGATCGATGCGCTCAACGGGCGGATCGCCGAGCTCGAGAACGGCGATCGGCTCGTGCAGTCGCTGCGCAAGGACCTCAACACGCTGCGCGATGCCGTGCTGGTTTCGCTGGCGCCGCGCTTCGAGGCGATCGAGCGCCGGATGGACGGGCTCAGCACGCGCGACGACATGGCCGAGATCGGCCGGCAGATCGGCCAGCTGAGCGAGCGGCTGGGCGATGGCTCGGCAGTCGATGCGCCCGGTATCGGCGCGCTCGAAGCGCAGGTACGCCAGCTCGTGGCGCGCATGGACCAGACGGGCGAGCAGCTCAGCGGGCTGGCGCGGCTCTACAGCGAGCCGGCTCCGGTGCCGATGCCCGACCTGCACGAGCTTGCCGACATGGTCGCCGAACGCGCCGCCGCGGCGATGCCGAAGCCGGTCGATGCCGGCGTCAGCGATTCTCTCAGCGCGCTCGAGGTGCGCATTGCCGAGATGCTCGGCTCGATGCAGCGCGACCCCGAGGTCAGCGATTTCGGCGATGTCCGAGCCGGGATCGATGAGGTCAACGAGAGGCTGAAACGCCTCGAGGCTTCGCTCCTCGATCGGCAGAGCGCGGTGCCGCCGTCCCGCGGGCACGACGATATCGCCTCGATCATCACTGCATCGGCGACGGGCCGCAGCGGCATTTCCGATACGATGCCGCGCGATCCGGATGCCGATGCACCGCTGATCGATCCGCCCTTCCCCGAACCCGCGGGCCCGGTGCAGGAGGCGCTGGGCATGCAAGCCCGCTGGCAGCATCCCGGCCTCGACACCGATTCTCTGGCGGCACGGCACGACGAGCCGATTGCTCCGGTGCCCGCTCCCGCAGCGCGCACGCCGATGCCGGCGGCGCCACTGCCAAGCGCGGGATTTGAGTCGTCCGCCGACGAGCCGGTTCCCCCCTCCTCCCGGTCGACCTTCATCGCGGCGCATCGCCGTGCTGCGGCGCGTCCGGCCAAACCACAGCCCAGCCCGGATTCGCTGATCGGCCGCGCGTTGTCGCGGTTCCATCTGGCTGGATCGGAGATCGATGCGGCGCCGCTGCCGGTGCCGCCGGCCGCAGCGAAAGCCGCCACGTCGAGACCGGCGCGGATCGAGCCTGTCGCGGTCGAACCCTCACCGGCCGTGCCCGACGTCACGGTCGACGCCGCCTCGGCGGAGTCCGACGCGTCCGAAAACTTCCTGCTGCGCCACCGCAAGGCGATCCTGCTCGGAGCGGCGGTCGTCGCTATCGCCTTCCTTGCCGTCAACCTCATCGCCCAGCGGCTCGCGGCGCCCTCCGACACGCCGTCGGCAGAGCAGCCCGCCCTCGCCGCGCCGGCGACGACCGGTGACATCGCGGCTCCCGCTTCCGACGCCGACGCGGCGATGGACGCGCTGACCGCTTCGATGCCGCCGCGAGTGATACCGCTGACCCAGGCAACACAGGATGGCACGGTCGACAGTTCGACCAGCCCGGCGTTTGTTGCGACCCCGATCCCCACGGCACCGAGCAGCGTCGCGACGGGCGATGCGACGTCGAGCGTTCCTGCCCAGGACGGCGGCGCGTCGAACCTGCAGACTGCGACGCTTGACACCGAAGCGCCGTCGGCTCTCGCTCCTGCCCCGTTGACGACGCCGACCGATGCGAGTGCGGCGCCGGCCACCGCGTCGACTCCCCTGCCCCCCGATGCGCTCGGCCCGATCGATCTGCGGCAGGCGGCGGCAAGTGGAGACGCGCATGCCGAGTTCGAGATCGCGGCAATCTATACCGAGGGTCGCGTGGTTCCGCAGGACTTTGCGCAGGCAGCCACCTGGTATCAGCGCTCGGCCGACCAAGGCTTCGCCCCCGCCGAGTATCGGCTCGGCAGCCTCTATGAGAGCGGCAAGGGCGTGAGCAAGGACGTCAATATCGCCCTGCAGTGGTACGAGAAGGCAGCGCTCGCGGGCAACCGCATGTCGATGCACAACCTCGCCTCGCTCTATGCGGGCGGTGCGCTCGGCAAGCAGCAGTTCGACAAGGCGGCGCAGTGGTTCGAGCAGGCGGCTAATCTCGGGCTCACCGACAGCCAGTTCAACCTCGGCATGCTCTACGCGCGCGGCCTCGGCGTCGCGCAGAGCCTCAAGGACTCTTACAAATGGTTCGCGATCGCGGCGCTGACCGGGGACAAGGACGCCGCCAAGGCGCGCGATGATATCGCCCGCTCGCTCGATGCCGACACCGTCAAGTCGCTCGGCGACGAGGTGGCGGCGTTCAAGCCGCAGCAGATCAACCTGGCAGCAAACTTTGCCCCGATCGGCACCTGGTCCAAGAGCTTCAACCCGGGCGAGACGATCACCAGCAAGGACATCGTCCTGTCGGTCCAGAACGCGCTGACTCGGCTCGGCTATGACGTCGGAACGCCGGACGGCGTGGCGGGCAAGAAGACAGCCGACGCTATCAAATCCTTCGAGTCCGGCACCGGGATGAACCAGGTGGGCCTGGTCAATCCGAGGCTGCTCGCGGTGCTCGGCAGCCAGCCGGTCTGATCGTGCCCGGTCTCACTATCGTCGCAAGTTCCGGCGATAGGCGTTAGTGATTTAGGGGACGCGGGGAAGCCTCCACGTCCCCTTGTTCGTATCCGTCGCCGGGCCCCGCTTGCAGATCTACCTGCCCATCGCCGAGCTCTCGATGAACCTCTTCTTCCTGATCGGGATCGGAGGAGCGGTGGGATTCCTGTCAGGTCTGTTCGGCGTCGGCGGCGGATTCCTGCTGACGCCGCTGCTGATCTTTTCGGGCGTGCCGGCGCCGGTCGCGGTTGCTTCGGTGACCAGCCAGGTCGCGGCGGCCTCGACGTCGGGTGCGCTCAGCTACTACCGGCGCGGCGGCATCGATCTGCACCTCGCCTTGTACCTCGTTCTCGCCTCGACGATCGGCGCGATGGCGGGTGTTGCGACCTTCAGCGTGCTGCGCGCCTTCGGCCAGCTCGACCTGTTCATCTCGGTCTCGTATCTGCTGGTGCTCGGCTTCTTCGGCACGGTGATGATGACGGAGGCCACCCGCACCTTCCTGCGGCGGCGCCGCGGCCTCGTGATCCGCGAGAAGCTGCCGGGTCAGCACAACTGGATCCACGCGCTGCCCATGCGCATCCGCTTCAAGCGCTCGCGTCTCTATATCTCGGTGATCCCGGTGCTCGCGATCGGCGTGTTCATCGGCTGGGTCGGCGCGCTGCTCGGCATCGGCGGCGGCTTCATCCTCGTGCCGGCGCTGGTCTACCTGCTGCGAGTGCCGGCCAATGTCGTCGTCGGCACGTCGCTGCTGCAGGTCGTCGCCATGATGTGCGTGACCACGATCCTCCAGGCGCTGACCAGCCAGAGCGTCGATATCCTCCTCGCCTTCTGCCTGATGGTGGGCGGCACCGTGGGCGCGCAGTTCGGCGCCTCGGCGGGCAAGTATCTGCGCGGCGACCAGCTGCGTGCACTGCTGGCACTGCTGGTGCTGGGCGTCGCCATTCGCTTCGGCCTCACGCTGGTGCTGGCGCCATCCGATCCCTTCTCGACGGCGGTCCTCGCCGCGGGAGGCGCGGGATGAAGGTGCGCTGGTTCGGGCTCGCGGTCTTCGCCCTCTTGGTCGCCGCTCCCGCCGGGGCCGAGACGCTGGTCTCGACGGTCTCAAGCCCGAGCATCCAGATCACCTCGAGCTTCGACGGCGCGACGCTGACCCTGTTCGGCAACATCGAGTCCGGAACGCCGGGCGTCGCCCCGGTGGGGCCGTTCAATGTCATCGTCGTCGTCACCGGGCCGCCGCAGGATCGCGTGGCGCGGCTGAAGACCAACGTGTTCGGCATCTGGACCAACACGGACCAGGTGACCTTCAGACAGTTCCCCTCATTCTATTCGGTGCTGGCCAGCGGCAAGCTGCAGTCGATCGCCGACCCGCAGGTGCTGCTCGACCAATCGGTGTTCCCGACCGACCAGGCGATGACCGCCGTCGTCGGAAAGGCCAGCACCAAGAGCATGGAGTTCGGCGCCGAGCTGGTGCGGCTGATGACCGAAGCGGGGCACTTCGTCATCGACGAAGGCGCGGTGCATTTTCTGTCCAGCACCGCCTATGTCGCGCAGGTGACGCTGCCGAGCGACGTCGCCAATGGCGGGTTCATCGCGCACACAATCGTGCTCGACCAGGATCGCCAGCTCGTCGCCGAAGGCAGCCAGAACTTTTCGGTGACCAAGACCGGGTTCGAGAACTTCGTGTTCGTCGCTAGCCGGCAACAACCGCTGCTCTACGGCATCGTCTGCGTGCTCTTGGCGCTTGGGACTGGGTGGCTCGCGGGCGTTGTGTTCAGGCGCTAGATGCCACCCACCAGCCGCTTGGTGCTCACCGGATAAAGCCGGCCGCGGCCGATCATCGTCACTTCGAGCGCGGCATAGTCGAAGAGGCCGTGGAACGGCGCGGAGAGGATGTTGAGGCTGCCGGTGCCTGAGCCATAGGCGGGCAGCACCAGCAGTCGGCCATCGTGGACGAAGCACGGCCGGCGCGTACCATGGCCGTTGGCGACGACGGTTGCGGCGGGGTGCAGGTGACCTGCAACCATGCCGCGCACGCCGCGGCGCGGTTCGTGCGTCAACGTCAGGCTGCCGAGCTCGAGCCGATCGACGCAGGTGCCGCCGAGCGCGTGCGGGCTCGGATCGTGGTTGCCGGAAATCCAGGTCCAGTGCGATCGGCCGAGCAGCGCCATCAGGCGCAAGCGATCGGCATCGAGCAGCGTCGTCGTGCCCTCGTCGCGATGAAAGCTGTCGCCGAGCGAGACGACGCGCTCGGCTTTGGTCCTGGCGACGTCGGCCTCGAGCCGCTTGAGGGTGAGGCCGGTGTCGTAAGGCGGCAGCATCTGGCCGCGCTTGGCGTAAGACGAGAATTTCTCGAGATGCAGGTCGGCGACCAGCAGCATCGACTGCGCGCGCCAGAACAGCGCGCCCGAAAGCAGCGGCTCGAAGACCTCGCCGGCAAAGCTGAGGAGCGCGACGGGGTCCTCAGACTCGGGCGCGGCTCTTGCCGCGCTGCTCCAACTGCTTGCCATCGCCCTTGAGCGCGCCCGCAGCCTTCGGCGTCGCGCCCATCGCCTCCCGGATCAGTTCCTCGGCGGCGTCGACCATCGCGCTGTCGCGGGCCTCGCCGAAGATCGGCGTTTTGCCGATGTCGAGCAGAATGGGTACCGCAAGCGGAGAGATTCGGTCGAGAGGCTTGTGCACGATGTGCTGGCGGACGCGTTTCAGCAGGTGGCCGAGCCGCTCGATGTCGAGCAGGCCGCGGGCGGCGTCGCGACGGGTCGCCTGGATCAGGACGTGGTCGGGCTCGTGCTCGTAGAGGACGTCGTAGATGACATCGGAGGAGACGGTGACTTGCCGGCCGGTCTTTTCCTTGCCGGGATGGCGGCGCTCGATCAGGCCCGAAATGATCGCCGCGTTGCGGAAGGTGCGGCGCATCAGCTGGCTCTCGTGCAGCCAGTCCTCGAGGTCGTCGCCCAGCATGTCCTCATCGAACAGGTCGGCGAGCGACAGGCGCCCGGTGCGGATCAGACCGCTGAAATCGCCGAGCCCCCATATGGCAAGCGAGTAGTCGGACGCAACGAAACCGAGGGGGCGGACGCGAGCACGCTCGAGGCGGCGTGTCAGCAGCATGCCGAGCGTCTGGTGCGCGAGGCGGCCTTCGAAGGGATAGCAGACCATGTAGTTCTGGGCCCCGCGCGGGAAGGTCTCGACCAGCATCGAATCGGGCGGCGGCAGGATCGACGCGTCATGCTGGAGGCGGAGCCAGTCGGCGACCTGTTCCGGCAGCGCCTGCCAGTTGTCCGGCTGGCTGAGGATGCGTCGAACGCCGTCGGCGAGGTAGGTCGACAGCGGAAACTTGCCGCCCATATAGGAGGGGATTTTGGGATCGGTGGCATTGGAGCGCGAGACATAGGCTTCCGTCTCGAACATGCCTTCATAGGCGACGACCTCGGAGCCGAAAACGAAGGTGTCGCCACGCACCAATTGGTCGATGAAGTATTCCTCGAGCTCGCCGAGCACGCGGCCATAGCGGCCGATAGGGCCGGTCGCGGATCCGGGCTTGGCGGCGCGGCCGCCCTTCACCAGCCGGACCTTGACCATCGGGTCTTCGACGATGGTCCCAACATTGAGCCGGTATTGCTGAGCGATGCCGGCGTTGGCGATGCGGAACGTGCCGTCGGCGGTCTTCCTGAGTTTGGCGTAGCGCTCGTAGGCGCGCAGCGCGTAGCCGCCCGTGGCGACGAAATCGAGGACGCGCTCGAAGCTCTCCCAGCTCAGCTCGCGATAAGGCCAGGCGCGGCGCACCTCGTCATAGAAGGCAAGCGGATCGAGGGGATCGGCGCAGGCCATGCCCAGCGTGTGCTGCGCGAGGACGTCGAGGCCGCCCAGCGAGGGGTCTTCGGAATCCTGCGCGCCCTTCTCGACCGCTTCGAGCGCAGCCTCACATTCGAGCACCTCGAACTGGTTCGAGGGCACAAAGATCGCCTTGCTCGGCTCGTCCATGCGGTGGTTGGAGCGGCCGATGCGCTGCAGCATGCGGCTCGCGCCTTTCGGCGCGCCGACCTGCACAACGAGATCGACGTCGCCCCAGTCGATGCCGAGATCGAGGGTCGAGGTCGCGACCACCGCCTGCAGCTTGCCCGCGACCATCGCGCTTTCGACTCGGCGCCGCTGCTCGACGGCGAGCGAGCCGTGGTGCAGCGCGATGGCGAGGCCGTCTTCATTGATGCGCCAGAGATTCTGGAACAGCATCTCGGCCTGGCTGCGCGTGTTGACGAACAGCAGCGTGGTGCGGTGCTGCTTGATGATCTCGTAGAGCTCCGGCACAGCGTAGAGCGTCGAGTGACCGGCCCACGGCACCCGCACGGCAGAGGCGAGGATCGATACGTCCGGCTTGGCGCCAGCCGCGCCGAGGAGGAGGTCGGTCCGCGCATCGGGCAGCGGCGTCGCGATCCAGTCGCGGAGGAGATCTGGCCGGGCGACGGTGGCCGACAGCGCGGTGATGCGGAGCGCCGGGGCGTAGGTCGCGAGCCGGGCAATGTCGAGCGACAGCAGTTCGCCGCGCTTGTTGGTCACCATCGAATGCAGCTCATCGAGGACGATGCGGCGGAGGCCGGCGAAGAGCTGCGCGCTGTCGCCATGGCTGAGCAGGAGCGCGAGCTGCTCCGGCGTGGTCATCAAGATGTTGGGCGGGATGCGACGCTGGCGCATGCGGCGTGACGCCGGCGTGTCGCCGGTGCGTGTTTCGACCGTCACCGGCAGGTCCATCTCTTCGATCGGCGTCGTGAGATTGCGGGCGACGTCAACGGCGAGCGCCTTCAGCGGCGATATATATAGAGTGTGAAGCCCTTCGCGCGGCGTGTGAGTCACGTCGTTGAGCGTCGGCAGGAACCCCGCGAGCGTCTTGCCGGCTCCTGTGGGAGCAATCAGCAGCGCCGAAGCGGCGGCCTCCCACGCGGCGAGCACGTCGAGCTGATGCCGGCGCGGCGCCCAGCCTTTGGACTTGAACCACTGGGAGATGGTGGGGTGGAGGGGCAAGCGCGGCACTCGTTGGAGCGCCGAAGATAGGCGTCAGCCGGCGTTCTGCCAAATCTGCCGGACGATCTTCGCCAGCGTGAGCGACTCTTCCCAGCGATCGGTGAGGTCCTGTCCGTCCGCGCCCCCAATCGCATAGGGCTGCGGGCCGAGTTCGCAGAGGAAGGTCAGCTCCGCGTCCGGCCCGCTGCGGCTCTTCCAGGCGTCGAAGCCATAGCGCCACCACGCGGTGAACTGGTTGATCCAGGCGTGGTGTCGCCGAAACAGGGGCAGTTGCACCTGCTCGGAGCTCGCGACACGGCCATGGAATGCCTCGGCATGATCAAGGATCGTGCGCATCTGCGTTTCCGTCTCGGGCCGAATGGGCAGCTCGATCTCGCGGCCGACGACGTAGTGCGACAGGTCGGCGGTGAGACGCAGCGACGGCAGTGCGTCGATTAGGCCGAGGGTCGTCAGCAGGTCATTGGTCAGCCGGCCGCGATGCGTCTCGATGTTGACGGCGAAGGGGACCGTTTCGGCGAGGCGCTGCCAGCCTTCGACCAAAGCGATACCGTCGCGCAGGTCACGCGGGCGAAGATCGGGCTGGATGTTGATGTGGTGGACGCCGAACTCGGCGCCCCATTCCAGCGCCGGCTTCAGGCTCTCGACATCATGGGGGAAGCAGAGGCCTTCGACGATGAGGCCGTGATCGCGGGCAAGCGCGGCGACGCGACGCGCCATGTCGCGATCGATCCAGAGCGAGCCGATGCCGTCAAAGCCGGAGGCGGCGATGCGGGCGATGTTCTGCTCGAGGGTCGCCGGAGCGGCGCCGCGGAGATTCTCCATGGTCCAGAGCGACTGGAGGATGAGGAGGGATTGCATACCGCTTTCCTATCCACCGCGTCCTTCCCGCGAAAGCGGGAATCGCGGAGGGACTGACGCAGCTCGCTCGGAGCCTGTCGGAAAACGGAGATTCCCGCTTTCGCGGGAATGACCCGGTGATATGGAGCAAGGATGCAAGATGCCCCGCAGGTTCTCTCGCTCACTTCCGCCGACGCCCTCGCCCGGCTCGAGTCCGAAGCGCGCGCTTTGCTCGCGCGGCCGGGTCGGCATGTGCTCGGTATTGCGGGCGGGCCCGGCGTCGGCAAGTCGACGCTGGCCACTGCTCTTGTCGCGCGGCTCGGAGCAGATGCGGCGTATCTGCCGATGGACGGCTTCCATATGCGGCAGGCAAAGCTCGATGCGCTTGGCACCGCGGCCGACAAGGGCATGCAGCATACGTTCGAGGGCGCTGCGTTTGCGGAGTTCCTGGGACGCACGAAGGCAGCGACGGGCGCCATTCGCGCGCCGGGATATTCGCGCAAGATCGAGGACGTGGTCGACGACGCGATCGAGATAACGGCAACGGCGCGGTTGCTGGTCGCCGAGGGCAACTACCTGCTGCTGAGCTCGTCGCCCTGGTGGGCGGTGCGGCCGCTGCTCGATCGCGCGGTGTTCATCGAGGTGCCGCGCGAGCTGGTCGAGGCGCGGCTAATGAAGCGGCATGCCGAGGAAGGGCTGTTCACCGAAGCGCGCAACCGCGCCCACATCGCGCGGGTGGACTTGCCGAACTACGACCTTGTGATGCGCAGCAAGACGCGCGCGGATGTGGTGATCCGGCTGGTGACGGACGCGTAGGATCGCATCCTACCGACGACATCGCCCCGGCGAAGGTCGGGCCCGTTAGACGCCGCGGGTCTTGTGAATACTGGATCCTGGCCTTCGCCGGGATGACAGCTGAGAGAATTGGAATCTACGGCCCCTCGCCCCTCGCCCAGACATCAGTTTTCCGCCCGACGAACTCAGAGACGTTGGCCTTACCCTCGGCGCGCACGGCCGCTGTCAGCCCGCGCTTGATCCGGTCCAGCAGGTCGAGGCCGCCGAATACCAGCGCGGTATAGAGCTGGATCGCATTGGCGCCGGCTTCGAATTTCTGCAGCGCGGTTTCGGGCGAATGGATGCCGCCGACGCCGATGATCGGCAGGCTGGTGCGCTGGCGCATCTGCGCGAGGCGGCGTGTCGACAGCCCGAAGAGCGGCTTGCCGGAGAGGCCGCCGGCCTCGCTCGCATGTTCCATGCTGGCGACGGCGTCGCGGGTGACGGTGGTGTTGGAGATGATGAGGCCATCGAGCTCGGTGGTGGCAATGACGCCGGCGATGGCGTCCATTGCCAGCTCGTCGAGGTCGGGTGCGAGCTTGAGGAAGATCGGCACGCGCACCGGCGACTTGGCGCGCACGGTGAGCACGGCGCCGAGCAACACCTTCAGCGCCTCGGCCTGCTGCAGGTCACGCAGGCCGGGTGTGTTCGGCGAGGAGATGTTGACGGTCAGATAGTCTGCAATGCGCGCGAAGCGGACGACGCCGCGCACATAGTCGGCGACGAAATCCGCGCTGTCTTTATTGGCCCCGATGTTGACGCCGAGCGCCGCTGGCACGCGCACGCCACTCAGCCGGCGAAAGACCTCGTCGTGACCGTCATTGTTGAAGCCCATGCGGTTGATGACACCCTCGACCCCGGGGATGCGGAAGAGGCGTGGCTGCGGATTGCCGGACTGCGGGCGCGGCGTGACGGTGCCGATTTCGACCATGCCGAAGCCCATGCGGGCGAGTGGCAGGGGGACCTGCCCGTTCTTGTCGAAGCCCGCGGCCATGCCGACCGGATTGGTGAGTTCGAGACCGGCGAGGGATGTCACGAGCTCCGGCGGATCGCGGTCGGTTTGCTCGGGGGCGAGGCCGAGCCGCAAGGCGGTGATGGTCGCGCCATGCGCCGCCTCGGGGTCCATGCGGAGGAGGCTGTCGCGCGTCAGCGCGGCAAAGGCCGGTATCCGCAGCAGCGGCGACAGCGGCGAGAGGATCACTTCACCCAGTCCGGCAGCACGACCGCGCCGTCGGCGCCGACCTCTATCGCGGCTATGCGCTGCACGGCGCTCATCGGCAGCGTCGCGTAGAGGTGGGGAAACAACGCGCCACCGCGCGACGGCTCCCAGATCATCGCCGGACCGAAATCGGCGACGCGGACGGAGAACAGCACGAGGTCGCGCTGTCCGGCGAAATAGCGCTCGAGCGTCTCGCGCAGCTGTTCGGCGGTCGACAGATGGATGAAGCCGTCGCCCAGATCGACGGGCGCTCCGACGAAGCGGCCTCTGGCGCGGGCGGTGTCGAACAGCGCGCGAGGGGTGACCTTATAGGCGAAGTCCGGATGCGCCATGGGCGGAGCCATACCCCACCCCGGGCGGGACGCAAGGGGTTTACAGGGCTGCAAGCTGCAACTAATACATAGGACTTCTGTCCCGGATTGGGACAGTTTTCCTCTTGGCACCATGCTTTCGCACCGCGCTATCTGGGACGCCATCGACTCGCTTGCCGCCCGCCACGGCTTCACGCCGTCGGGACTGGCCAAGCTCGCCGGTCTCGATCCCACCGCCTTCAACAAGTCCAAGCGCGTCAGCCGCGACGGGCGCGAACGCTGGCCGTCGACGGAAAGCATCGCCAAGCTGCTCGAAGCGACCAACGAGACGTTCGATGCCTTCCTGTCGAGCGGCGGGGCGTTCCTGCAGGGCGGATTGAGCGAGCCGAGCGGCGCGCGTTTTCCACTGCTGGGGCTGGCACAGGCGGGTGCCGGCGGCTTCTTCGACGCCGCAGGCTTTCCCTCCGGCGAGGGCTGGGACGAGGTGCGGCTCCCCTCGCCCGGCGAGAACGGCATCTACGCCCTCGAGGTGACCGGCGATTCCATGATGCCGCTCTATCGCGACGGCGACCGCATCGTGGTGTCGCCCACCGAACAGGTGCGGCGCGGCGACCGCGTGGTGGTCAAGACCCGCGACGGCGAGGTGATGGCCAAGATCCTCGCGCGGCAGACGGCTAATATGGTGGAGCTGCATTCGCTCAACCCAGCGCACAAGCCGCGGCTGATCGAAATGAAGAACGTCGAGTGGATCGCGCGGATCATCTGGGCCAGCCAGTGACACCGGTCACCTCCTGATGCATCGCGCGTTCCAGATCGGCATCGGGCTAAAGGCTGTCAACGCCCTGCTCGAATGCCTTGCGGGTGTCGCGCTGTTCATCATTCCGGCCAGCTGGTTTGCGGCGACGGCCGCCGCGCTAACCCAGCACGAACTGCAGGAGGACCCGCAAGACGTCATCGCAACCCATTTCATCGCCTGGGCACAGCAGCTGTCGCCGGCGGCCACGTGGTACTATGCGGTTTATCTCCTGCTGCACGGCGCGGTGAAGCTCGGCCTCGTCTTCGCCCTCTTCAAAGGCTGGCTGTGGGCCTATCCCCTGTCGCTGGTCGTCTTCGGCGGCTTCATCGTCTACCAGCTCTATCGCTTCGGCCTGCATCCATCATGGGGTCTCATCGCCCTCAGCGTTCTCGACGCAATCGTGATGTGGCTGATCTGGCGCGAATATCGCGACGTGAACCGCCGCCGACGCGCAAGCCCGTAAGGCCGCCACCGGCTTCCCCACCTCGACGTCGAGCCTTGACCCTGACCGGCAGTGGGCGCATGCGAGCCCGGTCGCCCGCCGCCCGTCATGATCAATCCGCTTTCTCCCCAACTCGCACAAACGCTCCGACGCCGAGCTGCGACCGTCACCGGTGCGGTGTTGATCGGGCTCGTTGCCCTGAGTTTTGCGTCTCTCGCCGACGCGGCGCAGAAGGCCTTCGGCGCGATCGCCTCGGGCTATAGCTGGACCATGCTTGCGGCGACGCCGCTCGGTTTTGCGCTGCTCGTCTATCTCACCCGGCGCTTCGCGCCCGAAGCTCGCGGCTCAGGCGTGCCGCAGGTCATCGCGGCAGCGCCGCTGCCCGAGCCCGAACGGTCTCCCCTGCTCTCGCTCAAGACGGCCGTCGCCAAATACGTGCTCACGCTTGCCGCGCTGCTGGTCGGCGCGTCGGCGGGGCGCGAGGGTCCGACCGTGCAGATCAGCGCGGCGCTGATGACGGCGGTGCATCGCGCGTTCCGGGTTCCGCTCAGCGCCGCGGTGGTGATCGCGGGCGGCGCTGCGGGCGTCTCGGCGGCGTTCAATACGCCGCTTGCCGGGGTGACGTTTGCCTTCGAAGAGCTCGCCTCGGCCTATGAACAACGACTGACGCTGCTGGTGATGGCGGCCGTGGTGATCTCGGGACTGGTCAGCCTCGGTGTCGCCGGCGACTATCTCTATTTCGGTTCGCTTCAGGACGCGCTCGCGATCGGCCCCGGACTGATCGCCGTTCCAGTCATCGCCGTGGTTGGGGGCGTTGCCGGCGGACTCTTCGCGCGCATCGTCCTGTTCATGTCGCACGCGCGACTGCGCCTGCCGGTCCCGATCCGCGATCATCCGGTGCTGTTTGCCGCGGCCTGCGGGCTGGTCGTCGCGATCCTCGGCATCGCCGGCGGCGGCGTCAGCTGGGGGACCGGCTATGCACCGGCGAAGGCGCTGATCGAAGGCGCCTCGCAGCCGCTCTGGTTCGCGCCGGCCAAGTTCCTCGCAACACTCGCGACCTCGGTGAGCGGGGTTCCAGGCGGAGTCTTCGCACCTTCGCTGTCGGTGGGGGCGGGCCTGGGCGGACTGATTGCGCCGCTGTTTCCCGGCGTGTCGCCGGGAACGATCGCGCTCCTGGGCATGACCGCCTACTTCGTCGGCGTGGTGCGCGCTCCGCTCACCTCAACGGTGATCATCATGGAGATGACCAATTCACGCTCGATGCTGGTTGCGCTGCTGGCCTGCGCGCTGATCGCCGAAGGTGCGGCCCGCTTGGTGTGCCGCGAGAAACTCTATCACGGGCTTTCGAGAGGCTTTCGCGGCGAGGCCGCCGTCAGCTCGTCACCAGCTTCCCCGCCAGCGCATCCGCGATGAGCCTGCGCGTCTCGGGCACGCCGTAGAGCGCGACGAACGAGCCGAAGCGCGGCCCCTGCTCGGCCCCCAGCAGCACCTCGTAGATGGCGCCGAACCAGTCACGCAGCGGTTCGAACCCGTGGGTCTTGCCGACCTCGTAAATGAGGTTCTGCAGCTCCTCGGCCGATTGGCCTTCCCGGCCCGCCAACCGGTCGTGGAGATCCTGCAGCGCGGCGCGCTCCTTGTCGGTCGGGGTGCGGAATTTCTTGGTGGGCCGCACTTCGTCCTGGAAATAGCGGACGGCGTAGCCGACCAGACGATCGAGCTCGGGGTTGGATTGCGGCGTCGTTCCCGGCAGCCGGCGACTGAGGTAGCTCCACACCACGCCCGGCTCGTGCGCGTTGGCGGCCGAGGCGAGATTGAGCAGCAGCCCGAAACTCACCGGCATGTCGAGTACCGGCACCTTGCCCGAATGGATGTGGAAGGCCGGATTCTCGAGGGCGAGCGCCGCGTCCTGTCCGCGATAGCTCGCGACGTGCTGGTAGTAGTCGTCGACGGCGCGCGGGATGACATCGAAATAGAGCCGCTTGGCGACGCGCGGCTTCTGGAACATGTAGAGCGCGAGGCTCTCCGGGCTCGCATAGGCGAGCCACTCGTCGATGGTGAGCCCGTTGCCCTTCGACTTCGAGATCTTCTGGCCGATCTCGTCGAGAAACAGCTCGTAGACATAGTGCTCGGGCGGGGTGCCGCCGAGAATCTGGCAGATGCGATCGTAGATCGGCGCGTTGGTCTGGTGGTCCTTGCCGAACATCTCGAAGTCGACGCCGAGCGCCGACCAACGCATGCCGAAATCGGGCTTCCACTGGAGCTTCACGTGGCCCCCGGTGACCGGCAGGGTCGTTTCGGTGCCGTCCTCATCGTCGAAGGTGACGGTGCCGGCCTTGGCGTCGACGTGCTTCATCGGCACGTAGAGCACCCTTCCAGTCGTGGGCGAGATCGGCAGGAAGATCGAATAGGTCGCCTGCCTCTCGGCGCCGAGCGTGGGCAGCATCACCGCCATGATCTGCTCGTAGCGCTCGGCGGCCCGGATCAGCGCAGCATCGAAGACGCCGGACTTGTAGTACTGCGTGGCGCTGGCGAATTCGTAGCTGAAGCCGAAGGTGTCGAGGAAGCGGCGCAGCATGGCGTTGTTGTGGTCGCCGAAGCTTGGGTAGGCGCCGCCGAACGGGTCAGGCACGCTGGTCAGCGGCTTGTGCAGATGCGGCTCGAGAAACGCCCGGTCGGGGACGTTCTCGGGAATCTTGCGCATGCCGTCCATGTCGTCGGAAAAGCACAGCAGCCGCGTTGGAACTTCGTCGCGGGTGAGCATGCGAAAGGCGGTGCGCACCATGGTCGTGCGCGCCACTTCGCCGAAGGTACCGATGTGGGGCAGGCCCGAGGGGCCGTAGCCGGTCTCGAACAGCGCTTCTTTCTTGCCGGTGCGCTGCAGCCGGGCGACGATCTTGCGCGCCTCCTCGAAAGGCCAGGCCTTGGCGGTCTGGGCGGCCTCGAAGAAGGCGGGATCGAGCGGCGGCGGGGCGACGGAGGGCACGGAAAATCCGGGAGTTTTCGGGTCGGCCGGTGTTGCCCCAGGCGGCGCGGGCGAGTCAATGGCCGCGTCGCGCCGGGCGCTGGACATTGGATGGCCTGCTGCCTAGGTATGCGCCAGTTTTGCCCGAGGAGCCGCCGATGCCGCTTTCGACCCAGGACGCGCTGATCCACCTGATGGTGATCGTCGCTTCGTCCGACACCACGATCAGCGACCGCGAACTCGGCGTGATTGGCGGACTGGTGCAGCGCTCGCCGGTGTTCGAAGGCTTCGACCTCGCGCGGCTGGGCGAAGTCGCGGCTGAAGCGATCGATCTCATCAAGGACTCGTCCGATCTCGACAAGGTGCTCGGCATGGTGCTCGGCGCAATTCCGGCGCGGCTGCACGACACAGCCTACGCGCTCGCGGTCGAGGTGTCGGCGGTCGACCTGCATCTGCCGCAGGAAGAGCTGCGGCTGCTCGAGATGATCCGGGATATGCTCGAGCTCGACGGCCTAGTGGCGGCCGCGATCGAAGCTTCGGCGCGGGCGCGGCTACGGCGGGCTTAGCTGCCGGGCAGCCTCAGTAGAACCCGACCGGGAACCAGCGCAGATAGAGCTCGTCGAGCACGCCTGACTTCTTGAGGCGAACGAGACTGTAGTCGAGGGCCTGGCGAACGGCATCGTGACCCGCTGCGACGGCGATCGAAAAGCCGTCGCCGAACAGGTCGGGGCGGAAGTAGGGCTCGCCGGCGAAGCCGCAGCAATCGGGATTGGCATTGAGCCAGACGCTGGCGCGGAGCGCATCGCCGAAATAGACGTCGACCTTCTTGTCGCGCACCGCTTCGAGCGCCGCGACCTCGGAGTCGAACTCGGCGACGACGGCGCCGGGCACGTAGCGCTTGACGAAATCCTCGTGGGCCGAGCCCTTGCGGACGGCGACGGTCTTGCCGCCGAGCTTCAGCGGATCGAAGCCGGTAGTCCCCGTCTTGAGCGCGACGAAGCGTCCGGGCAGCATCAAATAAATGTTCGTGAAGTCGAACACCGCGCCGTTCTCGGGTGTCATTGCGAGGCCGGCGATGAGGGCGTCGCCCTGCCCGTCCTCGAGCGCCTTGCCGGCCTGCTCCCAGGGCCAGGCCTGGATGGTGCAGGTGATCGTCAAGTCGGCGCAAATCGCCTTGGCCAGATCGACGTTGTAGCCGATGAGCTCGCCCGACTTGTCGCGGTAGTTGAAGGGCGGGAAGTCCGCCGTGGTCAGAAAGCGGATGTTGGGCACCGCGGCGAGGTTGGGCACGATCTCCCGCGCGGACGGATCGGCGTGGTACGGCAGGGCCTGAGCCCAGGCGCCGGCGACCGACAGCGCGAGCCAGAACAATATCGAAACAAGGCGCATCGAGGGGTCCGCAAGCGATCCGGCCCGCTTATGCCGCGAAATCCGCCGCTTGGCGAGCGGCGTGCGACGGCGGTGGACTGGCCCCTTTCCAAGGCGCCCCATTCGTCTTACGCCTATCGGGATTGATACTTAGCTTTTGTTTGACTGCACGACGGTTGCTTGGGGGAGCGCCGGTGCCGGACCAGATTAACGAGATTGCACTATTGCGAGCGGTGCTGCGCGACCATTGCGGGTCGGACGCGGCGGCGCGCCGACATATCGAGGAGGCGCGCCGCCTTGCGGTCGATCCGCTCGACTATTGCGCGCATCGCTTCGGGCTGGGCAACGCCGCGGTCTGGCGGCGGGCGGCGCTCTGGGCCGGCTTTGGCTTTGCCGAACGGACGCCGTCGCGCCTCAGTGCCGCACCGATCGACCGTCTTGCGCATCTGGGCGAGCGGCGCACGCTGCGGCAGGACGTGCTGGGCCGCGAGACGCTGTTCATTGCCCCCACATTCGTCCAGGTGCTGAACCTGCGCTCTGCCAGCGATACGATCCGCGCCTCGGCGCGATTTGCGCCACCCGATGCCATCGAGACCGGTGCGGCCGCTGGCGCGAGCGCCCAGCTGATCGAAGCGGCGCAGCAGACCACGACGCGCCTCTGGCCGCGGGCGAGCGCCGCACAGGACCTGCCGCTCGCGACCCGGATCGGCTTTGCGGCGGCACTCGCGACGATCGTGGTCGTGGTCTTTGCCGCGGGGGTGATCTCGCGACCGGTGCTCGTCCCCATTGCGGCGTTGCTGCTGCTGGCCCCCGGCGTGCTGCGGCTGTTCGCCTCTCTGCCCAAGCGGGCTCGCAAGCCGCCGATCCTGCTTACCGACAGCGAGCTGCCGGTGTACAGCGTGCTGATCCCGCTGCGTGATGAAGCCGCGATGGTGCCGATGCTGGCGCGCGCGATGGCGGCGATCGACTATCCGGCCTTAGGTAGCAAACTCAAATCAGAGGTCGAGGTCGTCGAGCGACGGAGCAGGCTTGCGATCCGTGTACATCCAGAAGTGGTCAACCACTCCGTTTTGGCTGAGCTCGACTGCCTTCCAGAAGGCCGTCAGGGCCAGCCTCACGTCCGCCTCGTCGGCATAACCCTCGTATGTGCCGGTCGTCTTTCCGGTCCAAATGATATTGCGCTGCTCCAATATGGCCTTGAGCGTATTTCGCAACGCGCTCCCGTGGTCCTTGTTCAAGGAAAACCTGATTACGACGCGCATTCAGAAGACGGCTCCCGCTGGTGGCGCGATATTGTCCCACGCGTCGGCAATCGTCGCGCAGTTCGCGGCCATCTCGTTGTAGAGGTAGACCGAGTTGCCCGGCGCGGCATACGCTTTCCCGGTGTAGGCATCGTGAGTAAGGCACATTGCCTTCTCACTCTCGCCGTTCTCGACGAATGGCGCGTTTTTCAGATGGGCGAACATGAAGGCGCTCTGGTGCTCGCCGACGTGAGGGTCCAGCGGCGTTCCCTTGGCGTAGCGAAGCTGCATCACGCCAATCTTGAGTGCGTTGACCTTGTTGACGCGGGTCAAAAAGACCGCTGGGTCAAACGTGATGCGGACGCCGTTGACAATCACCGCGGGCATGACCTTCGCCCCCTCGATAGTGAAGCCGTGGAGAAACTCGCCGGTGTAGGTGTCCGCAAAGCGGCGCACATAGTCGGCATTGTATTTCGTCGTCTTCTCGTCGAAATCGTCAGCGAACAAGCGCCGCTCCATGGCGGCGGCCTTCGCATGCAATTTGGCGGGGTCCATCGAGCCATCCACGAGCCAATTAGTCGCGATGGCTTTCGCCTCTTTGTGCTGGATCAGCCGCGCGATCTTTCGATACTTGCAGTCGCGAATAAACGTGCGCCGCGCTTGCGCCGACGAACCCATGTAATCCGCCAAGTCGCGCAGGGTCATTTGGGGTTTTTTAACCAGAGTATGAGTTGGATCAGCCATAAGGTCCGACCTGAAAGGGAGGGTAAATGTATTATCTAAGTGCGAGTCGGGCAGACGGAACAACGCTCAATATTGCGCCGCTAACAGATGATGAAGTCATCGCGGCTCGCGATCAGATCCAAGACGACGCCGCGGGCTACTTCCTCTACGAAAAGGACGGGGATGATATCCGGGTCTTGGCGCGCGTGCCGGACGACCACTCGGCTTTCGCGCTCGCTGCCCTTCTTGACCTTCACTGAAGCCGCCAGACTATCGCGTTACCGCTTCTCCCGTTGCGCACGATATTGCCGCGCCGCTTCTCTTGCATTCGCAATGCCTGAACGATGCGATAGGCCACGGCGCTTCGCAGATGCCTGTCAGGAGCTGGGAAGCCCTTCGCCTCGATGATCCACTCGGCAAGCTGGCGCGTGTCCTTGGGGCCGTCTGCCAGCGCCTTGTGGCACAACTCGCCGATCTCAAACCGCTTGAACAGGCGGTCCAGATTGTAGTGCATCGGGAAGACTTCGCCGGCGCCCGGTGCTTCAAACAAGTGGAGAGTTGCCAGAACGTGGGCCAGATCAGCGCGCGCCTGCTCGATGTCCGCCTCCAGCTTGGCAATGTAGCCTTGTAGGTTCTCCGCCTTGGTCCGAAGCGTGTTGATGACTTGCGGGTCCCTCATGCGCCTTTCCTTTCGGCGCGCTGCCAGTAGCCTGCCCATACGGTGCTCACCGGGGCGCGCATGGAGTTGGTGACAACGGCATGGGCGTTCGCGCCATTGTCGCGGCGGCGATGATCCTCAAGCCAAGCGGCATGGGCCGAATATTGATGGAGGTAGTGCGCACTCACCCCATGGTGCTGGCCGGTCACCATACGGCGCAGGCGACTAAAATAGCTTTCGACTCCATTGTATGGGCGCCGTTGAAATCGCTATAGGCTTCGCTGTGATTGATGCGAACCACGTGCTTGTAGATCGAATGGAGCGCGTCCCAATGGGCGGCTTCGTCGGCATGGAAGGCGGCAGCGTTCGGAGC
>Ga0265313_10001623_pt1 | contig 20870 bp, 15 predicted proteins | sample 4123metaG_FD_203122 | JGI IMG/M metagenome (GOLD analysis project Ga0265313, IMG submission 203122) | Rhizosphere microbial communities from Carex aquatilis grown in University of Washington, Seatle, WA, United States - 4-1-23 metaG | ecosystem: Host-associated > Plants > Roots > Rhizosphere >...
CGCGTACGGGAAGTACGCTCCGCGCGCTCGCCACCGGCCTCGCTCGCCCTCGACGCAAAGCGCCGGGCTTCTACTCCGCGGCTCGGGCTCGTGCAGCGTCCCCCCGCTCCGCGGGGGGACCTGAGGGGGGCGACGCTGAGCGTCGGGTTGGGGCAAAGAATTCGTCGTCCCCTCGCGCGATCGAATCGCGCCCCTTCCGATTAAGGTCGAGGAGAGACGGATGTGCTCCGGACTTCACCGTTCCGGGAGGTCTCGCCGGCGCCTCCAGGAGGTCGACGCGCGGGTGACAAGGACACCGCCGCTCGAACCACGGGAAAAGAGGCTTCTTCGACGAGAAACGTCACGAAACCAGTTGGACCCGACGCTCTTCCAATGAGAAAAGACGCGCGGACGAGTGGTCGCGACGCCTGGCCAATGAGAAAAGACGCGCGGACGACTGGTCGCGACGCCTCTTCAATTGAAGAGGGACTCCGACCGTTTGGACCGGACACCTTTCCAACGAAAAATGACGCGCGGACAGTTGGACGCGACGCTTTGCCAATGAGAAAAGACGCGCGGACGAGTGGTCGCGACACCTCTTCACTTGAAAAGGGACCCCGACCGTTTGGACCGGACACCTTTCCAACGAAAAATGACGCGCCGACCATTGGACGCGACGCTTTGCCAACAAGAAAAGACGCACGCTGACGTCGCGCGCGACATTGTTCAATGAAAGCGTCAACTTGGCCAGGTGTGAAACGGGGGCTTTACTCCCGGCCCGGGCTTGCTCGTGCAATGTCCCCCCGCCCGCGGGGGGACCTGGGGCGGGCCTTTAGCTGTAGTCCTTCTCCATTCGCTCCTGGTCTTCCTTGCAGCGGATGCAGAGCGTGGTCTCCGGGCGCGCTTCAAGGCGTTTGACCGAAATCTCTTCGCCGCACTCCTCGCAGACGCCGAACGTCCCCTCGTCGATCTTCTTGAGGGCCTTCTCGATCTTGTCGAGGAAGCTCTTCTCGCGCCCGCGCAGGCGGAACGTGAACGACTGAAGGTATTCGCTCGACGCGAGGTCCATCTCGTCGGGCAAGTCGTCCGTGTCGAGCGCCATGTCTTGCTCGAGGGTCTGCTTGGCCTTCTTCAGGATCTCGTCGCGCTTTTCGGTGAGCAGCGTTCTGAACTTCTTGAGGGTCGCCTTGTTCACTCGGTCGCTCCACTTCGTGGAGCTCCCTCATGGACCTCCGCGGATTGCCGTCCAGCGAGCTGGACTCTCCATCCGCTCCGGTTCACTCGGTGAGCTGAGTTGGGGGTGAGTACGGTCGAGTCTCGATTCGTTTTCCTGTCCGGTGGCAGACACGCCATTGGAGGGGGCCGAGACGTTAAGCAGCGCCTGCAGCTTCGTCAATGTGCAAGCACGCGGCTACCGGCGCCAGGCGGATTCGGCCGTGTAAGGAAGAGTGGCGCGCTCGACCGGTCCGGCGCTCTTCGTCGGCGGCGGGGCGCTATCGCAGTTGTGGCTCCCTGGGTGGCACCCATCGCCGGCGGGGCCCTCGCAGGGCTTTCGAGAGGGTGCGGCGGCGACCCCTCTTGCGTCGGACCGGACGGGGCCAGACGGGGTAGAGTAACCGCCGATGCTTCATCGCATCTACTTCACGCCGGGCATGTTCGGCTTCGGTCGGCTCGCTTCGTACGACTACTTCGGACATCTGGACCGAGCGCTATGCGCCCGCCTCCGCGCCCGAGGCGAGCGAATCGAGACCCACGTCCTTCAGGTGTCACCCACAGCGTCGATTCGCCGGCGCGCCGCCAAGCTGGCGGAGCTCGTCGCGGAGACGTGTGGGGACGACGGGCCGATTCACCTGATCGGGCACTCCACGGGCGGGCTCGACGCGCGGCTGGTTGCGTCGCCGAGCGCCGCGCTCGCCGCACCTCCGGGTGCCCTGGCTTGGCGCGATCGGCTCGCGAGCATCACCACGATAAATACGCCGCACTTCGGCACGCCGCTCGCGAGCTTCTTCACGACGGTGAGCGGAGGGCGTGTTCTCCGAGCGCTGAGCGCGCTCACGGTCCTCGGGCTCTCGCTCGGGTCCCACCCGCTGGCCGCGATGAGCGGGCTGGTCGCGGCGTTCGCTCGGGTCGATCGCGCGCTCGGCTTCGAACTGGCGGTGTTCGATCGCGTCACCGACGCGTTCCTCCAGTTGCTCGACGACGCGCGGAGCAACGACGTGCGCCAGTACATCGACTCGATTCAGAAAGACCAGGGCGCGATGGTGCAGCTAATGCCCGAGGCGATGGATCTGTTCGCGGCCGGAATCGAAGATCGTCCCGGGCTCTTGTGCCAGTCGGTCGCGTCGATGGCACCTCCGCCTGGCCCGGGAATGCTCTTGCCGGCTCTCTTCCGGCCGGCGAGCATCCCGAGCGCGGCGATCTTCTCCCTCCTCTATGGCATCTCGGCGCGTTACGACTCGCGCTATCCCTGCAGCGCGCCGAACACGTCGGAAGACGCCGAAGAAATGCTCGGCCGCGTGTTCGCACGCACCCCCGGCGTTCGGGAGAACGACGGGGTCGTCCCTCTGCGCTCGCAGCTCTGGGGCAAGCTCGTGTGGGTCGGATACGGCGACCATCTCGACGTCCTCGGACACTTTCGAGACGACAAACGAGCCGCGACCTCCCCCGGGGACGATGGGGGTCCGCCGCACGTCGACTGGCTGTTCAGCGCGAGCGGCTTCGATCGGGCGCGATTCGGATCCCTCGTCGACGCGATCACTCCGGGGCTCGTCTCGAGCGGGTGCGCGGTGCCGGTGAGTCGGGCGACCGGACCGAGTCTCTGACGACGATGTCGACCTTTCAAATCCTCCTCGGCGTCGACGAAAACGGACTTGGGCCGCGCCTCGGACCGCTCGTGGTGACTTCGGTCGTCGCGCGCGTCGAGGGCGACGGCCACCGGCGCGTGGTCTCGCGGCCCCGCGGTGCGCTGCGCGCGCGCCTCGGCGATTCCAAACGCCTCGTCGCCTACGGGGACAGTGCCCTCGGCGAGGCGTGGGCGCGCGCGATCCTGCGACGCAGCGGACAGGCGGAGCCGCAGGGCCCCGCGGAAGTCGTCCGCCTCCTCTCGCTCGACGGCGCCGAGGCGCTCCGCGCCCGGTGTCCGAGCGACCACGCCGACCAGTGCTGGTCGCCCGGCGGCGACGCCTTCGCCGCCGAAGCAAAGCTCGTGGCCGACGTCGATCGAGACCTCGCGAGACTCGACGGCGCCGGAGTGCGGGTTCTCTACGCCGCGTGCGTCGTGACGTGCGCGCGACGGCTCAACGACGGGATCGCGCGCGGACTCACGCGGTTTCACCTCGACCTCCACGCCATGGAGCGCCTCGCACTCGACGCCCGGTCGCGCGCCGGGGTGGACGTGATCGCCACGTGCGGCAAAGTCGGGGGCTTCGCGCGCTACCCGCCCGCGTTCGGGCCGATGAGCGGCCGGCTCCACGCCGTGGCGGAAGAAGGGCGCGCGCGCAGCGAGTACCGCGTACCGGGCCTAGGCAGCATCGCCTTCGTTCGCGACGCGGAGGACCGGCACATCCTCGTCGGGATGGCCTCCCTCATCGGCAAGTGGGTGCGCGACCTCTTGATGGCGCGCATCGTCCGCTACCACAGAAAAGACACGCCGGACCTGCCCGACGCCAGCGGCTACCACGACCCGGTGACCGCGCGCTTCGTCGAGGCGACGCGACTCGCGCGAAAGAAGAGCGCGCTCCCGGACGACTGCTTCGAGCGCCAGTCGCGCGATGACGTGGCCGGACTCGTGGACGTGGAAGCGTGACGCTGGGGCGCGTCCCTGGAGGCCGCTCATCATTCGTCACATCGCGCTCGGCCTTTACCTCACCCCCGGCCCCTCTCCGCAAGCGGAGAGGGGTGTCTTCGGGCTCGCGATAACGGAGCTGCTCCGGGGGGTGAGGTTTAATAGCCGGACCAGCCGGTTCACAACACGATGTGACGAATGCTTAGCTCGAGGCCGGGGCGCTCACTTCGCGGACGACGCGAGCCAGTCCGTGAGCCTTTGAACCTTCTCGTCCTTCGTGAGCTTGAGCGGCGCGAGCTTTTCGCTCGGGGTGGCTGGATCGAGCACGAGCTCCTCGTCGCCTACCGCGACGACGAGCCCCCCTTTGCGCGCGACGACGTACTCCGCCTTGGCGCGGTCGGGCGCCTCCTGCACGATCGACAGAACGGCTTCGTCGCCCAGGCCCTTGAGCGGCAGGCTTCCGGGCTTGAGTTTGAAGGCGCGAAAGGCCTCTTTCGCGCTGTCGGCGCCATCGCGCACGATCGCGACGTCGCGCCAGCGCTTCGGACCCTCTCGGTAATACCCGACGGCAGCCGGACCGATGGCCGATAGGCCGAGGGCGTCCTTCGGGTAGTACGCGACGCCCAGCGGGATTCGCGAGGCGACGGGCAGCGCCGCAGCCGACGGGAGGAGCGCCGTGCCGCCCGGGAGCTTGTCGCCGATCTGCTTGGCGACGGCCCCGGTCGACAGCTCGTTCGCGCGCGCCATCTCCGCCGGGGTCATCTTCGTGTCCTCCGTGACGAAGGTGAGCTCGACGAGGTATTGGCCGCGCCACACGTAGGCGTTGCTGCTGCTCGCGGCGCCCGCGGCTCCGGCCGCAAGCGGCTTGACGGTGGCCCGCGCGGGATCGCCATCGGCGACGACGCGCTTCGTGAACATCCCGTACGCGCCGTGCTCGGTCGCGAAGCGCGACAGGTTGACCTCGACGCTGTTCGGCGCGCCGCTCCCGTCGACGTACCGGAGGACCACCACGCGGTCGAGGCCGAAACGCTTGTAGAGCTCACATTCGCCGTCGAACGCGGTGGTGCAGACGTCGTCCATGGAGAGCTTGCCCTTGTCTCCGTACGTCTTGGGCTCCCCTTGCGGATCGAGGCAGAACGTTCCGACCGTCCTCGGAACGAATGGGGCGCTGACGGTGTCGGTGTCCTGTCCGCCGCCTCCTGCGCATAGGTCAGGATGCGCGGGCCCGGCCGACGGCGCGGCCGACGGCGGGGGCGGCCCGCGATCGTCACGCGCATCGCCCTTCTTGTCGCACCCCACGAACACACCCGGCAGCATCGCGAGGAGTACGGTCGATCGCATCGCAGAGAGCATTGCCGCCGCGTGTAGCACGAGAGACGCGAGAAGGGAGACGCTCCCGGAACCGGACACCCACCAGCGGGCGCGGTCCGCAGGTTTTGCAAGGCGTGGAAATCGTTGCTGCGTAGGAGGAAGGCGCATCCTCGTCGAAAAGCGCGCGAACCGCGGGAAAAGCAAAAGGCACGACGTTTGCTGATGAGGGCGTTCGAGGTGGCCGGCGTCGTGTCGAGGCTCTTGGGGATACGCGCACCCTCGCAGAAGATGCGACAGCGGGGCTTCTCGCTCATCGAGCTCCTCGTGGTCGTCATCATCATCGGCGTCATCGCCGCGCTGGCGATGCCCTCGATGACGGTCGCACGCTTCGACCGCCTCGCGTACGACGACGCCGGGCAGATCATGCAGCTGATTCGCTCCGCGCGCACCCGGGCCATAGCGCGCGGCGGCGCGGTGCTCGTCACCATGAGCGCCAACGGCTCGGCCGACCGCGGGACCCTCGGCATGTACGAAGCCGTCGCTCCGAACGCGCTGGGCGGTCTCGCCCGGACCCCCGTCGCGACCTGCAAATCGCCGACCGATTGGACGGTCCTCAACGTCGCCGGACTGACGAACAACGTGCTCGGACTCGGCGGCGTGAACCTCAACGGAGCGCTCGAGGCCCAAGCGGACGTGCAAACGCAGATCTTCATTTATCCGAGCCCGGCGGCGCCCCAGCGCGTGGCCGTCGCCAACGGCCTCGCGAGCATTTGCTGGACGCCCATCGGCCGGTCGTACGTCGCCCAGGGAACGACGACGAAGACGATGTTCGACGGGCTGCTGCCGACCACCAGCCCGATCGAGCTCCAGGTGCAGCGCGCGAACGGAGGCACCTACCGGAGCGTCCTCGTTCCTCCGAACGGGATGGCGCGGCTCTTTTCGACCACCTGGCTGCCATGAGCGCGTCCGGGAGAATTCCCAGCCCCGCCGCCCGGGGTTACACGGCCGTCGAAGTGCTCATGGCAATGACCGTCATGGCCGTCGGAGCCTCGGCCGTCATGAGCATGCAGAAGGCGAGCGTGCTCGGCAACCTCGACGCGCGAAAAGCCGACGTCGCCAATTCCATCGCGCGCACTTGGGTCGAACGCCTCCAGCGCGACGCGATGCAGTGGACGGCCCCGGGCCCGACCGCTGGAGCGAATTCGAACATCGCGACCGCCGCGCTCCTGGCCAACGGAGTCGCGAACGCGGGCACTTGGGTTTTCCCCAATCAGTACATCGCCTCGAACCCGCCGTTCAGCCCGGGGTTCGACATCCTCGGGCGCGATCTTCCGGCGGCGGACCTCGGAAACACCGTGTTCTGCGTCAACGTGCGCCTGACCTGGTTGACGGTCAACGAGCTTCTCCGCGCCGACGTGCGCGTCCTCTGGCCGCGCGGCATCTCGAACGCGCCGACGCCCGACTGGTGCAAAGCCGCCCTGGGCAACGCGCCCGATCCGCAGATGTACCATTCGATCTACGTCACGACGGCGGTGAGGGGAAATCCGCAATGACGCGATCGCACGGCCGGACGGCTGGGTTCACGCTGGTCGAGCTCACGGTCGCCCTCGTCGCGGGGCTCATCGTGGCGATCGGGATCGTCGGGCTGTCGCGCGAAGCCACGGCGACGTTCCACGAAGAGATGCGGAGCTCGGCCGCCGAAGCGACGTTGCGTGCCGCGGTCGACCGACTGCGCGCCGACCTTCAACGCGCCTCGTACATGAGCACCCCCAACATCGTTTCCGACCCGAAGGTCGCGAAATGGATGGGCGACCCGAACAACGTCTTCCGCGTGAATCCGACGACGGGCGCGGCCATCGTCCACCTCGCGGGAATCCACCTCGTCAGCGGCGGATCCGCGGCCAACGCGCCGCTGTCGACCGCCCAGACTCCCCCGCTCACGCCCGACATCATCGAGATCGGCGGCAACATGACGTCCGCCGAGCAGTTCGACGTGCAAACGATCAACGTCAACCAGGGCGTATGCGCGCGGATCACGATATCGGGCGCGTCGCCGGCGATGTACCGACTCAACGCCGCGGGGCCGAACGCCCAGGCCGCCGAGTTCAACAACATCTTTCAGCCGTATCCGGGCCACCAGTTCATCGTTCGGCTGCTGGACGACACGGGGCGCTCTCAGTTCCTGGCGACGTGTCCCGGTACTCCCACCGGCATCAACAACACGGCCGTACCCCCGACGGCGTGGGTGGACGTCGCGCTCGGCGTCGCGCAGCTCCTCACCCCCCAAGGGACGGGAAACGTCGGCGGCGTCACTCCCATTCCCGCGGGACGCGCATGGATCAACCCCGTCCAGCTCGTGCACTGGGAAATCACGAGCGCCGTTACGGAGCCGGCCCAGTACACGAAGGCCCTCGCAAGACAGTCGCTCGTGGCGGTCCCCGATCCGAACAAATACGACCTCGTGCGGTCCTACGTGGACGCCGCCGGCGCCGTCATCCCCGAGACGTCGGAGGTCGTCGCCGAGTACGCGGTCGACCTCAAGTTCGCCTTCTCGGTGGACAACTCGCTCGTCGGCGCGCGGCCGCCGCAGCCGTCGATGCTCACGTTCGCGTTCGACGATCCGGCCAACCAGGCGTGGGCCGACGACGTCTACAAGGTGCAGGGCGCCGCGAACATGCCCCAGCGCATCCGCATCGTGCGCGCGAGAGTCGCGACGCGGACGGCGCAGCCCGACCGCGCCGTGAACGTGCCCGTCGCCAACTACGCCCCTCAGGCCTTCATGTATCGCTACTGCATGACCCCCGGAGCGTGCGCGATCAGCAACGGCACGATGCGCTGGGCGCGCGTGCGCACGATGACGACCGAGGTGGCGCTCGCCAACCAGGCAGGAGCCTTCTATCCATGACCCCCTCGCTCGCCACCGCCCGAGTCCGCGCCCGGCGTCGCGCCCGTCAAGACGGCGCTGCGATGTTCATCGTGGCGATGACCCTCGCCGTGCTCGGTTCCGTGGGCGTCTTCGCGCTCGCCGCCGCCGCGACCGAAGTGCGAACGAGCGGCAACGAACGCCAGAACACCCAAACCCACTACATGACCGAGTACGGCATCATCGGCGCCGCGCACGAGATTACCGGCGCCGTCGCGAAGTGGCAGCTCGGAGTCATGCTCGATCCGACGCACCGCGACGGCCTCAAGGCCGGCTCGACCAACGCGCCTTGCCTCGCGCTGCAAAACGTCCCCTCCACCGCCGACGCGATGACGCTCGCGTGCCGGCGGCTCGGCTCGGCGGAGCTCGGAGGAGGGTGGTCCCCGGCCGCCATCACGGTTCCCTACGCGTCGACCACGCCACTTCAGTCGAACGTGACGCCGGGCAGCCTCGGACCCATCCCGATGCAAGGGGACTTCTTCGTCGAGCTGACCGATCCGTGGAAGGCCAATACGCCGTCGCGGTATGCGCTCGACCTCAACTTTTGCTTCATCGAAATGACGGTCACGGCGGGTGGAATCACCGAGCCGATCTTTACGGACAACACGGCGGTCGTCGCCGGTGAGGGGATCGAGATGCAGCGCGCGCGGCTCGTCGCTGGCCCGATGCAGTGCCCGAAATGAAGAGGAGTGAGAGAACCGACATGAGTCCGAACATCGCCCCGCGGTACGCCGCCGCCACCGCCGCCGCCTGCGCGCTGGTCCTGGCTTCCGCCGGAGCGCGCGCTCAGCAAGTCGACGTCAACCCGCCGCTGCCGAACGTTCTCTTACTCATCGACAATTCGGGATCGATGGAGCGCATGATCGACGGGACTCTCCCCGAAAGCAGCCCGCAGAACGCCTGCAACTGCGACCCGGTCAGCGGCGCGTGCAACTGGTCTGCGCGGCCGCCGCCGAACCGCTGGGGGGTGCTCGTGCAGGCGCTCACCGGATCGCTCCAGAACGGCTACAACTGCGCGGCCATGCCTCGAACGGCGGGGGGCGTCTTCCAGAACGAGTACCAAATCGGAGGCGTCTCGCCGTACGACCTCAACTACTACATTCCGTACCATCGGCCGATCGCGGAGGACACGGGGACCAATCCCTTGCAGCCGCTTTCTTGCGTATACGCGCCCGGCGCGCTGCCCGGCGCTTCCACGCCGAGCGGCGTCGGCCCGCAAGGCATCGGCGCGAACGGCCTCGCGACCGATTTCCCGTCGAACGCGATCGTCCAGCACACGTACGGCACGAGCAACACCACGTCGTGCGGCTTCGGGCAAAATCAGGACGGCGCGCTCGACACCGAGCTCAATCTCATGCGCTTCGGCCTGATGACGTTCGATCAAGACCCGAGCGCCGCTACCGGGGTGACCGCTCAGAACACGGTCTTGAGTCCCGCGTTCAACGGGATGTGGAGCTACTTCCCCGGCTGGAACACGGGCGCGGGGTGCACGTATTACGGCAACCCCGCCAACTGCGCGACGCAGACGCTCATGGCCGTGGGCGCGCGCAATCCTGCGGCGCCGCCCTGGGAGGGCCGAATGGTGCCCCTCCCCGCGACGACCGACCTCGCGACGCAGGAGACGCAGAACGGCAACATCCAGCAGGTGCTCCTCTCCTCGCGGCCGTACGGCGCCACCCCGCTCGCCGGGATGTTCGTCGGCGCCCAGTATTATCTGCAGGCGGATCCGACGGGCCCGCAGGCGACCGACCCGTTCGTCCAGGGGGGCTGCCGCAAGCAGTACATCATCCTCCTCACCGATGGCGCCCCGAACCTCGACATGCAGCCGTCGTGTGCCGCGTCCGGAAACCCGAGCGGCGTCTGCCCCTTCCCGCTCCCGGAGACGACGGCGCAGTCGCTCTACCAGCCCACGAACGGACAGACGCCGGTCATCACGTACGTCATCGGGTTCGCGGTGTCGTCGTTCCAGGATCAGGGCACGACGGTCTACTGCTCGAACCAGGTCTCCAACGGACAGCTGGCGGCCAACTGCAGCAGTAGCGACCCGCGGATCCAAGCACTCTACGGTCCGTGCTGCGAGCTCCAGAAGATAGCGTTGGCCGGCGGGAGCTCCTCCGCCTATTTCGCCGACACTTCGGGCGATCTGCAGAAGGCTCTCGGCACGATCCTCTCGCAGATCGGCAAGAACGCGACCACGCGCACGACGCCCGCCTTTTCGTCGGTGGTCACGAACGTCCTCGCCGACCCGAACGCGCCCACGACCAACGAGTCCGTGTTCCTCGCGTCGTTCTACGCAACGCCGGGCGCCCCGTGGTCGGGGGACGTGCAGCGTCAGCGCTATCAGTGCACGTACGGCGGCGCGGGAGTGGGCTACTCGGTCAACGCGCCCAACGTGCAAGTGTCGTCCGGGGACGACTTCGCGGCGAACCTCAACTCCGGGGTCGGGGCCCGGACCGCCGTGATGCTCAACCCCGCCGTGAACTTGAACGGGTCGGTCGACGCGACGACGACGATCCGCCCCTTCGTGGCGGCGGCGGTGGGCGACGGCCTGGGCAAGTACAGCGCGACGACGGTCGCGGGAGACCCCGGCACGGTCATCGCGGGAATTCCGCCCGCGGCTCTGAATCTGCAGGCCAACTCGTGCACGTACAACCCCGCCGGAGGCGGCACGCCGAAGAAGCTCTCGCTCAGCCAGTGCCGCGACATGCTCCTCGACTACACGTTCGGCCTGCAAGCGTTCGGCACCAACCCGGGCGACTTCCCGTTCGTCTCGCGCTACGGCAACGCCTTCGGCGACGTATTCCACTCCACGCCGGCCATCGTCGGACCGCCCGCCTCGCTCCTGCGCGACGATTCGTACATCGGGTTTCGATCGACGTACGCCGCGCGCAAGCAGATCGTGTACGTCGCAACGAACGACGGACTGCTCCACGCGTTTTGGGCCGACGAGACCAAGCTCGAAAACAACGAACTCTGGGCGCTGATGCCGCCGGCGGTCATGCCCAACGTCTTGTCGTCGTATCCGTCGAGCCACGAGTTTCTTCTCGATGGAGCGCCCATCGTGAAAGACGTCGTGTGGGACCGCCCCTTGTCGAACCAGGGGGACCCGACCACGTGGCACACGATGCTCGTCGCGGGGTTCGGGCCGTCCCAAGCCGGGTACTACGCGGTCGACGTGACGAACGCCGACGTGACGACCGGTATGCCGAACGGCAGCGTGCCCAGCGATCCGCCGCCCAAGGGTCCGGTCTTCATGTGGCAGCTGACGAAGATGCCGGCGACCAACGCGCAGCTCTTCGGCGCACACTCCGCGACGCCCGCGATCACCAGTGTGTACTTCGATCCCGGCGACGGCTTGGGCGCCCGCGAAATCGGCGTCGCCATCCTTCCGGGCGGGCAAAACTCGGGACCGACCAGCTCCGGAGGGGGCGTCGCGTCGTGCGGACGCCTGCTGCCGAAGCCCTCGGACGCGGCGCCGGTCGGCAAGTACATGGCGCGGTCGTCCGTACGCTGCTGGGGAACGCCGGCGCCGGGCAAGGCCCCGAGCACGTCCGACCCGGTCATCGGGCGCTCGCTCACGATTGCGCGCCTCGACACGGGCGAGATAATCCGGACGTTCATGCGCAAGGCCGACGTTCCCGCGGGCGACACGCTGGCCGCCGCAAACCCGCCACGCATCCTCGATACCTATCTCGACTCCCCGATGACGGGGACCCCCGTGCCCTATCCGAGCGACGTGGGCTCCGACGCGACCAAAGTGTTCGCGGGCGACGCCGACGGGACGATCTGGCGCTTCGATCTCTCGAACCCGGACCCGACCAAGTGGGTGGGCGAACTCTACCTCGATCTCTACAACCAGGACGTCGACAAGAACACGATGACTTCGTGGGGCGACGGCCAGCCGCTCCAGGTCCCGATGGTCACTTCTCTCGACCCGACGGGCAATCTCGTCATCAACGCGGCGACCGGCAGCACGGAGTCGTTCGATGCGACGGGCACCTACTACGTGTATTCGATCACCGAGGCGGTCGACGCCAACACGTCGAAGCTCCGCGCCAGCGTCAACTGGTGGCTCAACCCCGCCACGGTGACCAACCAGCCCGGCGAGCGCGTGTCCGGACCCATGACCGTTTTCGACGGCGTGCTCTATTTCGCCACGTACTCGGCGCCGAATCCGGGCCAGCAGTCGTGCGCGAGCGGGGACGCGCGGCTCTGGGGCCGCGACTACGTAACACCGGCCTACCCGTACGACCTCTCCCAAGGTGGAATCCTGCGACTGCAGCCGCCGCAAGGCCCGGTCAACCCTCTGCCCTTGTACGTGCAGCCGGACAAATACGACGCGACGCTGGCGGGCGCGGTGATTCCCGGGGTGTCCATCAAGGCAACCCCCGCTTGCGCGGGATTGGGCGCCCCCGGCGCCGATTCGTACGTGTACGGGGCTCAGCACCAGTCGGCGTCGGGCTTCACCGCGCCCCAGAGCCAGTTCTCGCTCTACACGCAGGTGGGCGCGAAAGGGAGCGGCGGATCGAACACGAAGACGTACGAGCTAGAACTCCCGACCCCGGTGTCACCGACGATGATCGACTCGTGGGCGGGGGTGCTCGAATGAGCCGCCGCTCCGCAGCTGTCCTGGCGCTCGTCGCGCTGGCCGGCGGCTGCAAGCGGCCCGCGCCCGCCAGCGATGCTCCACCCGAGCAAGCGAGCGCGCCGATCGCGGCGGCGCCCGATCCCACGCCGGTGGATCATTTGGCGCCCGGAGAGCTCCTCGAGGGACCCGTGCGGGCCTTCGGCTTGCCGCTGCCGCGCGCCACGGCGGTGAAAGGCGCGTTCGTCGACGTCACGTACGCGAGCGGTCCGGTGTCGGTGCACGCGCTGGCCCATTACTTCCGCACGCGCCTCCGCGGCGGAAGGCTGCACGAACGTGTGGACGAGGCGACCTTCGAGCATGCGACGGTGCCGGGCAACCCCGGCGTCGAGCTCCGCGTGCATATCTTGGCCGCTGCCGACGGGTCCACGGTCGAGATCCGCGACTCGACGCCTCCCGCCGCGCCATCGCTGCCGGACGAGCCGTCGCGCTGGCGGCAGGTGGGGCTGACGCCGCAGGGCCGTCTCGCCGATCCGAGCCACTTGGAGTAGGGTGTCCGCCGATCGAGCGGCCCCCCCCGCGAGACGGTTTCGGCACCCTGGCCGTCACCGAGCGGTCCTGTGGAAGCGTTGAATCCTCCTCGAATTGTCCACGGTGATGCCGGATTCTCCTGAACGCGGTCGAGACCCCGACAGCGCCGCGCGCACGGCGGGCCGCGGAGGGGTCGCGGTGCTCGGCGCGAAGCTCTTTTTCCTCGTCGCGGGCTTCGTGCAGCAGCCGCTCCTGCGGCTCGCGGTCGGCTTGAACGACTTCGGCGGCCTGGCCCAGGCGATGGTGGTTGCGAACGTCGTCAACAACGTCGTCATTTCCAGCGGCACCCAAGGCGTGAGTCGCACCGTGGCCGGGGCGAAGGGGCACGAGGGGCAGGCGCTTCGTGCGGCGCTCCGCGTGCACGCGGTGCTGGCCGTGGTCGTCGCCCTGGCGATGGCGGCGGCGGCCCCCGTGTACGCACGCTTCGAGCGCGCGGAAGACGTCATTGCCCCTCTGCTGGTGCTCGCGGGCGTCGCACTCCTCTACGGTCTCTACGCACCCCTCATTGGATACTTGAACGGCAGCAATCGCTTCGGTCGACAAGCCGCTCTCGACGTCACATTCGCCGTGCTGCGGACCGTGGGGCTCGTCGGCCTCGGCTACGGCTTCGCCCATCACGGCCGGTCGGGCGTGCTCGGAACGACGGTGGGGTGGGTGACCGCCGTGGCGTTCATCATTCCGCTGGCCGCGCGCTCCACCGGGCTCGGCGAACCGCTCGCGCCCGGTCAGCCGCGACCGACCGGCGTCCCTTCGGGCCGATCGTACCTCGCCATGCTCGGGCCCATCGCGGGGGCCCAGCTCTGCACGAACGTGCTCTTGCAGATAGACATCTTTCTCTTGGGGCGCTTTTTGAGCGAACGCGCCCTCGCCCTCGGAATGGGAGACGGCGCGGAGCGCGCGGCGGTCAAGGAATGGCTCGCCATCTACAAGGAATGCCAGACATTCGCGTTCCTCCCCTACCAACTCCTCTTCAGCGTCACCCTCATCCTCTTTCCGATGCTCGTGCGCGCGCGGGCCGACAACGACGAAGTGGCCGTTCGCGCCTACGTGGCGCGCGGAGCCCGACTGGCCGCTATTTTCTGCGGGCTGCTCGTCGGCGTCGTCGTGGCGATGCCCGAGTCGATGTTGTCGTTCGCATACGGCGCCGCCGACGCCGCGCGAGGCGCCGACGTGCTCCGAATCATGGCGCTCGCCCAGGCCGCCTTCGCGATGCTCGGAATTGCGACGACCGTTCTGACGAGCCTGGGTCGAGAGCAGACCGCGGCCATGTTGACCCTAGCGGCCGTCGTCGCCGTCGCCGGAGCATGCGCCGCATTGGTCCCCGAGGCCGAGTTCGGACACGCGCAGCTGATTCGGTCGGCCCAGGCGTGCGGCGGCGCCCTGGCCGCGACGCTGGTCGTGGCGGCGGGCATCGTACGGATGCGAACGGGCGCCTTCGTGCCCGCCGCGACCGCCGTACGAACCGGCGTCGCGTTGGCCGCGTGCGTCGCGATCGGGCTCGTCGTGCCGCGGGTCGGACGGCTCGCGACCCCCGTGCTCGCGCTGGCAGCAGGTGCGGCCTACGTAGCCTTGCTCGTCGTCCTGCGCGAAATCGGCCCGGACGACTTGGCCACGGTCCGTGGGCTTTATTCGAAGAAGGGGAAGTGACGGCTCAAACCGCGGACCCCGGGGAATGCGCCAGCGGTTCCTCCGGAAGACTTGGATACGGCTCCACGAGCGACAGGTGATAGGCGACCGCCCGGAACTGATACCGTAGCTTCATCGCGATGAAATCTGCGATCGCGGGCGGCAGCCGCTCGGTCGCCAGGATCCAGACGGCCCCGATGATCCAGAGCAGCGAAGCCGCGATCGAAAGGACGACGAGAAGAACGAGCGCAGGCAGACTCGTGACTAGGCGAATCAGCGCCGACGCGACCGTGGGCCTCCCGCCGACCTGCACGGTCAGCTCGACGGGGCCGCCGGGGTCCGCGTTGGGCAAGGCGTCGGTCAAGAGCCAAAGGTAGGCGTAGGCGCCCGCGAGCCACCGAAGCACGCGAAGGACGGCTCGAGAGTCTTCGCCCAGGTAACGCTCCCCCCCGTCGCGCGACAGGAACAAGGCCGCGCCCGCCGGCAGCGCGAGGTAAAGGAGCCAGTAGACCGACGAGCACCCGATCGCGGCGAGGGCCGCGAGGAGCGCGAGCCGGACGACCACTTGCACGCGCTGCATTCGCGAGGGGTTAACGTGGAATTGCACCGGATGGGGGTTCATGGCCAGCGGCAGCCTGCAACGGCCGGACCAGGCGCGGCCTCGGCGAGAATGCGCTCGACTATCGCCCGGGTCGCGGTCGAATGACATTTCTCCGCGTCCGATCGTTTGCACGCGGCCGCAGGACTTGCCGGAACTTCATCGGTCCGAAGAACCCAGTCCGAATCCACGCCACCATCGTATCACGCGCTGGACGGGAGCCCACCGAACGGAGGCGCGCCCCCAGCCGCCCCGCCGCGAAGACCGTGTTTTTGGACAAGACGATGCAGGTACATCCGGTCCATTCCTGCCATTCGCGAGGCCTTGCTCATGTTGTTCGCCGCCGCATCGAGCAGCGCGGTCAGATAAGCCCGCTCGAACGCGTCGATCGCCCCGTCTTTCGCGATCTTGAACGGCACGGAGATGTCGGCAAACGGAGCCGAGCCCGTGCCCGGGCCGGACCCCCGGCGGATCGTCGGGCTCGCCTTCCGGAGAACGACGGAGCGCTCCACGTAGTTGCGAAGCTCGCGCACGTTCCCGGGCCAATCGTGGCGCGCCATTTCGGCGAGCACGGCGGCCGTAAAGAGACGTTCTTCGTCGGGAGCGCCGAGTGCTTGGAGAAAGACCCGCACGAGAATCAGGAGATCGTCCAGGCGCTCGCGCAGCGGCGGAACACGAATGCACATGACGGCGAGACGGAAATACAGATCCTCTCGAAATCCGCCGCGGTTCACTTCCCGCTCGAGGTCGCGATTGCTCGCGCTGACGACGCGGACGTTCACTTTGCGCGGGCGCGTCTCCCCCACCCTGCGGATCTCCTGGGCCTCTATCGCCCGGAGAAGCTTCGGCTGGAGCTCGAGCGGAAGCTCCCCAACCTCGTCGAGGAACACCGTTCCGCCGTCGGCAGCTTCGAACGCGCCCACGCGATCGCGGTCCGCCCCCGTGAAGCTCCCGCGCACGTGACCGAACAGTTCGCTCTCGACCAGGCTCGGACTGATCGCTCCGCAGTCGACCACGACGAACGACCGCTCGGCCCGCGGGCTGCGTTGAACAATCTCGTTTGCCACGAGCTCTTTGCCAGTGCCGCTCTCGCCTTCGATGAGAATGTTGATGTCGCTCGGCCCAACCCTCTCCAGAAGCGCGAAGAGCTTGCGCATGGTCACGCTCGTACCGGCGAGCTGTCCGAACGCTGGAATGTTCGGAACGACCGCCTCTTCCGCGGGCGCGATCGCGCGCACGCGAACGACGGAATCGCCGAGCGCGAGCGTCGCGTCCGCCGGGAGATCCGCGTCCCGAATACGCACGGTTTCGAGCCGCGTCCCGTTGAGCGACCCCCAGTCGCGCACCCGCCACGCGCCCTCTTCACGCAAAAGGCGGCAATGAAAGCGAGAGACCGCCGAATCCTGCAGCACGAGGTCATTCGACGAATGTGTCCCGATCCGACAGATTTCCCCGTCGAAGAAGACGCTGCGGGAGACCGCCTTGCCCGCCTCACGCTCTACGGTCAGGGAGAGGCGCGGAATCGAGACTGTGTCAATCAACTGCCGCACGGTCGCCACGCTCTGTTCGTCGCGACGCAGCATCGTGGGAGGCCCCTCGGGCGCCGCCGCGAACGAGGATGCAGCCCTCGGCGTGGACGGCGCGCCGGCAATGGCCACCGCGAACGCACCCGTTCTCGGGGAAGAAGGCGGCTCATCGGCCGGCCCGGAACCTTCGACCACCGGGGAAGTCGCCCGGGAGGGTGGGTTCGAGCGCACTTGCGGCGGAGGAGGAAGCGGAAGCGGAGGGCGGCGAGGGGTGCTCACGCAGTCTCCGAGTATGGCATGGAACGCAAGACTTGGTCTCAGGCCAGAGCGCCGGAGTCATGGTGCGACCTGAAGGATACGGTCGTGCAGACACCGCACTTACGTGGAGGCTCCAACGCCCTGAGAACCCCCAAGGCCGACCGCAATCACGAGAGCGAAGAAGCGCGTGTCATTGCGACCCGGGGCGAGCGCCGGGTTCGACCACGGTATCCTCTTTGATCATCTCCGAGAGGACGTCACTCCGCCCGAACTCGGTTGCCGCGCGCGCCGCCACCGTGGACGGCCATGCCCGAGAAGATGCGAGCCGCATGCCGGACCGTGCCCAGCAGTTCTCCCGATGGAGTAGTGAGCCGCCCTTTATTGGGGTGGTCGGCCGCTCACCGCCCACCGTGAGAGGAGCGCCGGCCCGGCCTGGCAAGTGAGCCGCCAGGGCGCCAAGGACACCACAGAATACGCTATCGCTTTTTCATGATTCTTCCATCGTGTCCCATGCGTCCTGGCGTGCGCTCCTCCGGATCTCGGTATTCCGCTGCAGCCCGTCAGGCAGTCGACGGCGTCACGCGTCCGGCGCCGAGTGCCGTCCCGGGCGAACCGGTCCCGAGGCCGCAATGGCTTGCCGGAGGGTATTCTGCAGTTCGGGACTCGCGGCCAGCGTGTCCCGCGAGCGCTCCCGCCCGTTGCCGAGGGGAGAGCCCGCGAACGACAAGTGGTTTCCCGACTTGTCGACAAGGCCGCGCAGGATCCCGAGGTCGAGGAGCTCAGCGACCCGGTCGATCCCCGTTCCCCACCGAATCTCGAACTCGGCTTCCGTGAACGGGGGCGCACACTTATTTTTTGCAATCTTGACTCGCGTGCGTCCTCCTACCGGCTCGTCGCCCACCTTCACCTGACCGATGCGACGTACGTCGAAGCGCATGGACGCGTAAAACTTCAGCGCATTGCCTCCCGTCGTCGTCTCCGGCGAACCGAAAGTCACTCCAATCTTCTGCCGGAGCTGGTTGATGAACATGAGCGTCGTGCCCACTCGATAGACGGCGGCGGTGAGCTTTCGAAGGGCCTGGCTCATGAGGCGCGCCTGCAAACCCATGTGCGCGTCTCCCATCTCTCCTTCGAGCTCGGCCTTCGGAGTGAGCGCCGCTACCGAGTCGATGACGACGAGGTCGACCGCGCCCGATCGCACCAGCATTTCGGTGATGTCGAGTGCCTGTTCTCCGGTATCCGGCTGGGAAATCAGCAGCTTGTCGGCGGCGACGCCGATTGCACGCGCGTACGCCACGTCGAGCGCGTGCTCGGCGTCGATGAACGCGGCCACCCCCCCGGCTCTTTGCGCTTCGGCGATCGCGTGGAGCGCGAGCGTCGTTTTTCCACTGGATTCAGCGCCGTAGATCTCGACGACGCGGCCACGAGGATAGCCGCCGACTCCGGTCGCGAGATCGAGCGCGAGCGAGCCGGTGGGGATCGTCGCGATCGGCTCGGGATCCTCGTCGTCCCCGAGGGTCATCACCGCTCCTTTCCCGAACTGCTTTTCTGCCGATACAACGATTCCCTTGAGGGCCCGCAACTTGTCGGTGAGCTGTTCCAACATCTTGGATCTCCTTGTCTTGCTAGTGGGTAGTCGTTTCGACGCGCGGCGAAGCCCGCCGCTCGGAGCAATTCCTACGCTGCGGCTGCGACTGGTCCGCGATCGAGCACGCGAAGCCCTATCGCCTCCGCGACGTGCGCGGGCCGGACATCGTCCGATCCGTCGAGGTCAGCGATTGTGCGAGCGACGCGAAGAACCTTGCCGTAGGCGCGCGCCGAGAGCGACAGACGTTCGACCGCGGCGGCGAGCATGTGCATTCCCGCGTCGCACAAGCGCGCAACCCGCTCCAAGTCGCGTGCCGCGAGCGCGGCGTTCGTCTTGGCTGCCGCCTGCCCGCGGGCCTCTCGCTGACGCTGCATGCTGCGCGCGCGCTCGACACGCGCGCGGACCGAGACGCTCTCCTCGCCGCGCTCCGCGCTCTGCAGCGCGCGCACTTCGACGGGCGGGAGGACTACGTGCACGTCGATCCGGTCGAGCAAGGGACCGCTCACTTTGCCCCGGTACGCGCGCACGCGCTCTCGCGTGCATGTGCACCGGCCACTCCCGTCGCCAAGCCACCCGCAAGCGCACGGATTCATGGCGCACACGAGAAGCAGCCGCGCAGGGAACGTTGCCTTGGCGCGCGCGCGGGAGATCGTAACCTGTCCTTCCTCGAGCGGCTGCCTCAGCGCTTCGAGCGCGGGACGGCGGAACTCGGCAAGCTCGTCGAGAAACAGGACCCCGTGGTGCGCCAAGCTCACTTCGCCGGGCCTCGGCCCATCCCCTCCCCCTACGAGCCCCACTTCGCTCACCGTATGGTGCGGAGCGCGAAACGGCCGCACCCGGGAGAGACCGCGAGACGAGGGAAGGAGACCCGCGACGCTCTGGACAGCCGTCACTTCGAGCGCTTCTTCTTGCGAGAGGGGAGGCAAGAGCCCGGGCAAGCGACGGGCCAGCATCGTCTTGCCCGCCCCCGGCGGGCCAATCATGAGAAGGTTATGGTTGCCGGCTGCGGCGATCTCGATGGCGCGGCGCGCCGAGGCCTGCCCTCGGACATCGGAGAGGTCGTCCACCGGACCCTCGCCGACGGCTTCGGGTGCGCGCTCGGCTGCGGGCAGGTCTGCGCCCTCTCTCAAAGCCTCGACCAGCTCGCGCAGCGACCCGACCGTGCGAACGTCGATCCCGTCGACGAGGGCGGCTTCGGCCGCGTTGGCTCGGGCGACGACGGCTCGCTTTACGCGACGCGCTCTTGCACCCAAGAGCTGGGGCAGCACCCCGCGCAATGGCTGCACCGTTCCTTCGAGCGACAGCTCGCCCGCGAAGAGCACACCGCCCAGCCCCTCGCGTGGAACCGACCCGAGCGCGCCCAACGTGGCGACGGCAATCGCCAGGTCGAAGCCACTTCCGGTCTTCTTGACGTCCGCCGGAGCAAGATTGACCACGATCTGGCACTGCGATATCTCGACGCCAACTTGCGCAAGCGCGCTTTTTACGCGCACGCGGCTCTCGCGAACAGCGGCTTCGGCGAGCCCCACGAGTTCGAACGTGGGGGGGCCACGCGTAGCCTCGACCTCGACGCGAACGAGGTGGGCCTGAAGGCCGACGAGAGTTGCGCCGAGGGCTGTGGCCAGCATGTCAGACACGGTTCTTAGCGAGAGCCGTGCCGAGGCGACGAAAGCGCAATTGCCCGAATTGCGCCGTGGAGCTGCGATGTCCGTGACAGATACGAGGGTGTCCTAAGACAAATCGAAGTTCATTCTCACAATGGAACTCGGCCCGAGAAAGGCGGTGGAGGGTCATCCACCCGGGCGTCGCGCGGAGCGTACGACCGCGACGAGCTTCTTGGCGAACGCCGTACGTCATCCCCACCCGTCGAACTCGGGCCGAGAAGGGCGGCGATTTTCGCCGAGACCAAGCGAGGCCGGGCGTCGAGTCGCGCGGAGCGTACGGCCGCGACGAGCTTCTTGGCGAACGCCGTACGTCATCCCCACCCGTCGAACTCGGGCCGAGAAGGGCGGCGATTTTCGCCGAGACCAAGCGAGGCCGGGCGTCGAGTCGCGCGGAGCGTACGACCGCGACGAGCTTCTCACCCCCACCCGTCGAACTC
>Ga0265313_10001626_pt1 | contig 20858 bp, 14 predicted proteins | sample 4123metaG_FD_203122 | JGI IMG/M metagenome (GOLD analysis project Ga0265313, IMG submission 203122) | Rhizosphere microbial communities from Carex aquatilis grown in University of Washington, Seatle, WA, United States - 4-1-23 metaG | ecosystem: Host-associated > Plants > Roots > Rhizosphere >...
CATCGCGTTTGGGATGAGTTTCTTCCGGTCCGTTACAAGAGCGATTCCACCGGGCCGCTGGCCGGGGTGCCTTACGACGGCATCCAGACCATCGCTGACGGCAAGGGCAAATGGTGGGCGGGCATGGACCCACAATTGCTTAACGGCAAACCACATCTGAAGGGCACGCCATCGCCGGAATTCACGCAGCAATTCCTGCTGCGGGTGCAGGATCTGATCGACCGCTACGACCCCGATCTCCTCTATTTCGACGACAACGCCAGCTTCGACTTCGATGCGGGCGGCCGGTTCGCGCCGGATTTGGGTGTATGGCTGGGCATTCCGGATCTGGCGCCGCAGATCATGGCCTACTACTACAACAAGAGCATGCAGACCCATCGCGGTCGCCTCGAAGGCGTCTTGAATTTGAAACAGGTTCCCGAACCAGTGTGGAGCACAATCACCCGCGATTTTGAAGCGGCCATGGAGGACAAGGCGCAGGAGTCGCCATGGCAGACCGACCTGTGCATCGGTCACTGGCATTACGACCGCTCGCTGCTCGAAAAGCACCAATACCAGAAGGCTTCGCTGGTGATTCCCATGCTGGTGGACATTGTCAGCAAGAACGGAAATCTGCTCCTCAACATTCCGCTGCCGGGCCATGGCGAGCCCGATGCCGACGAGATCTCCTTTCTCGGCGAGCTTGCGGATTGGCAGCAGGTGAACAACGAAGCCATCAAGGGAACGCGGCCCTGGACGGTTTATGGCGAAGGACCTTCAACCCGCCGGGGGCAGGTCAGATCGTACCAGCTGTCGCAGTTCCAATATGGCCCTTCGGACGTCCGGTTTACCGTCAAGGGAGAGGCACTTTACGCGATTGTGCTGGGTTGGCCTGCGGATGAAAAGCTGCTCATTACATCGTTAGCCGAAGGCTCGCCGAATTATCCCGGGCGGATCGGCAAGATCGAACTTCTTGGAAGCAAGTCCACCATTAAGTGGACCCGTGGGCGAGATGGGTTAGAAATTCAGGTGCCGGATACTCCTCCGTGTAAGCATGCCTTCTCGTTCCGAATTCTTCCCAGCTAATTCCGTTGATCAAGTTTCAAGTGATAAAACTTGCCCCGGATGATTCCTCATTTGCTCGCGATCGTTGGTTTGTTGAGCTGATTGACGGAGATACGCATCGTCCGTTCAGTCGAAATTTCAAAACGGAAGAGGAGGCATTTACCGAACTTCAAAGGCTTACGAAACTCTTCGCCCACTTGCCTAGGTCAGGGTCGTAACTGAAGTCCGCTATTTTGGCGTAAAGCGGGCGGGGCAACCCTGGACCCAAAGCTAACATTCTGAAGTCAATGGATTGATGTTGCATCTTATTGCGCCGCCACAGTCAAGTGCGCGGTCGCGCCTTGCTCACTAGAGGAACGCCGATATACTCAGACAAATAAAAGGGGGACCCGTCATGAAAAGCATCTTGCTTGCGCTCGCTCTTTTGCCGCTGGTTGTGCCCTCCGCGTATGCCGCTGACGCCAAAGATTTGTCGGACATCCGCGGCTTCAATTATTTCCCCGTCAGCGTCACCAATGAACAGATTTTCCTGCAATATGACGATGCCGAAGTAAACCGCGACTTCGGTTACGCCCAATCTCTTAAGCTCAATCAGGTCCGCACCTTCGTGCGCTATAGCGAATGGTCGGCCAACACACCCAAATTCCGCGACAGTTTTGCCAAGCTGCTGGTGGCGGTGAAGCGCCATGGTTTTCAGATCATGTTTGTATTGGCCCCGCCGCGTCCGGCGGCGGGGACGTCGCAATCTGTGAACGATGCCCAGCTTACCAACTGGCTGAACGATGTGCTGGGCATGGCGCGCGGCCATGACGAAGTGCTGGCATGGGATGTCGCCAACGAACCGGACTGGATAGGCTATGCCGATACCCCCACCCCTGCCGCCATCCGTGAAGCGCGCATGGCATCGGCGAAGAAACTCGCCGACTTTGTGCACAATTTCGACCGAAACTATCTCACGACCGTGGGCTGCTGGAACGTGGCGTGCATCGAGGTGGCGGAGCCTTATACCAACATTCTCTCCTATCATGACTACAGTCCAACGCGGGAACTGATCGCTGCCAACGCCGCCCGGGCCAACGCCTTCGCCGCCAAGGTGGGCAAGCCGGTGCTTCAGACCGAGGTGGGCGCCGACAATCGCGCCAGTCCCTATGACATGGCGCTGCGCGAATACAAAAAAGCCCGCATGGGCAATTACATCTGGGAATTGATGATCGGCAGGAGCTGGGGCGATGCGCAGGGCGTTTTCTATCCCGATGGCACGGTGAGAGATCCGGTCATCGCTGCGGCGGTGATGGGCATCTTCCGCAATGAAGGCGATAACCGCGTTCTGGAGAATCCCGACCGTGAAAGCTGGGTGACGACGCCATTGCAGCGTAGCGCCAAATGGCTTGCGGCAGCCAATCCCGACTGGAATGAAGGGCTAGAAATCGCCGAGACCGAGGCCGACATGCTGGAAGCCAACCAGCTGGTCGCCATGCGCTTTCCTCCGACCCTTGCGATCCAGAAATTGCGCGCCGGCCCGCCGAACATCCCGGCCCTGCGAGCGGTGATACAGGGTTATGTCTCGCTACTAACGCCCTATGCCGGATTGGGCCGGCAGCATGGAAACTGAGGATTGGCTGTCATTAGCTTTACTGCAATGATTGGCCATGGCTGATAAAACCTTGCGTATTCCTGGCACGATTGCCGAGGAGATTGGCGTCCAAATACTCTCTGGGCGCCTCAAGCTTGGCACCGTCCTCGCCGGCGAAACCGCAGCCAGCGGGAAAAGGCGTGTCTCTCGGTCGGCCTATCGCGAAGCGATTCGGATTTTGTCTGCTAAAGGATTGGTGGAATCACGTCCAAAAGCCGGCACGAGGGTGAGTCCATTGGATGCTTGGCACAAGCTAGATCCAGATGTCCTGTCTTGGATGTTCGTGAAGGAGCCGCCGCTCGACCTTCTAACGAAGCTGTTTGAGCTCCGCCGAAATATAGAGCCCCAGATAGCCGCGCTAGCTGCAGAACGTCGCTCCCTGAAGCAGCTCAATGAAATGGGGCAAGCGCTAGAAATCATGGCGCGCGAAACACTACACGGTACCAGCGGACCTGACCGTTGATGAGGCCGCCCTTGAAATAGGCCCGGAAGGCGGGCTGCGTCATCAGCGTTTCGGGCAGATCGGCATCGAAACTCCCATCTGCCATCAACAGAAATAATTCAATGCAGTCCAGCCGGAATGATTCGTATTCGGCTTTGAAGCTGCGCTTGAGGCGGTCGCGCGGATGCGCTCTACAACCTTGGCTTGGCCTACTCCACCGGCCAAGGCACTGGGGTGGACATGGTAGCTGCGCACAAATGGTTCAATCTCGCTGCTATCGGGGGGATTGAAGCCGCTAAACGTTGGCGCAATCAACTCGCTTTGGAAATGAACGTTCGCCAGATCGCAGAAGCGCAAAAGCTGGCTCGCGAGTGGCTTAGTACCAGACGATAACGCAAGCAGGCTTGGTTCCGGAGTTTCCGATACGCTCTCCAGCACGATAATTCGAGTGATGGGGAGGCATGTGAGGCTTGCAGTCAGCCCCCCAGGCTTGGAATGGCTCTAAAAGTGGGCTTTTAGGGCGGCCATTGACGGAGAAAAGTTGCCATCTGACTGCCCCCACCACCATCCAGTCTCGCCATTGGGTGATGGCTGATTTCCCAGCCGGGATATCAGGGGTTCGGAGGTTAGCGCGCCCAGAGCGACCCTGGCGCGTCTCCGCGCCCACCAATGTGCCCAGAACAGGGCGCCTATTGCGGGCCTTTCTCTGGGCACTTTTCAAAAGTATGCGTTTGCTCGTTTCAGTGCCGTTGCAGCGCGGCCCGGCTCTTCGCCACGGCGCCGGCCGGGACGGCGTCCGCCGCATTGCCCCAGCTGTTACGGATATAGGTGAGGATGTCGGCGACCTGTTCGTCGTTCAGCCGCCAAGCGAAGGACGGCATGGCGGCGGCGGTGGGCGCGCGCACCGTCTGTGCCGCCTGCGTGCCCGCCAGTACCACTCGGATCAGCGTTTCGGCGCTCTTCTGTTGCACCACCGGATTGCCCGCCAGCGGCGGGAAGATCACGCTCTGGCCGTTGCCGCGCGGATTGTGGCAGCCCTGGCAATTGTCCTCATACAGCGCCGCTCCGGCCTTCATGCGCGAGTCATCGGCGGAGAGCGCACGCGTCGCCGCGCCGCCGCCCGGCAAATCCTTGAGATAGGCGGCGATGGCGGCGAGATCGCCATCACTCATCTGCGACGTGGAGTTCTCGATCACCTCGGCCATCGGCCCGCTGGCCATGGAATGGCTGTTATGGCCGCTTTTCAGATAGCTCACCACTTCGCTCTCGCGCCAGGAACCGATGCCGCGCTGGGCGTGGACGGTGATGTCGGGCGCGAACCAGCTCTCAATCGAGGCGCCTTGCAGCGCGGCGCTGGTATCGGCGCCGAAGGGATTCTTGGGTGTGTGGCAGGCGCCGCAATGGCCCGGCCCGTTGACCAGATATTCGCCGCGCCTCCAGACGGCGGATTTGTCGTCACGTGGTGCGGGCGCGGCTGGGCGAAAGAACAGAAAATTCCAGCCCGCCATCAAGCCGCGGATATTGTAGGGGAAGGCGAGCTGGTTGACGCGCACCCGGTTGCGCACCGCCGCCACCGTTTGCAAATAGTCGAAGATCGCGCCGGCATCGCCATCGCTGAGGCGGGCGTAATAGGGATAGGGCATCGCCGGATAGAGCGGTCTTCCATTCGGCGCCATGCCGGCTTTGACGGCGCGGACGAACTCTTCCCTGCTCCATTTGCCGATGCCGGTGTCGTCGTCCGGTGTGATGTTGGGCGCGGCCAGCTTGCCGAACGGCGTTTCCAGCACCCGCCCGCCGGCGAAGGGCTTGCCGCCCGGCGCGGTGTGGCAGCCGATGCAGTCGGCCAAGATGGCCTGGGTGCGTCCCACCGCGACGCTGGCATAGTCTGGCGCGCCGGCGGCATGCGACGCGCCAAGTGCCATGAGAGACGCGGCCAGCATAAGCAGAAGGAAAGCGGAATGCTTCATGCCAGCGGTCCGGGATGCTTGAGATAGCGGTCGCGGATTGACTCGACCGCCCAATAGGTCAGGGCGCAGACCGTACCGGTGGGATTGACCGCCGCATTCTGCGGAAAGGCCGAGGCGCCAAAGACAAAGAGATTGGAGACGTCCCAGCTCTGCAGATAGCGGTTGACGGCGCTGGTCCTGGGATCGGTGCCCATCACCGCGCCGCCGGTATTGTGGGTGGTCTGATAGGGCACGGAATTCCAGCCCTTGTTGGCCTTGCCCATGGTCATGATTTTCGGATTGAGCGAACGGGCGATCTTCTCCACCTGGGTGCTGACCCAGTTCTGCATCCGGATATCGTTGTCGGGGAAGTCGAAGGTGATGCGCAGCAGCGGCCGGCCATGCCGGTCGCTATAGGTAGGATCGAGGTCGAGATAGTTGCCGCGGATGGCGTAGCTCGAGCCCGAGCCGCCGATATTCATCACATGGCCATAGGTCGCCGCCGTCGCCGCCTTCCATTGGCTGCCCCAGCGCGGTGTCCCGGGCGGCGTGGGGCGGCCGCTGATCGGCCTGCCGTTGCTCTCGCCCGAGCCGATGGTGGCACCGCCGACGAAATCCAGATGCGAATGGTCGAAGGCATCGCCATTGAAATCGTGCAGCGACGAGCTGAGCGCCCCCGTGCCCATGAAGGGATTGAAGCGCTTGTCATCGAAGAATAGCGTCGCCCCGCCACCGCCGGTCTGGTAGCAGTAATTGCGCCCGACCACCCCCTCGCCGGTCTTCGGATCATAGGGCTTGCCTATGCCCGACAGGAACATCATGCGGACATTCATCAGGCCATAGCCGCAAAGCAGGACCAAGTCGGCCGGCTGCTCATAATCATTGCCGCTGGTGTCGATATAGGTAACGCTTTTCGCCGTCTTGCCGTCGGGATGAAGGTTGATCTTCATCACTTCGCACTCGGTCCGGACCTCGAAATTCTTCTTCTTTACAAGCACCGGCAGAATCGCGGTCTGCGGGCTGGACTTGGAATAGTTGGCGCACCCGAACCGTTCACAATAGCCGCAATAGGTGCATTCGCCCATGGCGATGCCCAGCGGATTGACATAGGGCCGCGACAGGTTGGCGGCGGGCGAGGGAAAAGGGTGCAGGCCCAGATTGCGCGCCGCTTCCTCGAACAGGCTCGAGGAATAGGGCCGCTTCAAGGGTGGGTTGGGATAGTCGCGGCTGCGCGAGCCCTCATAGGGATTGCCGCCGGGCTGCACCTTGCCCTTGATCACGCCCGCCCTGCCGGACGTACCGCAGAGATATTCGAAGCGGTCATAGCAATGCTCGATCTCGTCAAACGTCACGCCCCAGTCCTGCAATTGCAGCTCGGCGATCTTCTTAGGCCCATAGCGTCCGGTCAGGTGGCTCTTGCATTCGAAATCGGTGGGGGCATAGCGCCAGCACAACCCGTTCCAGTGCACACCCGCGCCACCCACCCCCGCGCCTGGCAGGAAGGAGCCATAGTCGCGCATCGGCAGCGCCGTCTGCGAGACATTGTTGCGCATGGTCATGGCTTCCTGCGCCGGCTGCAGGAACAATTCCTTGCGGATGGCGTAGCGCAACTCGTCCGGCATGTAGCCGATGTTGAAATCGTTGGCGGTGTCGCGCCAGGGGCCGCGCTCCAGCGCCAGCACTTCCAGTCCGGCGGATGTGAGTTCCTGCGCCAGGATAGAGCCGGTCCAGCCCAGGCCCATGATCACGACGTCCTTGCGGGGCAGCAGCTTCGCCATCTCAGCCTCGCTCGCCATAGATCGAGACCGGCCCATGCGGATAGGGCTGGTTGTGCTTGTCGACATAGTCGCGATAGTCGTAGCGCGCGCCGGGAAAGCCGATCATCTTCCACGATGCCATGCCGCGATTGCCGCCATAGAGCGGATCGGCGAAGAAGCCCTCCATCGTGTTCTGCAGCAGCAGCTCGAAGAAGGCGCGCGACGAGAAGCCGGGCATCAGGGTGAGCGCGACCTTGCCGCTTTCCAGCCCCGCCAGCACTTCGTCCTGCTGCTCAGGCGTCAGTTGGGCGAATTCCTTGCCGGCATAATGGGCGCGGACATAGTCGGCCAGGCGCGCGAGGCCCAGGCGATAGCGGCCCGATGGCGTCAGCTCGCCCTGATAGCCCTGGGTGGGCAGGCCCGGCATGAAAGGCCCGGCATTATAGAGACGGCTGGAATCGCCATACGAACCGGCAAGCTGGCGGTCAATGAAGACGGCGCAGCCGGCGTCTTTCCCGCCAGGGGAAAGATGGTCGCCGGGAATGAAGCGGTCGACGATGGCCTCGACCATGGAGACTTCGCGCGGAGTGAGGAAATACCAGCCCAGCGGATTGACCGGCTTTGGCGGATCGCCCGCAAAAGGCGAGAAGGGCGGCTTGATGCCGGAATAGCTGCGCGCCACTGCCGGGAGAATGGCGGAGCCCGCCACCGGCAGCGAAGCCACCGAGGCCAGGAAACGGCGGCGGCAAAGCTTCAGCGCTTCGCTCATTGTGCGGATTCCCGCTTGTCGTTGCGGTGCAGCATTCGCCCCCGGTCCTACCCACCGTCTCAGCCCGTTGCTAGGCTGACTCAAACAGGCGGGGATTGCCATGCAGAATCGCAATTGGATTACACCGCTGGCAGCCGTCCTGGCGCTGGCCACCATGCTGACCGGGACACGGGCGCAGCCAAATATTCCGCGCACGGAATGGCGTGACTGGGGCGGCGACGCGGCGCGGACCCATTTCTCGCCTCTCAAGCAGATCAGCGCCGCCAATGTCTCGCGCCTCAAGCCTGCCTGGGTCTGGGACGGCGGCACTTTCGGCCGCTCCTGGGAGATCACGCCGCTGCTAGTGGATGGGCTGCTTTATGTCACCGAAGCCGGCAGCAGTGATGTGCTGGCGCTGGAGCCGGAAACCGGCAAGGAAGTCTGGCGGCACAAGGCCCCGACCATTCCCGGACGCGGCGTTGACCGGCGCGGCCTGGCCTATTGGGCCGGCGACGGCGCGATGAAGCCTCGCATCGTGGTGCTCTGGGGCCATCTGATGTTTGGACTGGACCTCAAGACCGGCGAGCTTTCCTCGGACTGGCCGGCGGCGGGCCTAGATATCGGACTGCCCAATCCCGCCAATGGCGGGGCGATTGGCGGCGGCGTCTTCGCCGCTTCGCCGCCCATCATCACCAAGAACCTGATCATCACCACCGCTGCCTCCGGCTTCCAGCCCGAACCGGCGCAGCCCGCCGATCCGCACGCCAATGATCTGCGCACCGGCAAGCTGGTATGGACGACTCGACTGATTCCAGGCGCGGGCGAACCCGGCGGGGATAGCTGGGGGCCGCAGCAGCAGACCGTCGCCGGCAGCGGCAGCTGGGGCATTCTTGCTCTGGATGAAAAGACCGGTACCGTTTTTGTGCCGACCGATTCCGGCAGTCCCGACTATTCCGGCATCTGGCGCCCCGGCGACAATGCCAATGCCGACGCCACCGTGGCGCTGGACGCCGAGACCGGCAGGATCAAGTGGAGCTTCCAGAACCACCATCACGACATCTTCGATCTCGACACCAATTCGGCGCCGTCGCCGGTGGAGATCGCCCGCAATGGCAGGCGCATGACGGTGGTGGTGCAGACCACCAAGCAGGGCATGCTGTGGATTCTGGATGGTGAGACCGGCAAGCCGGTCTTTCCCTATGAAGAACGGCCGGTGAAGCAGAGCGCGATTCCGGGCGAGAAATCCTCGCCCACCCAGCCCTTCACGATTCTTCCAGTGCCACTGTCGGCGGCAACAGTGCGGCGGGATCATCTGAGTCAGCTTTCCGACCGCGCCAATGCCGAATGCAAGGCGCTCTATGACGCCAACAAGCTTGAAGACGCCGCGCCGTTCAATCCGCCGCGCCCGGACGGCGCCTGGACCATCATGCCGATCGGCGCCATCGGCGGCGTCGACTGGGGCGGCGCCTCGGTCGATCTCGATCGCGGCTACGCCATCATGAACCTGGTCAATCTGCCCACCATGATCACGGTGGCCAAGGCGACTCAGGGCGGCATCAAGGGCAATGACGGTTACCGCCCGACTTCGGGCAATGTCCGCTTCGCCGACAATGACGGCAGAAGCTGCAATGGCGGGCGCCAGGGCGAGCTGGCCGCCATCAATCTGGCGACGGGCAAGTTGGCCTGGAAGGTGCCGTTGGGTTCGCTCGAAGACGCTTATGGCGCGCGGGCGAAAGACATGGGCGCGACCAGCATCGGCCCGACCCTGGCGACGCGCGGCGGCATCGTCTTCGCCGCCGCCACAGACGAGCGCCTGCACGCCTATGACACGCGCACGGGCCGGCTATTGTGGCAGATCAAGATGGCGGCCTCGGCCAATTCGGGGCCCATGACTTACATGGGCAAGGACGGCCGCCAGTATGTGGTGGTCGCGGCGGGCGGACCAGGCAATGCGCGGCGGCCTTCAGCGCGCGAGAATGCCGTCTATCACCAGACGCTGGTAGCCTTCGCCTTGCCGCGGGCCGGCGACAAGAAGCTGGACATCGTCACGCCGTATCCGCGGCACGATCTGCTTCCTGGCGAAAGCATGACGACAAACAGCTCCGGCGGCGCCACGCTGGTGCCGGCACCCGCCACGCCCGGCCGCTAGGACCGCGCCGCCAGTTTTTCCTTCAGGTCGCTTGCCATGGCGGCGAAGACGCTATCCCACGCGCCGACACGGGACTGGCGGTAAAGCGTCATGGTCGGATACCAGGGGCTGTCCGTCCGCTCCAGCAACCAGCGCCAGTCGGGGACTTGCTGAAGCGCCGTCCAGGTCGGACGCCCGAGCGCGCCGGCGAGATGGGCGATGGAAGTGTCGAGGGTGACGACCAGATCGCAGGCTTCCATCACCGCGGCGCTGTCAATGAAGGCGTCGAAACCGGAATCGAAGTCATCGTCCAGCCGCTCCACGCGCATGCCGTCTGGCAGGCGGTCAAGCTGTTCACTGCCTTCGCCCTTCTGCAACGAGATCAGCCGCACGCCGGGAAGCGCAGCCAGCGGCGCCAGGGCGGCGACGGGAAAGGAACGGTTGGAATCGTTGATGCCCTGAGTCTTGCCCTGCCAGGCGATGGCGATGCGAAAGCCATGGTCCCCCAGGCGCTCGCGCCATTGCGCCACCTTCTCCGGTTCGGCCTTCAGATAGGCGACGGGCGCCGGAATGGTTTCCAGCGTTGTGTTGAACAAATACGGCAGGCTGAGCAGCGGCGCATGGAAGTCCAGCTTTTTGGGCTTGCTGTCCTCCGCGATCAGGGTGACCGGCACCGGCAGGCCGCGGAGCAGACGGGTCATGCGGTCACGCACCGCCAGCACGACATGGGCGCCCTGGCCCGCCAGATCGATGGCATAGCGGCTGAACTGGATGATGTCGCCCAGACCCTGCTCGGCATAGACCAGCACGGTCTTGCCCTTGACGCTTTGCGAGAGGCCTTGCCAGGCTCCGGCCGGATCCATCTCGGTCACCGGCGCCATCGTCATGGTGCGTCCCGGCAGCCGCACCCGCTCTTCATAGAGCGGCAGTCCTTCGCTCATGCGGCCCAGCAGCAGGGAAAGCAGTCCCTTGTTGACCGCGCTGGCGCGCGAGGCGGGATCGATCGCGATGGCCTGCTCGAAAGTCGCCATCGCTTCATCGAAGCGGCCCAACGCCTGCAATACGACGGCGCGGTTGGAATACAGGACCGCCACATCGGGCTGCAGTGAGATGGCTTTTTCAAAATCCGCCAGCGCCGCTTCCATTTCACCCATGTATCGAAGGATGGAGCCGCGATTGTTGTAGGCCATCGCGTCATCGGACTGCTGCGCAATGGCGCGGTTGAGGTCGGCCAGCGCTTCCTCGCGCCGGCCCATCCGCGCCAGCAGGGCGGTGCGATTGGAATTGGCCTCCGGCGAGTTGGGATTGACGTCGAGAGCGCGGTCATAGTTGACAAGCGCCTCCTCCAGACGCTCCAGGCTTTCCAGCACCACGGCGCGGTTGATCAGGGGATCGGCATAATCGGGCTGGCGCAGGATCGCCTCGTCATAGCTGGCCAGCGCTTCTTCCGGCCGGCCCAGCGCTGTCAGCGCCACGCCGCGGTTGAAATAGCCCACCGGATGCTCCAGTCCGGCGGCGATCGCCTTGTCGAAGGTGGCGAGGGCGTCCTTGTGGCGCTGCAGTTGCAGCAGCACCGCGCCGCGATTCAGCATCACCTTGGGGTCGCTTTGCAGCGACAGCGCCTTGTCGAAATCCTTCAGCGCCTCGTTGTAGCGGAGCAGGCTTTCCAGCACGCGACCGCGATGGGCATAGCCGCCGGCATGGTCCGGCGCGAGCTTGACCAGCCGGCTATAGGCGGCCAGCGCTTCTTCCATGCGGCCCAGTTGCTCAAGCCCCTTGGCCAGATTTTCCTGCGCCGGGGCGAAATTCGGCAGGATGGCCAGCGACTGCCGCACCAGCTCCAGGCCCGGCTCCAGTTGGCCGGCCTGCATCACCAGAACGCCCAGAAGATGCAGGGCGGGGGCGTTCTGGGGATCCTCCGCCAGCACGGCGCGATAAATGTCGGCGGCTTCGCCCAGCCGTCCCTGCATCTGCAAGGCATGGCCCTGGCGCAGCCTGTCCTGGTGGAGGGGGGAAGGAGGCATGGCTCTGACGGCGCTGTCCGGCGTGATTGCGCCGACGTCCTTATAGGGTTCGGCCCCTTATGCGCCGGGCGGGCCGCCCGTAGCAAGCTCCAGGCAGGCGCCGGTTAGGATGTGCTTGCGAAACATAGTAATTTACCGATTCGCGAGGGTGATGGGATGCGGATTACGCGTGCCGGATTGCTGGGGTTGAGCCTGCCGCTGCTGCTGGCGGCGGCGCCCGCTGACGTCCCCGCTCCTGACGCCACGCTCAGGCTGACGCCGACCGGCGATCAGGCGGTGACGGCGCCGGTCCGCCTGCCGGGGGTGGCCGCCGCGCCGCTTCAACCGCCACAGCCTTTGTCCTTCGGACCGCAGCGGATTTCCTATCCCGGCAATGTCGAGGCCGTCTTCGACGTCACCTACGGCAACCTCAAGGGCTTTCGTCCCCTGACGCTGGATCTCTATCAGCCGCAGGTCCATGACGGCGCCATGCCGCTGGTGGTGTTCGTGCATGGCGGCGGCTGGAACGGTGGCGACACCCGCCATGCCGCCAGCTTCCCGGATTTTCCTCGCGCTCTCGCGGCGCTGGCGGCGCAAGGCTATGTCGTGGCCAGTGTCTCCTACCGCCTGTCGGGCGAGGCGCGTTTTCCCGGCGCGGTGCAGGACGTCAAGGCGGCGATCCGCTGGCTGCGCGGCCAGGCGCGCCAGCTTAACATCGACACCACCCGCGCGGCGGTGTGGGGTGACGGCGCGGGCGGGCAAGTGGCGGCGCTGGTCGGCGTCACGTGCGGCGTCTCGCCCTTTGAACCCGACCAGGCCGACAATGGCGAACGGCCCTCCGACTGCGTCCAGGCGGTGATTGACTGGGGCGGCGCCACCGACCTGGAAAGTCTGGGCGGCGACAAGCCTGAGGCGGACAAGGAAGCCAAGACGGATAGCGGCTTTGCCCCGCCGCCGACTTCCGATGTCGGCGGTTTCCTGGGCTGCGAACCGGCCCGCTGCGCCCCCATGCTGGCGCGCATGGCCAGCCCGCTGGCCTATATTTCCTCCACCAGTCCGCCTTTCCTGATTCAGCATGGCGCGGCCGACAAACAGGTTCCCTCCGCGCAATCGCAAAAGCTGTATGACGCCTTGCGCAAGGACGGAGTTCCCGTGGAACTGCTGGTCTATCCGGACCTGGGCTCCGGTTTTGCCAAGGCGGGCGCTTCCGACGCTGCCAGCCTCAAGGCGGTGCAGGACAAAATTAGTGGGTTCCTGACGCAAACCTTCCCGCCTGCCCCCATCGGTCCTAGGCTGGCCCAGCCGCGCGGCTCTCTTTACTGAACTGATTTTAGTTCAGTGGGCCGCGTCCCGCCGGCTGGCCCGGCTTTTGAACCGTTCAGTCTGACATTGTCCCGTTCTGGGGCTCAGGGCGCCATGGAAGAACAGATTTTCTGCGACGGCATCGGCAGAATCGCGATTATCGGCGGTGTGGTGAGGCTTGACCTCTTCACCTATTCGCCGACCGAGGTCGACGCCAACGGCAATCCCCGTCCCATTTTGAGCCATCGTATCGTGATGGGAACGGAGGGCTTCCTGCGCTCGTCCGAAAAAGTGGTCGAGGCGGTGCAGGCGATGACCCGCAACCGCGCCCAGCCGCAGGCGCCGCCGCCGGTCCGTCCTCAGGGACCGCCTCCTCAAGCGGCCCAGCCTGCGCCGCCGCCGCAACAGCCTGCGCCGCCGCCGCCGCAACCGGCTCCGTCAATCAAAACCGCTGAGCCGCCGCCGCCCACGCGGCCGCCTTTCCCGTAAGGCCAAACCATGTCGCTTATAAAACAGGACCTCAGGCAGAAAGAGGAGCCGAAACCCGCGGCGCCGGAAACGGCCGCCAGCACGACTCCCCAGAGCGGCCTGCGCGCCCTGGCTTCGGTGGCCCGTCATATGGGGCTGGACTGGAGCCTGACGCGGCTGGCGCATCTTTATGCCAAGGACCGCGAGCCCGACAGCAAGGAGCTGGTGCGCATCGCCCGCGCCGAAGGCATGAAGGCCGGGCTGCACAAGGCCAACTGGAAGGAATTGTCCGGCTCGCAAAAGCTGGCGCCTTTCCTGGTGCGTCTCAACACCGGCGCCTGGTTCGTGGTGGTGAAGGTGGGCGAGGCCGCGCGCAAGAAGGACGAGCCGGAACAGGTGATCCTGTTCAATCCGCTGGTGCCGGAAGCCAATCTCTTCACCGTGACCAAGGACAAGTTCCTTTCCTACTGGAACGGCGAAGTCATCCTGCTCAAGCGCGTCTACAAGGCGGGCGAGAAGGCGAAGCGTTTCGGACTTTCCTGGTTCGGACCTGAATTCTGGCGCCAGCGCACGCTGCTCGCCAACATCATCGGCGCGGCGCTGGCCATGCACCTGCTGGCGCTGGCGGTGCCGATCTTTTTCCAGATCGTGATCGACCGGGTGCTGATCTATCTCTCGATCTCCACCCTGGTGGTGATCGGCGTCGGCGTCGCCGCCGCCATCCTGTTCGACGCCATCTTCAACTGGCTGCGCGGCTATTTCATCCTCCGGGTGGCCAGCCGCATCGACATCCGCCTGGCCCAGATCACGTTCCGCCACCTGATGCGGCTACCGATCAGCTTCTTCGACCAGGCCCGCGCCGGCGTCGTCACCAAGCATATGCAGCAGGGAACGACGATCCGCGAGTTCCTCACCGGCCGCCTGCTTGGCACCCTGCTCGACCTGCCGGCGCTTCTGGTCTTCCTGCCGCTGCTGCTCTGGTACAGCGCCAAGCTCACCATGGTGGTGCTGGCCGTCACCGCGCTTCTCGGCCTGACCATCGCCGCCATGCTGGGGCCTTATCGCCGCCGCCTGCGCCATCTCTATGCCGCCGAAGCGCAGCGCCAGTCGCTGCTGGTGGAAAGCGTGCATGGCATGCGCACCATCAAGTCGCTCAATCTCGAGCCGCGCCGCGAGCTGGAATGGGATAACGCCGCCGCCGACGCGGTCAACACCTATGTCCAGGTCGGCAAGATCAGCCTGGCCGCCAACGCCTTCTCCGCCTTCATCGAGAAGGCGCTCACCGTCGCCATCGTCGTCACCGGCACCTTCCTGGTGTTTGACGGCTCCATGACCGTGGGCGGCCTGGTCGCGTTCAACATGCTTTCCGGCCGCGTCATCTCTCCCGTTCTGCAGATGATCGGTCTGCTCAACAACTACCAGGAAGTGCTGATGAGCGTGGAGATGCTGGGCGAGGTGATGAACCGGCCCACCGAGAACAGCGGCCAGCGCGGCCTTACCCCGGCCCTGACCGGCGCCATCGAGTTCGAGAAAGTCACCTTCCGCTATCCCGGCACCGAGCGCCCCGCCTTGCGCGACGTTTCCCTGCGCATTAACGCCGGCGCCATGGTCGGCATTGTCGGCCGCAGCGGCTCGGGCAAGACCACCTTCTCCGCCCTGCTGCAGGGTCTGCACCAGGCCACGGAAGGCTCCATCCGCATCGACGGCCACAACATCAAGGATATCGACCTTGCCCATCTGCGCGCCCAGAACGGCGTGGTGCCGCAGGAGCCTTTCCTGTTCCGCGGCAGCGTCAAGGACAATATCCGCATGGGCGATCCCACCGCGTCCTTCGAGGATGTGGTGCGGGCCGCGCGCATGGCCGGGGCCGACGAGTTCATCCAGCAACTGCCGCAGCGCTACGACACCGAGCTGGAGGAGGGCGCCGTCAACCTCTCCGGCGGCCAGAAGCAGCGCATCTCCATCGCCCGCGCCCTGATGCGCGAGCCCCGCATCATCATCTTCGACGAGGCCACCAGCGCGCTCGATCCCGAAAGCGAGGCCGTGGTGGTGAAAAATCTCAAGGAGATCGCCAAGGGCCGCACCACCATCGTCATCAGCCACCGGCTGACCACCATCCGCGATTCCGACGCCATCATCGTCTTCGACGCCGGCGCCATCAACGATGTCGGCCGCCATGACGAATTGCTGGCCCGCAACTTCGTCTATCACCAGCTCTGGTCGCAGCAGGCGAGGACGGCATGAGCACGTCCTTCGAAAAAGCCGCGAACAATTTCAAGTCCGACGCCGCCGCCATCGAAGAGGCGCCGGTCCCGGTCTCGGCCCATGCCGCGCTCTATACCTTCCTGGCGCTTGTGATCCTGACTGTGCTGTGGTCGGTGATCGGCCAGGTGGACCGCATCGTCGTCGCCCAGGGCAAGATCGCCACCCGCGATCCCATGGTGGTGATGCAGCCCTTCACCACCTCGCGCATCGTCTCGATTGACGTCAAGGCCGGCGACCATGTCGTCAAGGGCCAGGTGCTGGCACGCTTCGACCCGGTTTTCGCCCAGGCCGATGTCGCCTCGCTGGAACAGAAGGTGGCTTCGCTCACCGCCGAGAGCGAGCGCATCGAGGCCCAGCTTGCCGGCAAGGTGTTCACATTGCATCCCGGCGACAGCCCGGAGCGCGCCACCCAGGCCCAGATCTACGCCCAGGAGATGAGCAACTACCAGTCCGAGACCGGCCAGCGCGACAGCCAGATCGGCCAGATCCAGGCGCAGATTCGCTCCAACCAGGACATGCTGCCCGGCATCCGCGCCCAGGTCGGCCTCGCCAATCAGGTGATGGGAATGCAGGACCGGCTGCGCCAGCAGCAGGCCGCCGCCACCCTGGACGTGCTGCGCGCCCAGAACGGCCTGATCGATTCCAGCAACAAGCTGCGCAACACCCAGGGCGAGATTCAGCGCCTCACCAACCAGAACAACGAGATCGAGCATCAGCGCGCCGCCTTCATCGAGAAATGGCGCAGCGACCACAATCAGAAGCTGGTCGAGGACCACCAGCAACTGGCGGAAGCGACCGAGACCCTGAACAAGGCGCACCGTATGCGCGAATTCACCGACATCACCGCGCCGGTGGACGGCACCATCCAGGAAGTCGCCGACCGCTCGATCGGCTCGGTGCTGAAGGAAGCCGAGACGCTGATGACGCTGGTGCCGGACAACGCCGTTCTTTATGTCGAAGGCATGGTGCCGACGCGCGATGTTTCCTATCTCAGCCTGGGCGACACGGTGCGCGTGAAGCTGGAAAGCTATCCCTTCCAGCGTTTCGGCACCGCCACCGGCGTCCTGACCGAGATCAGCCCCGATTCCATCAGCCAGAAGCAGGGCGACAGCGACAATGAGCACACCCATCTGGTCTATCGCGTCCAGGTGCGGATCACCGACACGCCGGGGCAATTGACGGCGCGCCGCATCCATCTCAAGCCCGGACTGGTCGCCAGCGCCGAGATCAAGACCGGCCGGCGCTCCATCGCCTCCTATGTCCTCAATCCGGTGCTGAAGATCACCGACGAAAGCCTGCACGAGCCCTGATCGGGTCGTGGAATAAGTTCCTCGAAATGTGGTTAATCGGTAAAAGCCGCTATTTTCGCGGCTTTTGCGCGTTCGCGGCCCCGATGTCACGCGGCGTCACGTAGAATCCACTGGACATGGCGACTGTTTCATTTTGAGACTGCTCCCCGGATCGCGTGCCCCGGCGAATCTGCCAGGCCGCATTGTATTTGAAGGAGCGGATTCATGGCCAATGGTACGAACACCACGTTGAACTATTCCGGCATGCTCAACGTCGACGGCAGCGCACAGACCGCGACCGGCGGCCCCGCGTCGGGCCCGAACGGCAATGGCGGCAACGCCACCCTCAACGCCTCCGGCAACATCTTCAAGCCGCTGGGTCCGAGCTTTCTGTTCTCCGGAACGTCCACTGGCGCCAATGGCGTTGGCACAGGCAATGGCGGCAACGCGACAACCACCGTCAGCGGCAACATCTTGAATGCCAGTATCGCGCTCACCAGCATCGAGCTCGACTCGATCGCCCTGGCAGGCACCGGTGTCAAATACGGCAATGCCACCGCCACCCTGAGCGGCAACGTCGTCAATTACACCAACGCCGCCGCGACCAATGTGACCCTGCTTGCCCAGGCCTCCGCCAACGGCGCCGACGCAACGACCAACAACGGCAATAGCAACTTTGGTACCAAGACCGCCACGGCCAGCGGCAACGTCGTCAACGGCAACATCAACAATTTCACCCTCGAAGCCCAGGCCTCTCAGTCCAACGCCACCGCCACCGTCAGCGGCAACGTTTTCACCGCCAAGGCCGCGAACACCGGCACCGTTCTGGTGGAAGCGAAAGGCCAGACGACTTCCATTACCGGCAACATTCTGAATCTGGGCAAACAGAACGTCACTGTGGAGCTGGACCAGCTCGGGCCAACCTATAAGAGCACTTTCGCCGGCAACATCTTCAACGGCACCGGCACCAATATCCTGACCCTGGACGAGACCCAGACGCCCGCTGGCCCGACGTTTGACACCGCCAGCTACAATGCCGGCAACCACACTCTGACCTTCAACGGCCAGGCCAACATCATCAACAATTTCGCAGGCGTCGCTTTCGCGGGAGACGCCAATGCCACCTTTATCGGCACCAGCGGCAACGACACACTGAACGCCAGCAGCAGCACCACCACCGGCACCCTCATCTTCCAGGGCAATGGCGGCACTGACACCATCACCGGCGGCCCGTCGGCCCTCAATGTCGCTGATTTCGCGGGCGGAGACTGGCAATATACGATTACGCCAAGTGCCAACCCGCCCTATGCCGGCACGACGACCGTGGCGACCATTCCCGCCAATATCATCGCGCCCAATGCGATCATCCCCGCCTCGAACGATACGCTGAATGGCATTCAGCGCATCAAGTTCCTGTCGCCCGCCGCTGTGAGCGACGTCGACGACAACGGCTTTGGCGATCTGGTATTCCAGGCTGGCGCCGGCGGGCAAGTCAACGTGAACTTAACGACCGCCGGTCCGACATTCGGCGCTCCGATCACCATCGCACCCGGCGCCGGCTGGAGCGTGGTCGGTACAGGCAGATTCACTCCCGATACCGACCGCAATTCCGATATCCTTCTGCAGAATGGCACTGGCCAGATGGAGATTATCTCCAGCGTGGCGGGCGTCCCGGCGACAACCGCCCTCTCGGGCGCGCTTGTCACCCCCACTACCTTCACCGGTTGGACCGCCATCGGCGCCGGCGACTTCAACGGCGATGCCTCCTCCGATATCTTGCTGCAGCAGGGTGCCGGTGGTCCGGTGGAAATCGCCTTCCTGAAAACTTCTACCAGCGACGCGATCGGCAAGGTGGACGCCATTTCGGCGGTCACCACCCCCGGAGCCAACTGGAACGCCATCAGTTCCGGCGATTTCAACGGCGACGGCAACAGCGACATTCTCTGGCAGAACAGCTCGACCGGGGCGATTGACGTCTCGCTGATGAATGGCACCACCGGTACGCCGGTCTCTGTCGGCTCGGGCACCGGCTTTACTGCCGTCGGCACCGGCGACTTCAATGGTGACGGGGATAGCGACATCCTGCTGCGCAACAACAGCACCGGCAACGCCCAAATCTGGCTGATGAACGGTACTACCGAAATCGGTTCGCCGATCAACGTGACCGGCCCCGGCGTGGGCTGGACTTTGCTGGGCGCGGAAGACGTCAACAAGGATGGCTTCAGCGACCTTCTGTGGCAGAACTCCTCAACCGGAGACGTACAGCTCCAGGAGATGACGACCGGCGGCACCACGCTCGGCGTCCTTCAGGATTTGGGTACTTTTGCCGGCAACACCTTCAAGCTGGCCGCCTCCACCGGCGGCGGCTGAGGGTAAGGAGCGGTCCGCGTAGCGGACGAGGAGGCACTGTAGACCTCCGAGAGTGACGAACGCCGCGAGCTTGGGCGAGCGGCGGGTAAGACAGTAACATTCTCAAAAAAGGGCCGGCGGCGACGCCGGCCCTTTTGCTTTTGGCCGCCCCCGCTTTATGGTCCGCCCGCAATTTGAGAGGCGCCCCCCATGAAGATAGACCTCAGCGGCAGGACGGCGGTGATTGTCGGCGGCAGCGGTGGGCTGGGCGAGGCCATGGCCGCAACCCTGTCCGGCGCCGGCGCCGACATCGCCCTGGTGGGCCGCAACAAGGCCAAGCTGGACGAGGTCGCCGCCAGCCTGAAAGGCGGCAAGGTAGCCACCTTCACCGCCGAGATGACCGATGAGGACCAGGTGGCGCGCCTGCAGCAGCAGGTCAATGCCTGGCGCGCCCGCCCCCAGATCCTCATCAACAGCGCCGGCACCAATATCCGCAAGGACCTGGTGGATTTCACCCTGGCCGAGTTTCGCAGCGTGCTGGATTCCAGCATCATCAGCACCTTCCTGGCCTGCCGCGCCTTCGTGCCGGGGATGAAGGGCACCGGCTATGGCCGTATCATCAACCTGACCTCGATCATGGCGCATATCTCCCTGCCGGGGCGCACCGCCTATTCCTCGGCCAAGACGGCGCTGCTGGGTTTCACCAGGGCGTTGGCGCTGGAGCTGGCGGGCGAAGGCATCACCGTCAACGGCCTGTCGCCAGGGCCGTTCGGGACGCCGATGAACACGGTGCTGATGAACGATCCGGTCAAGAATGCCGAATTCCTCGCCAACATACCGGTGGGGCGCTGGGGCAAGGTCGAGGAAGTTGGAGCCATAACCTGCTTCCTTTGCTCGGAGCAGGCCGGCTTCATCACCGGGACGGACTATCTGATCGACGGCGGCTGGACGGCGCGGTAGTCGTCAGAACGCCAGCACGTCGTTTGCGACGGAACAGATCGCCAGGACGACGACCGATAACAGAACAATTCCCAAGGCCCGTGAAAAACCCGTGGCGAGGCCGTAGCGCTGCCATCCCATGATTATTCCCCCCGTGACGCTTCCCGGCAGCAATCTATGCTTTTTGTCGTCTGGGGTAAGAGATGTCGCGGCCTAATTCTCCTGTAAGGCGTTCACCTACACGCTCTTCAAGAGTGCAACTGCGAAGAGATTACCGTCAGAAAATCCTGCCGAACCAGGCTACCGACAGGCCGGCGGCGACCATCATCACCAGGGCGGCGGCAGCGGCGAAGAAGCTGGAAATCTCCATCTCCTTGACCTCCAGCACCAGCTGTTTGGTGAGAAGATTGTAGACCGCCTTGAGGTCCTCGGCGCTGGCGGCGTGGAAATACTTGCCCTTGGTCAGGTCGGCGATCTTCTTCAGCGAATCCTCGTCCAGTTGCGCCCGCATCGCGAAGCCGCCGAAATTGACGTCGTTGCCGCGG